>JACCED012186636.1_pt1 | contig 61339 bp, 48 predicted proteins | sample 7455021 | NCBI WGS metagenome assembly JACCED01 (sample SAMN15323456, study PRJNA562643) | freshwater metagenome | isolation source: river surface water | place: USA:Blue River Watershed | collected 2017-08-19 | reverse complement strand
TACCCATAATTCTACCCATCATACAAATATACGGCTTTTGGGGGTTAGTTTGGGGTTAGAGAGATTAGGGAGATTAGGGGGGTTAGGGAGATTAGGGAGATTAGAAGGATTAGAGAGATTAGGGGGGGAATAAAAAAGCGGCCACAAATGTGAGCCGCTTTTTTATTAAAAATATGGATTGGGTGATTTACATCATGCCGCCCATTCCTCCCATGCCGCCCATGTCGCCATGTGAGTGTCCTTTTTCATCTTCTTTAATTTCAGAGAGAACGCACTCCGTTGTAAGAATCATACCACCAATAGAAGCTGCATTTTCTAGAGCAACACGAGATACTTTCTTAGGATCTACAACACCTGCCCCAATGAGGTTTTCATATACATCAGTTCTTGCATTGTAGCCGAAATCGTCTTTGCCTTCCATTACTTTTTGAACAACGATGCTTCCTTCGCCACCGGCGTTGGCAACGATTTGGCGCAAAGGTTCTTCTAAAGAACGACGAACAATTTGAATACCAGTATTTTCATCTTCGTTTTCGCCTTTTAAGTCGGTAAGAGCACTGATTGCACGGATAAAGCTAACACCACCTCCTGGTACAATTCCTTCTTCAACCGCTGCGCGAGTAGCGTGTAACGCATCATCTACACGGTCTTTTTTCTCTTTCATTTCAACTTCAGTAGCAGCACCAATGTAAAGAACAGCAACACCACCGCTTAATTTCGCTAAACGTTCTTGTAATTTCTCACGGTCGTAATCGCTGGTTGTATTTTCAATTTGCACTTTAATTTGATGGATTCTAGCTTGGATGTTTTCTTTTTGTCCGAAACCGTTAACAATTACAGTGTTGTCTTTGTTGATGGTGATTTTCTCGGCTCTTCCTAAATCTTCCAAAGTGGCATCGTCTAATTTTCTACCTTGTTCTTCAGAAATTACGGTTCCACCAGTTAGAATTGCAATATCTTGCAACATTTCTTTTCTACGATCTCCAAAGCCAGGGGCTTTAACTGCAGCGATTTTGAGGGATCCTCTGATTCTGTTTACTACCAAGGTAGCAAGAGCTTCACCTTCAATATCTTCAGCGATGATAACCAATGGTTTGCCAGTTTGAACTACTTTTTCAAGAACTGGCAACAAGTCTTTCATGCTGCTAATTTTTTTGTCATAAATTAAAATGAAAGCACCTTCTAATTCAGCTTCCATTTTTTCGGTGTTGGTTACAAAGTAGGCACTCAAATAACCGCGATCGAATTGCATACCTTCAACAACTTCAACAGTAGTTTCGGTACCTTTTGCTTCTTCAACGGTAATCACGCCATCTTTACCAACGCGTTTCATAGCTTCTGCAATCAAAGAACCAATTGCAGAATCGTTATTTGCAGAGATTGTTGCAACTTGTTCAATTTTGCTGTTGTCATCGCCAACTGGAATGGCCAATTCGTTCAATTTGATTACAGCAGATTTTACTGCTTTTTCAATACCACGCTTCAAATCCATCGGATTTGCGCCTGCTGCAACGTTTTTCAAACCAGCAGTTACGATTGCTTGAGCCAAAACAGTGGCAGTAGTTGTTCCATCACCAGCAATATCAGCTGTTTTACTTGCAACTTCTTTCACCATTTGTGCACCCATGTTTTCTACTGGGTCTGCCAATTCAATTTCTTTGGCAACACTTACACCGTCTTTTGTAACGTGCGGAGCACCAAATTTTTTATCGATTACAACGTTTCTGCCTTTTGGGCCTAAAGTTACTTTTACTGCATTCGCTAAAGCGTCAACACCACGCTTCAAACCATCGCGAGCACTTACGTTAAAATCTATTTTCTTTGCCATGTTTTTATGAATTAAATGATTGCTAAAATGTCACTTTCACGCATGATGAGGTAATCTTTCCCTTCCACATTGATTTCAGTACCAGCATATTTGCCGTACAATACAGTGTCGCCAATTTTCACGGTCATCGGTTCGTCAACCTTACCAGTACCAACTGCAATCACTTGACCTTTTTGAGGTTTTTCTTTCGCAGTATCAGGAATGATAATACCCGATGCGGTTTTTAGTTCTGCGGCTACCGGTTCTACCAAAACGCGGTCGGCCAAAGGTTTAATGTTCACTGACATATTTTTTGTTTAATTTATTTAAGTTTTACGGAACTGATATTACCAATTGTGTGCCAAGCCACATCATCCGTAATTTTTTCAGATTTTTAAGAAAATTTCTGTCAGTTTGTTGTTTTGCGGTCAAAAAACGTATCTGTGAGGTGTCATTTTGTCATTAATATGACATCTGTAATTTCAGAAATTTGGGGAACTTGGCTTGTGAAAAATGCCAAAGTTTGAGCTTTTATTTTTTGCAAATTCGCAGAATTTTGATTTAGCCATAAATCTAAAATGAGATTAGACATTTCATTTTCATCTCTTGCTTGGAAACCAATTTGAGCATCAATAAATTGTTTTGCTTCAGGGAATTTATATGTATTAGGGCCAAAAATTACAGGAGTTCCAGCAGCAGCAGATTCAATGATGTTGTGTAATCCCTTGCCAAATGCACCACCGATGACCGAAAAGTCGGCTGTAGAATATAGTCGCGACAATAATCCGATGTTGTCGATAATTAAAATCTCGACATCTTTTTGTCCCTCAAAATCAGAAAAACAAGAAGTAATGGCAAACGAGCATAGTTTTTGGATTCTCTGTATGTTTTCTTTGTTGATATTGTGCGGTGCAATGATGATTTTTTGATTCGGCCTTAATTTATGCGTGCGCAATAAATCGGCAAGAGCGTTTTCTTCTTGGTGCCAACTGCTTCCTAAAATGAGAACGGATGAATCTTTTGTGAAGTCAATCACTTTTTTTGGAATATCTTGTAAATTGCTTTGAATGCCCAATGTGCGTAAATATCGTATATCACCGAGGAAATTCGGATTTTGAAGAGATATTGAATGAGCAATATCAACGGTTTCTTGATTCACACAATAAAAGCCCTTGCATGGAATTAAAGTCGATTTCCAAAATTTAGCCCAAGGTTTAAGAATAAAATGATTCTTACGTAATGAAAAATTCCAAAACCAAACAGGAATGTTTTTTGAATGGGCAGCACTCAAGAACATTGGCCATATTTCATATTTAACAAAAATGATCACGTTGGGTTGAACCACGTTTAACCAATTTTCGGCGTTTTTACGCGTATCAAAAGGAAGGTAGAATTTTTTGCAATTGGGTTCAAGTTTTGCATTTTTATAACCAGAGGGTGAAAAGAAACTGATGATGAACTCGGTTTGTGGTTGTTTGAGGTTGATTTCTTGAATCAATGGAATGGCCATTTCATATTCTCCGAGGCTTGCAGCATGAATCCAAATGCGAAAATGTTCTTTTGAATTGAGTTTGTTGAATTCGATACGTTGCATTTTTTGTCCATCCAAAATAACTTTCAATTTGTGATGAAACGGTGACATCAATTTGATAAAATTGATGATGAAATGGACAATTATTTGATAAATATAAACCAAGATTTAGTCGAGGAAATAATCTGGGACAGCATTTTTAGATCTGGTTTTAATTGGAATAAGGAGTCCAACACTAAAACCTGTTGCAATTTCTTTCATTCCTTGGTTATCTGCTGTGTTGCTGGAAAAATTCCAAGGCCTTAGGCTTTTGGACACACCTTGAATCAGGTCGATTCCCATAACAAAACTGAGAGAATTTGGGTTTAAATACTGAAGCTTGATTCTCTCAGCAATTTGAAATCCACCCGAAAGTCTATCGTAACCACCGGTATATTTTCCTTCGAGTTGAGGAAGTTCTCCTTCATCAAATTGAAATTGAATATATGTTTGGTTATAGCCTAACCCTGCGCTGGCTTGGATGGTCCAATCTCTCCATTTTGGATTTTTTGAAACTGGAAAAATGCGTCCAAAATGTGCACGAGCAGAAAATCCACGCATAAAGGTTTTGATCACCGCTTGTTGTCCTTTGGCATCTATCATGTATCCATTATCATTTGAAACATGGTCGAAATATCCGGCAATATCAACACTTGTGCCGAAGATAAGGTTGTAATCTAGGCTTGTAATCCATTTGTTTTGATGCTGATATTCAACACCAAGAGGGAAACAAGTGTATTCTGGATACCTCAATGCCATGTCGCTAAAGTTGATAAAGTAGCCCAAGTTTAGGCTCAGAACAACCCAAGAAGGCTTATTCGGAACGCTATTTTTTTTACTGCTGGTGTCGGAAAGGGTTTGCGAAAAGCCTTGATTGAAAAGCAATAATGAACTTACTAAAGCGTAGAATACATATTTTATTTTAGGCATTTTTGGTGGTGTAATTTTCGAAAATAGAATAAAATTTTGAAAGTATTAAAGTATATGATTCAAAATTGTCAAAAAATGAGATGGATTATCTGCATGAACCCAATGTCCAGCATTTGGAACAACATGATAAGCTGAAGTAGGGAAATGTTGTTCTATGTAGGGTTTGTCTGATTCTTTCAAATAGCCACTTTTTTCACCCAAAATAAAATGTGTTGGTTTTAAAAAAGAATGTTGAAATTCAAGTGCATCAATAATTTCGAAATAATAATTTTCAATAGCGTTGAGATTGATTTTAAGTTTATAACCTCCATTAGGGTCTGCCTCAAGATTTTTAAGTAAAAATTGACGTACTCCCATTTCAGGAGCAAATGGCATGAACGCCTCCTCGGCTTCACGACGTGAATGAATGGTAGAGAAATCGAGTTCTTTAAAGGCTCTAAAATATTCCAAATGTCCGGGATGATATTTTTTAGGAGCAATGTCTACGAGAATGAGATTATTGACCATATCCGGAAATAAGTCTGCAAAAAGGAGCGCTGTTTTACCCCCCATAGAATGTCCCACCACAATAGAACTCTCGATGTTGAGGTATTCCATGAGGTTTTTAAGATCATGGGCCATAGCATCATAAGAGGCATCTGGGTGATGGAAAGATTTTCCATGGTTTCGAGCGTCGAATGTGATAACTTTATAGTTGAGCGCAAGATGATTTGCAATGTTATGCCAGTTATCGAGCATGCCAAAAATTCCATGTAAAATGAAGATAGATTTGGAATGTTCGGAGCCGTATATTTTGTAATTAACAAGCATGTTTTACATAAAAAAAGGGAAAAGAGATGTCCCTTTTCCCTTTATATTTTTAATTGTTTGATTAGTTTAAAACGTTTTCAACTGGTGTGTAAGGGAGATTAAACGCATCAGATACACCTTTGTAAACAACCTGTCCGTTCACTACATTCAATCCTAATTTAAGGTCGTTATTATCGGCACAAGCTTTTTTCCAACCTTTATTGGCCAATTGTATGGCATAAGGTAATGTTGCGTTAGTTAAAGCCAAAGTTGAAGTATAAGGAACGGCACCTGGCATGTTTGCTACACAGTAATGCACAACTCCGTCAACTTCGTAGCATGGTTCTGCGTGAGTTGTTGGTTTAGAGGTTTCAAAGCAACCTCCTTGGTCGATAGCCACGTCTACAATAACTGAACCTTTGCGCATAGTAGGGAGCATGTCGCGTGTGATTAATTTAGGAGCTTTTGCACCTGGGATTAACACACCACCAATTACCAAATCAGCGGTTTTGATTGCTTCTCTGATATTGTATTCGTTACTATATTGCGTATTGACATTTGCAGGCATTGTGTCGTCGAGTTGACGCAAACGAGGCAAGCTAATATCCATCAATGTAACATTAGCACCCAAACCAGCAGCCATTTTCGCGGCTTGAGTACCAACGATACCGCCACCGAGAACAATCACGTTGGCAGGCTTAACACCTGGAACGCCACCCAAAAGGATACCACGACCACCCATAGGTTTTTCGAGGTATTTGGCACCTTCTTGAATGCTCATTCTACCGGCAACTTCACTCATTGGAACCAACAAAGGCAAACTTCTGTCGGGGCGTTCAACTGTTTCGTAAGCCAAACAAACTGAGTTGCTTTTTATCATGGCATGTGTTAATGGCTCATAAGAAGCAAAATGGAAATATGTAAACAACAATTGGTTTTCTTTGATCAGAGGATACTCAGATTCAATTGGTTCTTTTACTTTGATGATCATTTCGGCGATGCCGTAAACTTCTTCAATAGTAGGAAGGATTTTAGCTCCAGCACTTACATATTCTTCATCTGAAAAACCACTGCCATTTCCTGCAGTAGCTTGTACATACAACGTGTGACCGTTTTTTACCAATTCACTTGCCCCAGCAGGGGTTAAAGCAACGCGATTTTCGTTGTTTTTAATTTCTTTAGGTACGCCAATAATCATGATAGCTAATATTGGCGCAAAGATAACATTTGCAATGCAAATGCACTACGAAAATATTTTGCAAGTTTTGCAATTCTTTTTTACCTTATTTTAAGGCTATTTGCATGGCTTTCTCAACCAAAATATCTGTAGTTAAATAATTCGGAGTATTGACTGCGCTGTGGTTTTCGTCGCGCCATTTTTCAAATTTTTGATGAAATTTATCGTCAATTTCTTTCACCACAGTTACGCCAAAAGGTTTCATGGCTTCGGCATTGCATTTTTGTTCATATTGCCCACGGATGGGTAATACCATTAATTTTTTCCCCAAAAATAAACTCTCCGCAGGGGTTTCAAAGCCGGCACCAGTGATGATACCATCACAATTGAGTAAACTCGTGTTAAACAACTTGCTTTGTATTGGATGCCACACAATGTTTTTTTCATTGATGATTGATGGAATATTTTTTGAAAATATGTGAAATGTTGAATGTTTGAATTTTTGGAATGTTTTCTCCAAAATTTCATCAGAATAATGGGGTAGGTATACGGTAATGTGTTCTTTTTTTTGAGGGACAGTTTGCCAGAGTTCCTGTTTGATCACAGGAGGCAAAATCCAAGGTTCGTAAGCGTCGAAATGGAAACCTACATTAAATTCACTTTTGCAATATTTTTTTAATACCCATTCACCCAAGGCGTCTTTTTTTGATGGTCTTGGAGTGTTTTTTGATGCAAAACTCGCTTGATGTCCGAAATGAACCATTTTTACATCAGCTAATTTACAGGCAGTACTACATATGTATTCAAAATCGTTTAAAATGAGATCATAGTTTTGAATTGGAAGCATTCTTACATCTCGGTAAATGCGACTCGGATTGATTTGTTTGAGTGTTTTTTGATAATTTAATTTTCCCTTTTTACTATAAAACAAGCTCACACCTTTTGATTTGTATTTCACCGGCAATTCGCTGGGTAAAGATGCATTGTTTCCGCTGAGAAAAACGTCTATGTTGCCATATTTTTGAAGGTAAGGCAACAATTCAATGGCTCTTGAAATATGGCCGTTACCAGTGGCTTGAATGGCATATAAAATTTTCATGATTTACAAAGCACTTTGTATCCAAAACGCTACCTGCTGTGTGAGAACATCGGGTACTTTTGGAGTTTGTTCAAATTCTTTGTTGTAATTGGTTTGGTTTTTAAGAGGTTTGTGATGATGAATGTTCCACTCACCTTTATTGTATTCAAGGGCAGTTAAATTTTCAATCCAATCTCCACTGTTTAAATAGGTAACTTCACCTTTGTTGTTGCTAATTTTTCTCATTTGTGGCTGATGTATATGTCCGCAAACCACAAAGTCAAATCCCTTGTCAATTGCCAATTCAGCTGCTGTTTGCTCAAAGTCGGCGATCCAAGAAACTGCTTTTTTAACACTATTTTTAATTTTTTTAGAAAAACTCATTTTTTCCCTTCCAAAAAATGACAAAATTTGGTTGGTCCAATGGTTTAACCAAATCAGAAAATCATATCCATGCCCACCCAATTTTGCCACAATTTTGGCACTTCCTTTTGTAGTTGAATCAAAAACATCTCCATGGAAGATCCAAGTTTTTTTACCGTCTAGTTCAAGAACAAGTTTGTCATCGAGCAATAAATTTCCAACTCTAGTACCTGAATATTTTCTGAGAGCTTCATCATGATTGCCGGTGATGTAATAGACCAATGTTCCAGCCTCCATCATTTTTAAAATCTCACGGATTACTTGCATGTGTGAAGGTGGAAAGTACTTTTTTCTGAATTGCCAAATGTCAATGATATCCCCATTTAGAACCAAGATTTTTGGATTGATTTCTTTGAGGTATCTCACGATGTCATTTGCATGACAACCAAATGTTCCTAAATGCAAATCGCTGATTATACTTACTTGAATATCTCTTTTGTGCGTCATTATTCGATAAACAAATTTCTTTTTGTATTATTACTAGAGTATTAAATTGATGTTTTATTGAAATGAAATTACTGTTAAGTGAATATTAACAATTGAGATTGCTGGGCAAGAAAAAAGGAGACACAAATTTGTCTCCTTTTATTCGAAAGTATGTCATCACAATGTGATGATAATGATATGTTTGTATTATTGATTGATGGCTTTTTTTGTTGATTTTGTTAGCCCATTTTTGTGAAACATCACCGAAATGGTTTTGTACTTTGTATAGTTTTCACTCACAAATAAATAACCAGCACAAGGGTTTCCTGTCCCCCAAGAATTTTTAACTTCGAAGAAGAATTTTCCAGAATTTTCTTTGTACAATCCGGTGATATGCATTCCGTGGTCATCGGTGGTTTTTTGAAGGTCGAACGCCTCTTGACGCATGGTTTCATTGATTTCAGGTTCTTGGCATGGTTTTTCAAAAACATTACCGTCCCTTTGAGCACCTCCATCGTTGAATCCTTTACTGTCATTTCCAATTTTAGTTACAAGTGAGTCATGCATTGGTACAATGGCAATTCCGTTTTTAAAAGAAAATCCTTTTTCACTAACATCTGCCGCCCAAGCAATTGAATGTCCTTCTTTTAGCGCATTTTTCATGTTGTCTAAAAGTTCATTTAGAGGGACATTGACAGCAGTTTGCATGGCCCAATTGTCTGGAACTTCTAATGCAAACGGTTTATAATATGGATGATGCGCGAAAGATGTAAGGATGACATAGTCATTTAAGTTGATACCTAAGCTTTCATAAAATGATTTTGGTGTAAATCTTTTGCCATTATATTCAAATTCAGAGGGTATTTTTCCGAGATACGCATCTAAAATTCCTTCTATACCTTGAATCCATTCTTTTCCTAATGTATTAGGGTTTCGTTTGGCAATGGTTTCAACGTAAGTTTTTAGAACGTCGATGAGTTCATCGTGATTGTGTCGGGTTTTACCGTTGTTTAGTCCAGAATACACAGACTCTGGCACAATTCCATATTTTTCTATGATGTACGCAACATCATGTCCCTCACCACCTTGGTCGAACTGATGTTTGCCATTCATCCTGACAAAAGTGATTGCTTTTTCGATATAAGCCCACCTTGCGACAAACATTTCGCTCAGATCAAAAATTCCTTTATTTTGTTTGATTAGTTCTGATTCTAATAGAGAAAGCGTGCTGTAACTCCAACAAGTTGAAGTTCTACATTGGTCTTTGACAGAAGGTTTTTGTGTTTCGTAAACTTTTGAAAAGTTGTATTGGCTCCCGGGCTTGTTGGTTGTTTGGGCATATAACGAAACAAAAAACAAAGCCCCTGTAAACAGGGTGAATTTCTTCATTATACAAATATAGTAAAACTATTTGAAAGGATTCCGTAGGGTATACTGGTTTGGTTTATGGATATGTTTGGCATAGATCTTCACGATCAAATGCATGAATTTATTTTTTGAGAAAATGACAAAACTATTTTCAATGGGTTTAGCGCCGACAGTACTTTTGATTTCGGTAGCGGTACGTCCAATGTTAATGGTTTGAATTTTGTTGTTTATTCCAAAGTCAATCAAATCGTACATCATACGTTGATATAAGCTGTAATTCAATGGTAGATTTTCATCTATGCCCAAATGTGTTGCATGTATATGTTTCTCGTCTACAATGAAACTGATGAATCCAACCAATTGTCCCTCAAGAAAATAACCATTTACAAGGAAGTGTTGACTTAAGGATTTTTGGTAACAATGTATTAATTCGGACATATTTTGACCGATGGCAACGGTTTTATTTTGAAGAGAATGATTGAGAAGTTTGGCGCATTGAGCGACCCATTCGTTGGGGGGCAAACTTTGGAGCGGTTTTAGCACAATTGGATGACTATTTTTGAGCACTTTGTGCGCTCTAACCCTGTATTTAGAGCTGAAGGTGTTTAAATAATCGTCTAAATTTTTTATGTCTTCGCTCAACGAAATGAGCATGAAAGGATCTGCAGGGATAACGGTGCCGTGTTCAAATTTTTGATTCCCCAAAATGTTTGCAACCAAAATTCCACATTCATTTTTATTAGAAATAATTTCCTCTGGAGAAATATTTTCAGGAATTTCGGGGAAGATAAGTCCAGGAGCGCAAGCATTACCTAACACTTTGATGTAGCCTTTTTTGCTGAAAAGGTTGAACATTTTTATAAAAACACGATATACATATTTTCCTGTTGGCTTGCTGAGTTCCATGAAAGAAACAGGATTCTGGATTTGGTTAATTTGGATGAAGCCGTGATGGTTGGAAAGCGACAGAAGTAAGCGATCGGAGAGATTTTGACTTAGTTTTGGAATCACGGTTAGAGGATTAATGTGTGTAAAAAGTAAGGATGCAAAGATTGTACTGAAAACCGTTTAAAAACGTATAAATCGTTAGAAACATCATTTTTATCGTTTATTTTTAGAGAAATGAAACAATTGTTTTTTTTAGCGTGTGGAAGCACATATTTTTGTAAAATGTCAATTCTGAAATTAAGTCGAAAACAAGGGTTATTAGCAATTGCAATGCTTGCTTCATCAGTGGTTTATGGCCAAAAAGTAGTGAAAGGCTACCCTGTTGCTGAAAGGCTAAGTGGATATAAGAAAGTTGCTTTAAAAACAGATACAACGGCATTATCAAGTGCTGAGAAAAAGTGTCTGGTATTCTTGATTAAGGCAGCAAAAAAGGCAGATGATATTTTTTGGAAACAAACTTTTACCGACAAAGAATCGGCCCTTAAAGGAATCAAAAATGATACTGTAAGACGTTTTATGGAAATAAATTATGGTCCGTGGGATAGATTGAATGATGAAAAACCGTTTTTGCAAGGGTATGGAGAAAAACCGAAAGGTGTGAATTTTTATCCAGCCACTTTTGATGTGAATCAAGTTGACGAGCCCATGAAAGTTAGAGTCTTGAGTCCGTATACAGTGATAAAAGAAGTTGTTAAAAACGATAAACCACAGCAGCCAACTCCACCAAAACCAGGCCAACCGGCGGAAATGCCTATGATGATGGAAAGAATGCCACTTAAAAACGGCAAGGAAATAGGAGTTGTAGAATATGGTTTTGCTTATCAAAAAGATATTTTGGAATTGATGGAGTTTATGAATAAAGCCGCTGATGCCATAGAAACTGAAGACAAATTATTTGCGGGTTATTTGCGTGAGCGTGGAGCAGCTTTGATGTCTGGTGAATACATCATGACGGACGTTAAATGGTTGACATTAAAATCTCATTTGGATATCGTGATTGGTCCAATCGAAAACTACGAAGATAAATTGTTGGGTGTGAAGACTTCGTATGAAGCATATGTATTAGTGAGGGACATGGAATGGGGCAAGAAATTAGATAAATTCATAGCGTTGTTGCCTGAATTACAAGCAAATATTCCCGTTGAAGCGGCATACAAGCCTGTACTTGCAAACGACACTGGGGTGAATAAATTTGATGAGCATGGCAATATCATGTCTACCAATGGTGAAATGATTAATGAACCAGGTTTTCCTCCAATGCAAAAACCGGATGCATCATTGAGTCAGCTAGCTGTTTTTGATGCCGTTTACTATGGTGGTGATTGTAATTCAGGTAGCAAAACAATTGCTGTAAACTTGCCCAATGATGAGGTTTTGCAAAAATACTTTGGAACGAGAAGGTCTCAATTAAAAAATACAATGAGAGCAAAATTTGATGAAATGGTAAAACCAATTTCTCAAATTTTAGTGGATCCAAGTCAATGGGAAAATATCAAGTTTGATGCGTTTTTTTCCAATGTGATGTTTCATGAGGTTGCTCATGGTTTGGGTGTGAAGAACTTGGTAAATGATCAAAACAAAACCGTAAGGGAAGCACTTGGTGCAACGTACTCTGCAATTGAAGAGTGCAAGGCGGATGTGTTGGGCTTGTATATGGTAACACAACTTCATCAAAAGGGTGAGCTTTCCGGAAAACTCGATGATTATTACGTAACATTTGTTGCATCGGTTTTTCGTTCAGTGCGATTTGGTGCTGCGAGTGCACACGGAAAAGCAAACATGATTACATTTAATACGTTGATGAACGGTGGTTGCATTACTCCTGGTAAAAAAGGATATAGTGTAAATGTTGCCGCAATGAAAGTGGTGATCGAGAAATTGGCAGCAGAGTTATTGCATTTGCAAGGAGACGGAAACTTGAAAGGGGTGCAACAAATGTTATCTGAGCGCGGAGTTATCAAGCCAGCCTTGGCGGCAGATTTGATGAAGCTTGAAAAGGCAAAAATTCCTTTTGATATCGTATTTGACCAAGGTATCGAAACTCTTGGTTTGCAACAGTATGATGAATCCGCTAAAAGTGATTCAAAATCCGATAAAAAAACTAAATAAAATACGAATTTAATAGTTATTTACTTTCATGAGACTTAATAAATGGATATCGCTAACCACAGTGTCTGCGATTATGGCTGTCTTGGTATTCTGCAGCAATAAACAAATTAAAGGGAATGAGCCCTTGCTCATTCGTTTAACAGATTTAATGAGTACTGAACATTACTCTCCCTACCAATTAGATGATAATTTTTCAGAATTAATTTTTCAAAATGTTCTCAAAAACTTGGATGACGACAAGCATTTTTTCACTCAAGGTGATATTGATAGACTTTCGGTTTTTAGAAAAAGCATTGACGATCAACTGAAAGTAGGACGTTATGATTTTCTTGATTCGGCATGGTCGATTCTCATGGTTCGATTGAATGAATTGGAGCCAATGATTGATCAAGAATTATCAAAACCATTGGATTATAAAACCAACAAGAACTATGTGGTTTCCGATAAGGTGCTTAAGTACAAGTCTAATGTTGATGCGCTGAAGCAAGATTGGAAAGGATGGCTTCAATATCAAACGATAGACAGACTGTACCGTAAAATTGAAGATCAGGAAAATGTGAAACAAAAGAAAGATTCGGCAGTCATTAAAATTCAACCATTCGACACCTTAGAACTTAAATCGAGAAATGAAACTTTGAAGTTTTGTAAAGAATGGTTCAAGCGTTGGAGGAAGATGGATCAAAAAGACAAGTTGAGTTTCTACGCAAATTGTATTACCGAGGTTTATGATCCCCATTCTAATTATTTTCCACCTGAAGACAAAGCGAATTTTGATATTTCAATGACTGGAAAACTTGAGGGTATTGGCGCAACTCTAAGTGAAAAAGATGGTTATGTGAAGGTTGAGAGAATTGTTCCCGGTAGTGCTTCCGCAAGACAAGGGGATTTGAAAGCCGGAGATTTGATTCTCAAAGTGGCTCAAGGCCCTGCTGACCCAGTGGATATTGTAGATATGAAATTGGATGATGCGATTCAGTTGATTCGCGGAAAAAAAGGAACAGAAGTGAGATTAACCGTGAAAAAACCGGATGGTACAATTCAAGTAATTCCAATTATTCGTGAAGTCGTTGTGATCGAGGAAAGCTATGCAAGAAGCGCAATTGTGCAGTTTAAAAACAAACGATTTGGACTGATTCAGTTGCCAAGTTTTTATGCTGATTTTGCTGCCCAAGGTAGAGGTAGACATAGCAGTGAAGATATCCGCATTGAGGTAGAGAAGTTAAAGTTAGAAAATGTTGATGGTATTGTGTTAGATCTCCGCAATAATGGCGGTGGAAGTTTGGCAGATGCAATCGACATGAGTGGTTTGTTTATCAATGAAGGTCCAATTGTGCAAGTAAAAGACCCAAGTCAGAGAATCCAGCAGGCACCTGATCCAGATCCGGAAATTCAATATTCAGGCCCGCTTGTGATTTTGACCAATACATACAGTGCTTCGGCATCTGAAATTTTGGCAGCGGCTCTTCAGGATTATGAAAGAGCAATAATTGTAGGTACCAAAACCACGTTTGGAAAAGGAACCGTTCAAACAATGATGCCATTGCCAACCGGTAAATCTCCGATTTTTCCAAAAGGTTATGGTGAAGTAAAGGTTACGATCCAGAAATTTTATCGTATAAACGGAGGTACTACTCAATTAAACGGTGTGATTCCTGATGTGATTTTGCCGGATATTTACGATGGAATTGAGCAAGGTGAAAAAGAAATGGATTATCATATGCCATATGACAAAATTCCGGCTGCTGATTATCAGATTTTTAAAAATCCAAAGCGCGCAGAAATTATCAAAACAGCAATTTCTAGAGCCCAAAAGAATGATTATTATAAGTTGATACAACGACGCGCCAACGAGCTCGCGAAAATTAGAAAATCATATTCATATTGTTTGAGTTTAGAGGGATATAAAAAACAACAAAAAGAAATCAAAGAACAAGATAAATACCTTAAGGATTACAAATATCAAAGGGTCATCGACACTGCTTTTGCATTGAAGATGGACTTAGATGAGGTAAAAAATGACGAGGTTAAAAAAGCGCAAAGAGTTGATTGGATCAAGCGCTATATGAAAGATGCTGGCCTCGATGAGTCGATACAAATTCTTTACGATTGGAGTTCCAAATAAACTGAATTAATCTTTCCAAAGGGAAGAAAACAAAATGCCAGACAGCACTAAAATTAAACCGTTTAGTGCTGTTAGCATGTAAATATCTTTGTTTACTGAGCTCATTAAAATTGGGTTGAAAGCTTTATTTGAGGCTTTGATTCCCAATAAAATCAAGGGTAATATTACAGGTAAACTTAATACCGGTGCCAAAAAACCTGCTTGGTTGGCTTTTGAGGCAATTGCTCCGATAAATGTGAAGACAGTTGATATTCCACCAGTTACGAGGAGTAAAATTTTAAAATATGCCCATAGGTGTAGCACAGGCATTCCTAAAAACCAACTGAAAAAGAAGAAGTTAACGCAAGTCAGAAATAGCATCGATATCCAGCCATAGATGATTTTTGACCAAAGTAATTCAGCGGGAGCTGCAACTTGGTTCCAGTATATCCACCTATTCCTTGATACGGTTAAGAAGTTTTTTGAAATTGCTTGGAGAGTGCAAAAAATTAAGGTAATCCAAAATAAACTATTCCAAGTTCTTGCCAAATTAGACGATTGATTTGCTGCGGTTAGCATCGACAGTAGCGACATTACAGCCATTTGCAAAACCGACGAAGCTAAAATTGCGGGTTTTTTGAAATCGAATGCCCATTCAATTTTTATAAGTGAAATTACTTTTTCAATACTGCGCATCTTTTTTTACCTTCGCGAAGGTAAATCAGAATCTCTGAAAGGCGGTGATTTACCATTTTAATTTTAAAAATCAATGTTTACAAAGATATTAATAGCGAATCGGGGTGAAATTGCCATTCGTGTGATGCGTACTTGCAGAGAGATGGGTATAAAAACAGTAGCTGTTTACAGTGAGGCAGATTCAAACGCGAGGCATGTTCGGTATGCTGATGAAGCATATTGCATAGGAAAAGCTCCTTCAAATGAGAGCTATTTGAAAATGGATACATTGATTGATTTGTGTATTCAAACAGGTGCCCAAGCTGTTCATCCTGGGTATGGTTTTCTTTCTGAAAATGCCATTTTTGCCAATAAACTCAAACAGAATAATATTGTGCTCATTGGCCCAACCGCCGAAGCAATGGAAATCATGGGATCCAAAATTGCCAGTAAACAGGCTGTTGAGAAATTTGGAGTTCCTTTGGTTCCTGGTATCAATGAAGCCATTGTAGATCCAAATGCAGCCTTGCAAGTAGCCATAGAAGTTGGATTTCCTGTTTTGGTGAAAGCGTCTGCCGGCGGTGGTGGTAAAGGTATGCGTGTTGTTGAGAAACAAGAAGATTTTCTAAGCGCATTGCAAATGGCTCAAAATGAAGCGAGAAGCGCCTTTGGTGATGACAGTGTTTTCATTGAAAAGTATGTTGGGAGCCCTCGACATATTGAATTTCAGATTATGGCCGACAATTTTGGAAATGTTTGTCATCTTTTTGAAAGGGAATGTAGCATTCAACGCCGTCACCAAAAGTTGGTGGAAGAGGCCCCAAGTGCAGCATTATCTCCTGCATTGAGAGCCAAAATGGGCGAGGCTGCTGTGAATGTTGCAAAAGCTTGTAATTACAGCGGTGCTGGTACTGTAGAATTCTTGTTGGGTGATGGTGATTCATTTTACTTTCTTGAAATGAATACTCGATTGCAAGTTGAACATCCGGTTACAGAGATGATAACAGGCCTAGATCTTGTGAAAGAACAAATTAATGTAGCATTCGGTTTGCCTTTGTCGTTTAAACAGCAAGACCTTGAAATAAACGGACATGCTATAGAATTAAGAGTGTGCGCTGAAGATCCTTTTCAACAATTTCTGCCGAATATTGGTAAAGTAAACCAATATTTGGTGCCAAATGGTCCGGGTATTCGTGTAGATGATTGTATGGAAGCAAATATGGAGATTCCTATTTATTACGACAATATGCTCGCTAAGCTCATTGCCTGGGCTCCAACTAGAGAACAAGCAATCGAAAGATTGAGAAGAGCCATCAAAGAATATGTCATCACCGGAATTGAAACTACATTAAGTTTCGGTGAATTTGTACTTACACACGATGCGTTTTTGAGCGGTCAGTTTGATACACATTTCATTCAAAAATATTTTCACCCAGAAAATATCCCTTCGAATGAATTGACTCAAGAAGAATTGTCGGTATTAGCCACGGCCGCGGCTTCGTTCTTTATGCAAAACAAAACCAATCAAGTTTCTGCAGTTTCCGCGAATTCAGAATCAACCAATCTTTGGTATCATAGTAGGAAAGAATACTAATGTCTGTTTGGCCCAAAGTTCTCATCATCGATGATGTGCATCTAAGTTTGGTGCATGGACTGATTGCTCACAATTTTGATGTTCATTATAGGCCTGATGCTTCGAAAGATGAAGTGTTGGAATTGGTTAAAAGGATTGATTTTGAGGGACTTGTGGTTCGGTCAAAAATGTATTTGGATGACGATTTTTTTCAACTTGCTGGTTCATTAAATTGGATAGCAAGAGCAGGTGCTGGAATGGACAATATTGACGTTTCCGCAGCCAATAGGAATGGGGTATTTCTCATGAATTCAGACAACGCCAATTCAGACGCAGTGGGAGAACAAACTTTGGCAATGCTGTTGGCGATTTGTACAAAATTGGTGACAGCTAACAATCAAGTAAAGGATTTTATTTGGAAACGGGAGGAAAATCGAGGTTTTGAGCTGAAAGGCAAAACTGTGGGAATCATTGGTTATGGAAATACAGGCATGGCTGTTGCCGAAAAATTGAAAGGTTTTGGGGTTCAAGTTATTGCTTATGATAAATATAAGTGTGAATTTACTGACAATAATGTGACAGAGGTAGATTTGTCACAATTATTAGACAAATCTGACATCATTTCTTTGCACATACCGTTGACGAATGAAACGCATCATTTGGTAGATTTTTCTTTTCTAAATTCTGTGAGAAAACCATTTGTTTTAATGAATTTATCTAGAGGTAAAATAGTTGATTTACAATCTGTTATAGATTTTATAGAGACTGGTAAGATCATTGGTTTTTGTGCCGATGTTTTGCCAATTGAACCGCCTAAAATTGGCAACGATTTAGAGCAGAAATTGTTACAAAAGTTGTTTGATTTTGAGAACGTAATTGTGTCGCCTCATGTTGGAGGTTGGACAGTGGAGAGTTACGAGAAAATTTCTCAAATTTTGTTGTCTAATATATTGAAATATAATAATTTAGGCGGTTAATTTTGGCGTATTTACATTGAATTCCTTGAAAGCGAAAAAGATGAATACACAAGAATTAGATAAAATAAACTTGTTAAATCCTTGTTTTTTGGGTAAACTTGCCGATGAAAGGTCGATGTTAATCGATTAATGTAAATTAAATAGAATAAAGAAGTTGATATGAAGTATAAATTACTACGCATAGCATTTGTAGCCGCATTTGGATTATTTTGTGGTTTCTTGAATGCTCAAACATCCTTTGCAGACTTTAGGGTAAAGGCGGTAGATGGTGATGGTAAATCACTCAGTGGGGTAAAAGTGGCGATGTTGTTGAACGGCATTGAGCAAAGTGTTGACACAACCGACAGAGACGGAAACGTGGTTTTCCAGACTTTGAATCCCGGAACTTACGATGTTGCTTTTTCAAAAGAAGGTTACTCACCAATGACGGAAAGGGGTTTGACCCTGATTTCGGGATTGAACAAAGAGTACGAAGCCGTGATGTTGAAAGGTGCAAAAGAAGTGGTAATTACGACCAAGAAAAAATCACCAATCAACATGATTGGTATTGGTCAGCCGATCGACGGTGGTAAAACTCTTGATGCAGGTCGTCGTGGAACAGGTGCTTTGATTGCGACCAACGCAGGTATTGTTGAATCTCGTCAAGGTATTTCAGTTCGTGGAACACGTGCCGATGCGAGCAAAACATTTATTGATGGTGTGCCGATTATCGGTGGTGGATCATTGCCTTCATTGGGAACAGACCAGTTAGCAGTGAGCATTGGTGGTATTCGTGCCATGTATGGTGACTTAACAGGTGGTGCCTTCACACTTACTTCCAAAAGTGCAACTGAAAAGGTTGTGGCTTTGTTTGAAGGAATTACCTCCACAGGCTTGGATCCTTATGGTACAAATACATTCGAAGCTTTCGTTTCTGGTCCGCTTTGGAAAAAAAGAGTCATGATCGATGGCAAACCGAAAGACATGGTGAAGTTGGGTTACACATTAAACGGTAACGTTGGTTATTATGTAGATCCATCGCCTACTAGAACGGGTGTATACGTATTGAACGATGAAAAAATGCAACAAATCAAAGACAATCCTTTGATTAACACTCCGAACGGTTTTATTCATGCTGCTTCTTATTTGAGAGAATCAGATTTCAAGGTTTTGGCCGCTCGTCCAAATTCTTCTTTGTATAACGGTAACTTCATTGGAAAATTGGAATACAAACCTTCGAATTTAACTTCTCTAACGGCTTATGCCTCTTATTTTTATAGTGGAGGACGTTCAGTATCGAATTCGATTATGAATTACGAGAACAATCCATTCAATGAATCACAAACAATTCGTTCATATTTACAATTCACACAGAATTTCAAAGTGAACAAAGAGAGCACTGTGAAGAGTGCATTCTATACGATTCGTGCTGAATATCAAAATGCACAATCTAAAACTACCGATGCTATTCATGGTAACAATCTGTTTGATTATGGTTACATTGGTCAGTTTACTGCTAAACCAACTGAGTTCTTTGCTTATTCGAATTACGATGCACAACAAAATCCGAATAAAGAACCAAAAATTGTGAGAGACCAATATGGAAAAACAGTTCAATTAAGAAACTATTGGGAACAAATCGGGTATGTAGACACTGCTTTGTTGTTCGATGGATCGGTTACAAAAAATCCAGATAGAACGCGTTACACTCAGAATATTTACGATTATTACGCTTCAAGAAAATTAACGATTAATAATCCTTTGACCATTTTGATGAGTCAAGGTTTATTGAATGGTTATAATCCAAACAACGTTTACTCATTGCATGGAACTCCAGGTGGAATGGCTGCAGGTTTCTCAAAATCAGAGTCTGAGAAATATGCGGTTTTCGCAATGGGACAAATGCAAATTAAACCTAAGACTGTGGGAGGTATCGAAAGAGCTCCTCATGATTTGCAGGCAGGTTTGTATTACGAGCAGTCATTTGTTCGTGGTTATTCCTTGAACGCGAATGGTTTATGGATATTGATGCGTCAGTTGATGAATAAACACATCGCTGAATTAGATGTGAACAATCCAATTTTAAGTTACGACGAAAACGGTGTATTTACTGATACAGTTCGTTACAACCGTCTTGTAAACTATGGAGAGCAATCAATCTTTGATTTGAGATTTAGAGATAAATTAATCAGAGAAGGTAAAACCGATGTTTATGGCAAAGCAATTGACCAAAGAACTTTCGTAGATATCAACTCATTTAAGCCAGAAGATTTTGAATTGAAAATGTTCTCTGCCGATGAATTGTTGAACAACGGTAATGGATACGTTAGTTATTTTGGTTACGATCACCTTGGTAATAGAGTCACTGGCAAGCCTTCAATTTCTGAATTCTTAAACAACAGAGAAAAAAGAACAATTGGTGCTTTCCAACCAGTTTATTTGGCTGCTTGGTTAGAAGATCAGTTCCAATTTAAAGATTTGATTTTCCGAATGGGACTTCGTATGGAAAGATACGATGCAAACCAATCTGTTTTGAAGGATGCATACTCGTTGTATCCAATTAGAACAGTTGGTGAGGTTAAAGAAATGAACGGACTTACGATCAATCACCCATCGAACATTGGATCTGATTTTGCGGTTTATGTAAACGACATGCAATCACCAACCAAAGTTATTGGATATAGAAATGGTGACAGATGGTACAACGCCGATGGTAGTGAGCAAAAGAATGCTGAATTTTTAGCAAACCAAACATCAAACGGTAAAATTGCACCTTATTTGGTAGACAATAACAAACAAGAGTTGTCAGAAAATTCATTGACAGATTACACGCCAATCATGAATTTATTGCCTCGTATCTGGTTCTCTTTCCCTCTGGATAAAAGAAAAACTTTCTATGTATCGTACGATATGTTGGCTCAACGTCCGGATCAAGGAGCTTCTTTCTTGACGATCGACGAATTGTACTATTTGAAGTTTAGACAAGGTTCAACCATTTCTAATGGTTCTTTGAGTTCTCGTTTGAAAACAGATTATGAAGTTGGTTTCAAACAAGTATTTGGTAGAAAAGGGGATAAAGGTATTGAACTTTCTGCGTCATATTCAGAAATTAGAAATGATTTCGGTCAATATCAAATCAATAACGGTTACCCTGTAACTTATGTAACCATTCGTAATATAGACTTCTCTACAATTACTGGATTCAGAGGTTCATTTAACATGATGGACATCGGTCCTTTGAACTTGAGTGCAAGTTACATGTTGCAGTTTGCTGATGGTACAGGATCTAACATTAGTTCACAAGCCGCTTTGATTGCCAGCAACCAACCAAATTTAAGAAACGTTATTCCATTGGGAGATTTGGATATTCGTCACAACTTGAAGGTTTCAGCTACATGGGCTTGGGGCGGTGGTCGTGATATCGCGAGCAAAAAGAACTTGTATAACGGTCCAATCTTGTTTGGCAAAGAAATCTTCAAGAATACTTCATTCAACCTTATTGGTAACACATACAGCGGTGGACCATTTACACCTACAACTAGAGCGGTTCAAATTGGTGCTGTTGACCGTGCCCAAATTAAAGGTGTTCCATTCGGAGCTCGTTTGCCATGGCAATACAACTTCGATATGAACGTTTCAAAGGCGTTCGTTGTGAAGCGTGATGGTAAATCACCTCTAAGATTTACTGCTTTCTTGTGGGTAAACAACGTGTTGAACACTTGGAACGTAATTGGCGTGTTTCCATTCACCGGTCAACCGAATGATGATGGATTCTTGAATTCACCACAAGGCCAGTTATTGGTAAAAACCCAAGTAGATGCTCAAAGTTATATTGACTTGTACAAAATATTGTTAAACTCTCAAACTCAAAACTGGAACGCGCCAAGAACCATCCGTTTCGGTTTGCGTTTGGCATTGTAAAATCATTAAGAAATAAGATTATGAAAAGAATTGGTATATACGTTTTAGGTTTGTTGGCTTTTCAATCATTGGCAGCACGTCCAATCGAAAACTTAACAGGTAAAACAATCAAACCGAAAATTGATCGCAGAGCTGGATCTTTCGCAAATACTTGCGACCCAGCATCTCAATCAGTGGATTTAGATATTAACAACGTTCGTACGAAGTTGTTGAATGGCGGTGATATGTGGTGGGATTTGAATAATCCGAAATATGAGGTGCCAAAGATTAACGATCCTAATGCTGTAAGAAAACATGCTTTGTTTTCTGGAGCAATTTGGATTGGTGGTAAAGACAATGGCGGTAGTTTGAAATTGGCAGCGATGACTTATCGTCAGAATGGTTCTGACTTTTGGCCAGGTCCATTAGATACTTCTACTGCAGCAACAGATCCTTTGCGTTGTAAGTCGTACGACAAAATGTGGAAGGTTACCCGCGATGAGTTAGAAGAATTTGCTTCAAGCAAATTTTTAACCCAAAGCAACGGGATTCGTGATTGGCCAGCTGGTTCAGACCGTTCAGTTCGATTAGGTGCAGAATCAGAATTCATGGCTCCTTTTAAAGATATCAATGGCAATAATTTATACGAGCCGAATGATGGTGAGCATCCTGTAATTGATGAACGTCGTCCAATTATTGAAAATGGAGTAGATCGCCAACCAGATATGTTCATTTGGTGGGTTTACAATGATAAAGGGAATATTCACTCAGAAACTACAGGTCAACCAATTGGTATCGAATGTCAAACCACTGCTTTTGCATTTTCAACAAATGACGAGGTGAATAACATGACATTCTACACTACCAAAATCATTAACCGTGGTTTTACAACATTGAATGATTGTTACATGGGACAATGGGTAGATGCCGATTTAGGTAACTATGCTGATGACTATGTTGGTTGCGATGTTGGAAGAGGTTTGGGATATTGCTATAACGGAGACGATGATGACGAAGGTGTTTTGGGATATGGATTAAATCCTCCAACTGTTGGTGTAGATTACTTCGAAGGTCCAACTGATACTGCAGGTAAGCAAATGGGATTGAGTCATTTTATGTACTATAACAATACTTCAGATCCTATTACTGGTAACCCAAGAAATGCCAATGCTTATTACAACTATTTGATGGGTAAATGGGCCGGTGGACAAAATGTAACATGGGGTGGTAATGGTTTTGGTGGTTCAAGACAATGCAATTACATGTTCCCAGGTAGCACAGATCCAGCTTTTGTAGGTGAATGTTGGGATGAAAAATCAGCTGGAAACCGTCCTGGTGACCGTCGTTTTATTCAATCAACTGGGCCTTTCTTGTTGCGTCCGGGCCAAGTGCAAAGAATTACTGTTGGTGTTGTTTGGGCACGTACAACAAGTGGTGGAGCAGGTTCTGCTTGTTTGGGAACTGGTTCATTGAGATTGTTGCAATTGGCTTCTGACAAAGCACAAACATTGTTCAATAACAACTTTAAAATTTTGGATGGTCCGAATGCTCCAGATATTGAACTTCAAGAACTGAATCAAGAAGTTGTAATGAAGTTTTTGAATACAAATTCTGCAAAAGTTGAAAATTATACTGAGCAATACAAAGATGCGAACAATAAAAATAAGACCTATAAATTTGAGGGATACCTGGTTTACCAATTGAAAGATGCTACAGTAAATACTGGTGATCTTGAAAATATTGATAAAGCCCGTTTGTTGTTCCAATGCGACGTTAAAAACAATAGAGGTCAAATTATTAATAGGGTTTTCGATCCAAAATTGGCTCAATTGATTCCTGTGGAAAAAGTAGATGGTGCTGACAAAGGTGTACAACATACTTTTAGTATCAAAAATGATTTGTTTGCAACAAGCTCAAATACACGTTTGATTGACTTCAAAAAATATTATTACTTGATTATGAGTTATGCAATTCTTGCTGATGATTCATTGCAAGTAGATCCGAATCAGTTTTTAGCTGGTAGAAGAAACATTAAGGTTTATACTGCTGTTCCACATAATCCAATTCCAGAAAATAGTGGTACGGAATTGAACTCAGGTTATGGTTCAGGTCCGAGTTTAACAAGAATTGCTGGTCGTGGTAATGGTGGTAATGCTTTGGAATTCACTAAAGAAACAGTTGATGAAATCTTGAAAAATGGATTCGCTGCGAAACCAACTTATATCGGTGGTGCTGGTCCTGTGAATATTAAGGTTGTAGATCCATTGAAAGTTCCAAATGCAAAATTTGAATTGGTGATGAAGGAAAATAAAGCGTCTTTAACCAGTGGTTTAAAAGATTCTATTACCAAAAATACCCAGTGGATGTTGATCAAAAAAGGTGATTTAGGAAACGATACTATTTTCTCAGACACAACTTTGGCTTACAGATTTGAATCTGTTCAAGGTAGAAGAGGAGCGAATAATGTTACCAAGGAAACTTTGGCGGATTGGGGTATGAGTATTGAAATTACCCAAACATTTAATCCAGGTGAAAATGGTGTAGCAGATCCATCGAATGGATTAATTGATTGGTCTGTGGATTGGGAGGATAATGGTAAGCAGTGGTTAACTGCTGTTGTAGATAACGATGCAGCACCTGCATCTAACCCATGGCAAAACTGGATTCGTGCAGGTAACGCTGGTAGAGGTGCAACTTTTGACGGATATTCAAGTGATTTCTTGATGGCAGATGGTGCTACTCCTGTGGATCCGGGTCAAGCTTTCGAAAGAATTTGGAATGGTAGAATTGCTCCTTACGGTTTAACTGCCCGTGAAAAATTCAGCGCTACAACGGGTGCAAATACATATGGTTTTGCTTGGTCTGGTAATGCAACTTGGCTACAGAACCCAATGTCTGAATTAACAAGTTTTGAATTGGTTATCACCAAAGATAAGTCAAAATGGACCCGTTGTCCGGTTATTGAAATGGCCGATGATGAAGTTCGAAATAGTACAGAAGGCCAAATGGCAAAATTCAACATGCGTTGGGGTGCATCAAAAGACCAGTCTGGCAATGTTGAATCAAGCAAAGGTTTGAGTTGGTTCCCTGGATACGCAATTAACTTGGAGACTGGCGAAAGATTGGCTTTAGCATTTGGTGAAGATTCATATTTAGCAGGTGAAAATGGACGTGACATGTTATGGAATCCTACAGACAATGTTTATAACGATAATGGTAATTACCCAGCCATAGGTGGTAAACATTTTATCTATATTTTTGGTACAGGCCGACATGGTATCGCAAGAAACGTACAAGGTTTCAGATACCTAGGTAGTGATGATGCTAACTTTACACGTTTCAGAACAGGTTTAGAAGCTACAACGGCTGGTAGTACGACCACTCCTTCTACTGCAGAGAAAACCAAAATGTTGTCTCAAGTGAACTGGGTGATCCCAACTTATATGGCTCCAGGATATGAAATGTTGCCGGGAAATATCCCTCCAACTGATGTGAAAATTAGAGTAAGAGTGAAAAAAGCATATACAAAATATGGTAGTACTGAGTTAGATGGAAACAACAAACCTGTATATGAATTGCCGAAGTATGAATTTGATGGTGCTTCAATTGCTCCAAAATTGACTGAAGCTGCTGGTAAAAAATCATTGGATATGGTTAATGTTGTCCCTAACCCTTACAGAGGTTATAGTGAATATGAAAACAGTCCGGTAGATTCACGTGTTACAATCACCAATTTGCCACCGGAATGTACCATTACCATTTTTGATATGGCGGGAAATTTAATCCGTAAAATCAAGAAGGATGATGAAAGTACTTATTATCAGTGGGATTTGAAAAATGGCAATAACGTTCCAATTGCGAGTGGTTTGTACTTAATTCACGTGAAGCACAAAACATTGGGCGAAAAAGTTGTTAGATGGTATGGCATCATGCATGCTGTAGATTTGGATACATATTAATATTAAACAAGATGAAATTAAAATTAAATCATATATATGCAGCAGCCCTTTCTTTGGTAATGGGTGGCACGAGTAATCTTGCGTTCGCTGGTAATCCTGAAAGACAAGGTCAAGCGGGAGCTGCTCAATTAACCATTAATGGTTGGAGCCGTAGTTCGGGATTTGGTATGGCCAATGGTGGTTCTGTAATGGGTGTTGAAGCAATGTTTATGAATGTTGCTGGACTCGATAGAATGGTGAACAGAACAGAGCTCATTTTCAGCCGTACAGAATGGTTGTCTGGTTCTGGTATAGGTATCAACAATGTTGGATTTGCTCAGAAATTGGGTGAAGATGATGATGCGGGAACCTTGGGTATTCAAATCATGCAATTTGGTATTGATCCGATTGAAATTACAACAGAGTCAAATCCTTATGGCGGAATCGGTACTTACCGTGTAAATATGACCAACATTGCGCTTTCGTACTCTAAGAGTTTCAGTAATACAATTTCTGCGGGTATTACCGCTAGAATGGTTACTGAAGGTATTCCAGATGCTTCTGCTACAGGTATGGTGTTGGATGCTGGTGTGCAGTATGCAACGACTATGAGTCCGGGTGCGAGTAAGATCAAAAAGAATGATTTTAAATTTGGTATCTCAATCAAAAACATTGGTCCCGACATGGATTTTTCGGGTGATGGATTGAGTTACAAAGCAATGATTCAAAATGGTTCTTTCGACAAAACAATTGAAGTAAAAACTACGGCTATCAAAATGCCGGCAATGTTAAATATTGCAGCATCTTATGATCTGAAGTTGGATTCTGATCCAAAACAGTACGACAATCGTTTGACATTGGGTTTTGGTTTTACAAACAATGCATTTAGTGCGAATCAAACCACACTTTCTGCGGAATATGCCTACAAAAACATGTTAATGGTACGTGGTGGCTTTGCATATCAAGAAGGAATTTTTGACGAAGAGGCAAGAACCAGTGCTTTTACAGGTCCATTTGCAGGCATTAGTTACGATTGGCACATCGATGGTGATGATGATAGTGAAAGTGTTGTTTCTTTAGATTACAGCTATCGTTTTACCAATCCGTTTAGCGGAACTCATTCTTTTGGAATTAGAATTGGTTTAGGCAAATCTAAATAATTCCTAAATTTATTATATTTGTATAAATGTTGCATCAATGTTCACATTGATGCAACTTTTTTTTAGTTAAACAAGACAAAATTATTATCAATCATGAGCAACATTCAATATTTTACCCCAGAGGGATTAGAGGCATTAAAAGAAGAGTTACATCAATTGAAACACATTGAGCGCCCGAGAATTATTCAGGCAATTGCTGAGGCTAGAGATAAAGGTGATTTGAGCGAGAATGCCGAATATGATGCTGCAAAAGAGGCTCAAGGGCATCTAGAAGATAGAATCGCTCAAATGGATAGTCTGCTTGCAAATGCACGTGTAATAGATGCGACTCAATTAGATACTTCTAAAGTGAGTATTCTCTGTAAAGTACGTGTGAAAAACCACAATGTAGGCAAAGAAGCTGTTTATATGTTGGTTTCTGAAAAGGAAGCAAACTTAAAGGAGAATAAAATTTCAATTAAAAGTGCAATTGGTGCTGGTTTATTGGGGCATGCTGTTGGCGAAACCGTTGAGATTCAGGTGCCAGCGGGTATTGTGAAATTGGAAATATTAGAAATCTTTATCTAAATCTATGGCCAGTATCTTTTCAAAAATTATTGCAGGTGAAATTCCTTGTCATAAAATTTATGAAGACGATGCACATTTGGCATTTTTAGATGTTTCTCCTTTGGTGATGGGACATGTTTTGTGCGTGCCAAAGAAGGAGGTTGATTATATTTTTGACTTAACTGAACAAGAGTTGCGCGACCTTTGGGCGTTCACAGCTCCCATTGCAAAAGCCATCCATAAAGCCATCCCATGTAAGAGAATTGGTACTTCGGTGATTGGTTTAGAGGTGCCTCATGCGCATGTGCACTTGGTGCCTATAAACACTGCGAATGATTTGAATTTTACTCGTGAGAAACTGTCGCCAAGCCAACCTGAATTGGCGGAAATTGCAGCCAAAATTATAGCACAATTATAGTGCAGTTCAATTCAATTCCTTTACATTTGTATTATGTATCCGGAGTTGTTTCATATTGGTAAATTTACTGTTTTTAGTTATGGTTTTTTTATCATGTTTGGTGTTTTTCTTGCGTTCTTGTTTTTTTATCGCAACCGCAATGAAATAAAGCTCAACATCGATCAAATAAGTGAGCTTTTCCTCTGGTGTTTCGCTTCAGTTTTTGTAGGAGGGAAGTTTTTTTACTTTTTAGAACGTCCCTTTTATTACGTTGCGAATATGGGCGAATTCTTTCAAAATTTTGGTCGTGGATTTGTATTCTATGGATCGTTTTTATTTACGATTCCTGTGATTATTATTTGGTTTAGAAAAAATAAAGTTCCCGTAGCGTTTGGGTTTGATTATTTGGCAGTTGGTGGCGCGTTGGTTCATGGATTTGGCAAAATTGGTTGTTTTATGGCTGGTTGTTGCCATGGTAGTGAGTGTTCATCTGAATGGGGTGTAGTATTTGATCACCCTCAATCGGCAGCAAATCCTTTGAATGTTCCTTTGTATCCGGTACAATTATGGGATGCGATTACAATTTTATTGATCGTTGTTTTTATGTTGATTTACCGCAAAAACAAGAAATTTGATGGCGAAATTTTTCTGATTTATGCAATTCTTTATGGAATTCTTCGATTTATCACTGAAAATTACCGAGGTGATGAATCTCGTGGTTATATCATAGAAGGCGTTTTAACGCATAGTCAGCTTATCGCTGTTTTCGTGATTTTGTTTGCATTTTTTATCTACGTTTATCAGTTGAGAAAACACAAAATAACAAATTGATGCTTTTTAAAGATGTGGTGGGGCAAGCGTCCCTCAAAAATAAGTTGATTCAGGGAATACAAAATGGTCGTATTCCGCATGCTCAATTGTTTTTAGGAAAGCCCGGGAGTGGTTCTTTGCCTCTTGCTTTGGCTTATGCGCAGTATGTTTCGTGCATCAATAGAGGGGAAAACGACAGCTGTGGCGAGTGTAGTTCATGTCGGAAATATGCTTCACTTACACATCCAGATTTGCATTTTAGTTTCCCCTATCCCTCCAAAGTAAAAGATGATTTGGCCAAAGATTACATAAAAGAATGGAGATTGGCTTTACATGAAAATCCTTACATGGATTATGAGGGATGGATGAAATTTAGGGATGCAGAGAACAAGCAAGGCAATATACCAATCCGTGAATTGCGCGCAATTATTCGGTCATTGTCGTTGAAGACATTTGAATCAGAGTTCAAAATTTTGATTTTGTGGTTACCAGAATACATGGGGAATGAGGGTAACGTACTCTTGAAAATCATTGAAGAACCACCTCAAAATACCTTGTTTTTGTTGGTTGGAGAAAAGACAGACAGGATATTAAATACCATTATTTCGAGAACACAGCCGGTTAGAGTGCCTCCCATATTGGATGAGGAATTGAGTGCCTATTTACAGGAAAAATATGAACTTGATGAAATTCACGCAAAGCGTTTTGCTTTGATGGCGCACGGTGATTTGAACCTAGCAATTTCCTTGACCCAAGAAACAGAGAATCCTTACTTTTCACAATTTCGCACTGTGATTGGCATTTGTTACACGCGAAAAATGGGGGACGCTGTAAAATGGGCAGAAGGACTTTCTGCACAAGGAAGAGAATCGCTCAAAGGCTTTTTGCTTTATGGAATAGAAGTGTTGAGGGGGATCATCATTTATAGTTTTCACCAAAAAGATGGTGCTTGGTCAAAGGTAGAAGCCGATTTTATCCGCAAATTTGATGAACTTAAAATACCAATCTCCCATTTAGAAAAAATTGTAAAAGGAATAGAAGATGCAATTGGAGGAATCGAAAGAAATGGTAATGCTAAAATGATTCTCACTGAACTCACTTTCACAATTGCCAAAAATTTAAGAAAATAATTTTTTCTCGGGGCAACTTTTTTTGGCCATTGGTCATCTTGTTGTAAATCTGAGTCATGAAATCACAAAATGACATCCAAGGAAACTGCAAACGAATCGATACTGGTGGCTGCCTGTTTAAAAGGAGACAAAGCTGCTCAGCATCAATTTTACTTGAAGTATTCTCCCATGTTATTTGCGATTTGCAAGCGTTATGCTCATGATGAAGATTTAGCTAAAGACATGTTTCAAGAAGCCATGATTAAGATATTTCAAAAACTAGCCGATTTTCGTTTTGAAGGTTCTTTCGAGGGATGGATGAAACGTGTTTGCGTGAATCAATGTTTAGATATCTTGAAAAAGAGCAAAGCCAAATTTAACGATAGCCTCAGCGATGATCATCTTGATTTGCCTTCTTCAACAGATATAATCTCAGATATCCATGCAAAAAATTTAATGTCACTCCTGTCGAAATTACCGGTAGGTTACAGAACGGTGTTTAATTTATTTGCGATTGAGGGATATTCACATGCTGAAATTGCCGGCATGTTGAACATTTCAGAGAATACCAGTAAATCACAAATGTTTAAAGCTCGCAAGTGGCTTCAAAATCAAATAGGACAATAACATGAATCAGAAGTTTGATATCGATGAGTTGTTTCGTGAAACATTCGCAAATGCCACGGATGTTCCACCAACATCTGCTTGGAATCACATTTCTGGTGAATTGGATCAACTGTCGGGATTATCTAATGCCTCAGCTTCAAAAGTTGGTGCAAAAATTTGGTTTGGCAAGCTTGGCATATCTGCAAAGTTGAGCATCATTGGTGGCGTTTTAGCGGTTGCAACAGCTGTTTTTGTATTCAATCAGCAGTCAAAAGTTGCCACAATCAACAATAAATTTTCCGATAATTCGAATAAATCTGAAAATCCTAAAGATAGGGACCATAAAACATTGTTAGATGATATGGATGCCAAAGATTCGGAAGTTGCTATGCCTATTCAAAATTCCCAAGTTTTGAATGGCGGTGTTTCTGTTGAAAAATCTGAGCGTCCTTTATTTGACAGCAGTTACATCCAAAAACTGATTGCCGATCAGGATAAAAATTCAGACAAGAAGTCAAATTTAGGTGTAACGTCGGAAGGAGTCATTGTTGAAGCTGAAAAGTTATTTGCTAACGGTACAGATAAAAACATGGTGCAGTCATGTAAAAATATGATGCATATGGAACATGTTGCTGTTTCTGGTTCAGATAAATTTGTAGTCAACGCTGAATTGGAAATGACAAGTTTGAAAATGTATTTTGGTGACGGCGAGACATTTGTGAATGCTCATGTTGAGTCTAAAGAATTTACAACTCTGCACGGATATAGGGTGAGGTTGAATAAAGATTTTTACGTGAAATCAATTGTCAATTTCAAGAATGGTTGTGTAGACAGTGCTATGACTAGGGTTGAGGTGATGCCCACAATTTCAAAATCTGAAGAGCTCATTCCAAATGTATTCACTCCAAATGGAGACGGAAAGAATGATGAATATTTTGTTCAAATTGCGGAACCTTTAAATTACAGCATGTTGATTCTTGATATGCGAAAAAATAAGGTTTTCTATAGTGAAAATAGTTTAGAATCATGGAAAGGAGATTGCGGTATAAATCCGTGTGAAGGAGGTTTTTACGAAATGATTTTGAAGTTAAAATATTCTGGTGAACCAGAAATGATTATCAATAAACGAATCAATTTAGTTAGGAAAGGGATTGAATAAAATGAATCTACATTTACAAGAAAAACAAGATTTTATACCAAAAAACAGCGTTGAAATGGCGATGATATTTGGTAAATCGACAAAAAAACCTATTTTTGAACTTTTACGTACGAAAAATAATATTATGAAAGGATTCTCCTTATATTTCAAGAGTTGGGCAATTGTCTTCACGACATTGCTTTTCGGCGTTAATTCGCTGGACGCTCAATGTACAATTACATGGGATGGTTCGCCTTGCGTTGGTGCAGCGATTACCTTCACGGGTTCTGCATCAGGAACCACACATGATTGGACATTTGAAGACGCAACAGGGGCTAAGTTTACAAGTACTGGTCAAAGAATTGTGAATTACGCATTTCAAAAAGCCGGTGCGGCCAAGATCACTTACATTACAACTATCAACGGTACAAAATGTACTGCGACGTTGAATTTAACGATCAAAGAAAGACCAAACATCAACATTCGATTGGTGAATTTGAAAGAGCAGTGTTTTGAGAAAAACCTATTTTGTTTTGATGACAGTACCGCGAATTCTAATGGTGCGAAAATCAAAAACATTAAATATGTTATTTCCGATGGTCAGTTGTTTGAATACACAATGCCACCTACAACAATGCCAAACAGATTCTGTTTCTCTATCAAGGATCAACGTGGTGGTTCTTTCAATTTGTTTATAGAATCGACGGATGAAAATGGTTGTCAGGATACAACTTTATTGGTTGGTGCTGTAAAAGTGAGAGAAAAAATTGGCGCAATGTTTACAAGTAATAAACCAGTAGCCTGCGATTCTGTTCAGGCAATTGTAAAAAACATTAGTTCCATTGATAAAAAGTATGTTAAAAAGATAACTTGGTATTGGGGAGACGGTTCAGTAGATACCACTTGGGGTCCAGATAAAACGCATTGGTTTTTTGGTCAAGGAGTTTACAACTCAAGAATGGTGATTCAAACTGTAGATGGTTGTGTTGATTCATTTAAGATGACCGCAACAGCTACTGTGTTCAAGGCAATCGCGAGAATAATCACGGATAAGGATTCAACGTGTATCTCTGCTCCGAATATCAAATTTTCAGTAGATGAAATTCCCTCAGGTGCTACTGGCTTATTGTGGAATTTTGGTGATCCCAACTCAGGTCCTCAAAACGTAAATAATAAAACATGGTCTCCTGAACATGCTTTCACAGGCCTTGGTCCTTTCCTCATTAAATTAACTTACAAGCATCCAATTTGTGGTGATAAAACTGCATTTGATACCATCATCATTTTGGGGCCATCGTCGGCTATCGAGTCAGCCTTCCAAAGGGTGGCGGATTATGAGACATTCCAATGTCCGAAAGACGTGATGGATACGGTTCATTTTAGAAAGAACCTTTCTACTTTCTACCACAACGATAGAAATTTCACAGATGATGATAGTACTTTCTATAAAAATGGTACGAGTGCATTGGGACATAATTTCCAATGGAATGATCCATTAACAAAGAAAAATCCAAAGCAAATTTGGCAAAAGCCATTGCGCGATGCGGTGAATACTCATGGTATCAAGTCTAAATACCAAGGAACCGAAGCTCCGGGTGGAACATTTGATGCGTTGAAGCGTGAGCGTGTATGCGCAACTCGTTTGTGGGATTTTGGTGACAACTATGCGCCAAAATGTACCACAGATACAAAAGCGAATAAGAATGTAAATGTGAATTGTGCATTTTCGCGCGATTCAACACCAAATCATTATTATAGATCATGGGATTTGATCATGTTGTCGGATTTCAAAAATGCGCCAATGGAAGATGCAATTTTCATCGATAGCAATGGTTTGTGTAAGAGAACAAATATTTATCCAGACAGTATTTTCTATATCATTCAAGATTCAATCATTACGGTGCCAAACTCAATGGGTGATTTAATTACGCAGCAACAAACTCAGTATGTTGGTAATAAAACTACCAATATGTTGAGGGACAAAGGTTTGAGGGGTGTTGGTGAGCGTTACATTGAAGACAATGTAGATATGAAAATAGATGCTGGTGATTCGGTGTATGTGGGTGGTGTTTTGAAAGTTGGTCCACAAACCATCTCATTGAAACCTAAAACAATCATCAAGATTAAGAGCAAAACCGATAGTGTAACATTCCAGTTTACCGTGTTCTTGAAAAAAGATACGTTGCCAATGAATTTGTTAAAAATCAGATTGGCAAAAGGTGAGAAACCAAAAATTTTGGATTCATTCAAGAGAAAACCGGCTGCTCCGTTGAAGATGGGATTCGATTATTTCATCAACTACAAGCGTTTCCGTGAATTATACTATGCTAAAATTCCACAATGTAACAATGTGAAATTGACGCACAAGGATACTTGTCATCCAATGCAGTGTGAAAGTGAGGCAATCAAACAATTGTCGATGCTTCATGCCAATGCAGGTGGAGTAGGAAGTGGAATGTTGAAAGATGCGGTAGAGTGTTTGGGCTCAGACAACCCATCGTATGGTGTAACGTTTATTTTGAGTGATTTAAAACCTGGATGTACTTTCACAGAAGTTAAAATCAACTACGATACTTTCTGCGGTAATGCTGCTGGTAACTGGGTAGGATTGGCTGGATTGTCTCCAGGTGGTCGTCCATTAAATCCACCATTGCCTTTCTGGAATACAGGATATCAATTGGCTGGTAACCCAGCAAATAGATTCTCTCAGGTGTATAATCCATCGGATGTGTGTAATGATTCAACTGGTTGTGTAACTGTAGGTATCATTGTAGGTAATGGTATTGCCCCTCCAGGTGGTAACAGTGCAAAACGCCCATTGTGCGCAGATACTCAGTACTATAGCAATTTTGCATGTTTCCCAATCATTGATACTGATTTTGAAATGTTAACCCCAACAAAGAACAAATTGGGAGATTACAAAATTTGTAGATACAACGATGTAGTGGTACGTCCGATTCCTAATAATAAGACTAGAATTAAAGATTTGAAATCATTGAGATGGAGAATCACCACCGGTGACGCTTCTCCTACCTTCAGTAAATCATGGGGACAATATGTTCAGGAAGACTATTTCTTGAATCAGAAAAAGGTACCAGGAAAGAATCCTAATTACCTTTACAACTACATGATTCAAACTAGAGGTGAAGAGAATCCACGTCAAGTACCATGTTCTGAAGACTGGGCAGACGGTGTTGCAAAAGTTTACGATGGTCCAGATACTATTTTCACAGCTGAGATCCGTAAATATACCATTGGTGCAGACGTTTCAGCGGTTTGGGAAAATATTAAAACTAAATTAGAAGCCCGTGGTTTCGATCCATTTGCCCTTGCTGATACTCAAATTGCAAAAATGATTTGGAATAACAAAGGTGTGATTGGCAACCCAGCATCAGGTGCGTATGGTTGTATCGATACTACTGGATTTGGTAAATTTATTAAATTCTATTTCATTGCTGATCCGAATAACACAACCGTGTTGCATTATCGTGATTCAACAATTGAACCTTTGGATTCTGTGAGCTATTGGGATAAAGCTGCCAAGAAGACTAAAAAAGTGAAAGGTTACAAATTCAACCCTAAATGGGCTGGTTTCCATATCATGAGCTTGAGTATGACATCTTCTAATGGTAAGTGCGATAAGGTGAGTGCATTCCCGATCATTGTGGGCTTTGCAATGTCCCTCAGAATCAATGATACCCTAGTTTGTCAAGACGCGGGTACTTCGTTGGTAGCATCTCCAGACTTTAGATACTTCTCAACAGATCCTCAGAACTTCGGTCAGTGGGATTGGAAATATCAGTGGAATACAGATCCTACACAAAATCCAACTGGCTACGATTATTGGAGAGATCCTGCTCGTCAAACCCGTTTGGCTTCAGGTGACACAAACGTAGAGCGTTTTACTCGTTGGGATTGGAATAAAAAAGATGATGGTTCTTCAACACCATTTGGTGGAGCGCCTTATGGAGCAGTTGGAGCTGGAACCTATGCCAACCCATGGAAACAATTGGGTGGTGGTGGAATCTACTACAAAAATGACTCTGGTGTTTATACTTTCCGTTTGGCGGCCGGTGACTCAACCGGATGTTTGGATACGATCACTAAACGAGTGTTTATTTCAAGATTGGATGTATCGTTTAATTTGAAAGATTCAACTCCAGCTTGTAATACTATCATTGAATTCTTTGACAAGTCTAAATTACATGATCCTTGTAACTGGGCGATCAAGAACTGTACCGGTCCAACTCCAATTTCTTGTGACTTCGTGAAACAATGGACAATTGACTGGGGAGATGGAATTGTGAACCAATTTAAGCGTAAACTCCAAAGTGAGCCAGGCTTGCCAAATCGTATTGCGCATAAATATACTCGAAATGGTTGGTTCCAAATTAAATATGAACTTTACACACAAAGAGGTTGTTCTGATACATTTAGCCGTTGGGTGAAAATTCCTGGACCGCGTCCAAGATTTGAATACACCACAAAAGCTGGTCATGATGTAACGATTTGTGAAGGTGATTCAATCCAATTTACCAATATGTCTGACTCAGCTTCTCGTGAATCAGTATGGACATGGTTCTTCGGTGATGGTCAATTATATAGTGGTCCTGATTCTACATGGTACTTTAATGCGCCAAATGGTAAACCTTGGGCTGATGATTATTTCGTAGATACAGTTTGGCATACTTACCAAAAACCGGGCGTATACCATGTGAGATTGGAGCAATATGATAAATTGGTGATTCCGCCAAATATCAATCGCTACTGCCCAGCTGTTTATCCGGATACCCCTTCACAACAAGCATATATTATTACAGTGTTGCCAAGAGATTCGGTTCGTGGAAGAATATTGAAACCAAGTATTTGTCCTGGTGATAGCAATACCTTTATCGATAATTCAGATACTACTTTTGCTACGTATAAATGGAGATTTGTTCATTACAGCCGTAAACTTGGAAAAGTTGTGGTGGATACAATTACTACTGGCGATAAAAACTACTCGCGTATTTTCACAGATCCAGGTGTTTATCGTGTAAGCCACTTGGTAGAGTATAAAGCATCACGCCCACGTCCATATTGTCCTACCGTTATGGCAGACATGTTCTTTACGGTGGATTCTGTAGAAGCGAATTTTGATATTGACTCTTCAGCTAAACCTGACTTCGTATTTACCCGTAAAGATGTAAATGGTGTTGAGTGGAGATGGGGTTTTGGACATCAAAACGACATAGTGAATTCATTGCCGCGTGATTTCTATGAAAACAATAAAACATCAGATAAAGCCGTTAAATGGTCTTATGATAGTTCTGGCAGATATTGGGCTTGTTTGATTGTTAAAAACTCAACAGGTTGTGAAGACACCATTTGTAAAGAAGTAGTGGTAGACTTGTTTGTATATCTTGCAAACGTGTTTACACCTAGCTTGAATGCTACGGGTGACGGTAAGAACGATTTGTTCAGAGTGCCAATTCAAGGTCATGATTTGTTTGAAATTAGAATTTTCAACCGTTGGGGTGAAAGAGTGTTCTTCTCTGAAGACTCTAGAGTTCACTGGAATGGTAAAGTGAATAACGATGGCGCTGATTGTCCTTCAGGAACATATTTCTATCAGTTGGAATATCGTTTCAAAGGAAAAGATAAAATCAATCACGTAAACGGTTCGGTGAATTTGATCCGTGAGCAGTAATTCTTCTGACTAAGTGTATTCAAAAGTCCCGGCATTTGCCGGGACTTTTTTTTGTAAATTTCTTTTTGTACGGTTCGTGTTAATTTGGTTTGGTGATATTGTTCTTTTGAAATATCTTCGCTTAAATGGAAGAGGGCATTGCATCGAAATTTAAAGCAGCTATTTCAGTCGATAACGTTGTTTTTGGTTTTGACAACAATGACTTAAAAGTCTTGTTAATTTACCGCGGAGCCGAGCCTTACAAAGATTGTTGGGCATTACCTGGTGACCTAATAAGCCTCGATCAAGACCTTGATGAGTCGGCTGAAATTGTTTTGCAGAATCTGACAGGTTTAGATGATATCTACATGGAACAGATTCACACCTTTGGTAGGGTAGATAGGCATCCATTTGGTCGTGTTTTTACGGTGGCCTATTTTGCGTTGATTAAGATTGAAGATTACATGGTAAAGCCATCTTCATGGGCCGAGGAAGCAGCTTGGTTTCCTATTAATGAAGTTCCTGAACTACCATTTGACCATACCGAGATTTTGGAATATGCCAAAAATCTATTGAAAAGTAAAATCAGACGTCAACCCATAGGATTTGAATTATTGCCCAAATATTTTACGCTCACCGAAATCCAGAATCTCTATGAAGCGATCCTTGAAACCAAACTCGATACCCGTAATTTTAGGAAAAAGTTATTATCGATGAACATTGTGGTTGATAGTGGAAAAATTCAAAGTGATGTTGCGCATAGACCTGCTAAACTTTATAAATACCTCACTAAACAATATCTTCAACTTCAGAAAACCGGCTTTACCTTCGATTTATAGGTTCAACCATTCATTTATTTTAACTTTGCAACATGAGTTCCTTTGATACCATAGTTGCCCGTGCTACGCCTTCCGGAAAAGGTGCAATTGCTGTTGTACGTGTTTCAGGCCCGATGGCCTTTGCTATGGTTGATGCATTGCTCCACAATAAAATATCCCTCAAGAAATCCCATACTGCTTATTTGCGACAATTTTTCGACAATCAAGGCATGATTGATGAAGCGTTGGCTCTCATCTTTCGTGGTCCTAACAGCTATACTGGCGAAGATACTGTCGAAATTTCTGTGCATGGGTCCGATTATATCGTGAATCGCCTCATTTCGGCTTTGCTATTGCAGGGATGTCGCGTTGCTGATCCTGGTGAATTCACCCAGCGTGCCTTTTTGAATGGAAAATTGGATTTGGCGCAAGCGGAAGCCGTTGCTGATATCATTGCTGCGGAACATCGCTTTGCTCACGATCAGGCCTTAAAACAGCTCAGAGGGGGTTTTTCTGATGATATAGCGGTGCTGCGCGATCGTTTGTTGCATTTTACCTCGCTGATTGAGCTAGAACTCGATTTCGGCGAAGAGGACGTGGAATTTGCTTCGCGGGAAGAATTGACCAATTTGGTTTCCAATATCAAAATCAAAGTGGATGCCTTGAAAGATTCTTTTGCCCTTGGAAATGCTTTGAAGCAAGGTTTTACCCTCGTTTTGGCCGGTCGTCCGAATGCTGGAAAAAGCACTTTGTTCAACGCTTTGCTCAATGAAGATAAAGCCATTGTGAGTGATATCGCTGGTACCACCCGTGATGCCATTGAAGATCGTCTTCATTTGGAGGGACTTTCACTGCGGCTCATAGATACCGCTGGAATTCGTGAAGCCACCGATGTCATTGAACAACAGGGTATCGCACGAACGTTCAAGCACATTGAAATGAGCGGTGCCACGTTGTACGTGTTTGACGCTGCTACTGTGACACCTGAAATGTTAAAAGCAGACCTTTCAGAATTGAGCACAAAAACGGATCGAATTTGGGTGGTTGCAAACAAAATGGATTCATTTTCGGGGGACATTTCTGCGTTTGATAAATTGGTCCTTCAAGAGACCCAATCTACCTTATGGCAGTTATCGGCCAAAGACAGGATGTCGGTTCATCAATTCACAAAAGAACTAGCGAATCGTTTTCAAGAAGATTTGGGCATTTTAGACGATCAGACGGTGGTTACCAACGCCCGACATGCAAACTCATTGCTGCATTGTTCTCAGGAGTTGCAACACATTTTAGACGGCATCGAGAATCACCTCACCGGCGATCTGTTATCGTTCCATCTCCGCAGTGCCATCTCCGCCCTTAGTGCCATCACCGGCGAAATCGACAACGAAGAGGTTTTGGGCAATATTTTCAGCAAGTTTTGTATCGGAAAATAGGTAGTTTTATCGCCAAAAATCTTTATTTTTTTAATTTTTGTGTTTAATTTTAAATATTCTCGGGTATTTTGTTGGGTATAACATAAATTCCGTTTTGTATGGCAAAAATTACCATTCCCGCCAAATTTTGGGAGTTGGTTTTCTCCATTAACTTGCTGCGATATTTATTGATGGTGTTTACCGACATTTTCATCTCTTTTGCTATTTCATTCGCGTTTTTTTGTTGACATAATAATTGAAGAATTTCAAAATCCACAGAATTAAATTGGTCTAACGATTCTTTTTTCATATTGTGACTATTCGATAACATCTTGAATGCCATTGAATCTTGAAAAAACACGGAATCTTTATAAACAATATTGATTGCATTGATTAACTCTTCTGTTGAACTCTTCTTAAATAAGATACCATCAGCTCCCATTTGCATGAGCCTAAGGTTAATATAATTAGATGAGTTAGCAGAAAAAACCAGTACTTTTAGACTGTTTTTATATTTTTCTCTTATTGTTTTTAAAACCTCTATGCCATCCATCCGAGGCATTTCGATATCTAATATTACAATATCGGTTTTTTTATATTTGAGAATTTCCAATAATTCAATGCCGTCACAGCATTGGCCTATGATTTCAATTTGATCAGATTCATTTGTTAAATTGCCGCAAATTGCTGATCGCATTAAGGGATGATCATCTGCTATAATTATTTTAATCTTTTCCATAAGGCATGATAAATGACATTTTAAACCCTTTTATTTCGTCTTCTGATTCAATAATTTCACCTCTTAAAATGTGAAGGCGCGTTTTTATGATAGTAGTTCCCAGACCTTGTTTCTCTGTATTGCTAAGAATTCCAATACCGTTATCTGTGTATTCGATTTTAATTCCTGTTTTGGATTTTTGAATTAGAATTTCAACTCTATTTGCTTTAGCGTGTTTCAGTGTATTATTCAATAACTCTTGGATTATTCTAAATAAATTACTCGCTTTGTCGTCAGATATTTCTATTGCATCGTGTTTGAATATTATATGAATTCCAGTAGCATGCTGAATATCTGATATTAACTCATGTAAACCTTCAATAAATCCAAGGCGAATTAAAGTAGCTGGGAAAAGCATCTTTGATATAGATGAACACTTTTCAGATGCCGTATTACAAAGATCTTCAATCATTTTTAGTGATGAACTATCTAATTCGTGGTTTTTGTGAAGTTTTTTTAATTCAGAAAGCTGCATATGAATGAGATTTAGAATTTGACCAAGATCATCGTGCAACGTGCTACCTATTTTTCTTCTTTCTTCTTCAATGGAATGAAGTTGCACTTTATTTAATTCAGTTTGAAACGCTAATTCCTTCTTTTTAAAATTTAATAATACTTTTTTCCTGGAATTAAGTATTGCCAATATCAATATAAATGTAATTCCTATTAAAAAGACGCATATTAGATAAAATATTAAAGTAAATTCACTCAGTTTTTCCATAGTAATCCCGAGATTATTAATCCTTTAGAAGCATATAGTCTAATAGGTAAAAACTTATTCATAAATTCATCATGAACATTCGTATCAATAAGAAAATGAATGCCTAATCCAAAATTTAATATGTCACCAACGTAGTAAATAATTACACCAAAAATAATAAAAATTACATTCAATTGAATAGCTTCATTTTGGAACATTTTTGATAAAATATAAGTACATAATGTCAGACAAAATACAGCAGCGAAAAAGCAAAAAAATGAATATTCATAAATGTTTAAATAACCATAATCAGAGTACAAATCACGGCTAGTATTGGGCCAATCGAAAATGAATAAAATAATAGCATAGATAAACAAAATGCCGTAAATTAAAAACAGTAACTTTTTTGATATGGTTGTGTTTTTTATAAAATATAAAAATGCAAAATACGAACCTAGCGTCAATAAATTGTTCACTATCAATAGTTCTAAGTTGGATGTAAATATAAAGTTATCTAATAAGTTTGTACAAACATCTAAGATCCCCAATAGAGAAAATAACAAGTATTCTCTCTCTCGGGTTTTTACCGCTTTTATGTAACCTAAAACTATTAAGGCTATATAAAATAAAAACTTAATATTTAGAAAGTCCAATTAACTATTTAAAGGATTGTTAATCGAATGATGTGGAGGGTCTGTTTTACAATCTTCTGCAAGATAGCCCTGGTATAAGTCATTTTCATCAGCGGTGGCGCCACATAATACTAAAGTAAGGTTGCCGTTTTCTAATGCAAAATAGAATTTAAGACCAACACATGTGGGTTGATTTAGAATTGCTTGTACAGCATCTTTGCCAAAAAAACCTCCAATTTTTGGATTAATGTTTGCATCGCGGTATGCTTTTGTTAGTTCAGATGCTGCCGCAAGTGTAATTGAGTGATTCTCGTTAGGGTTAAAAGACATAAAGCAATTTTAGTTATTTGAGACGACAAAAGCAATATAACTTATTGTAAATATTTAATACAATAAATGGTATTGTGGCTTGTTGTGTTTTTTAAATTGATCAATCCTTTTACCTCAACAAGGTTACCGTATTGCTGAATGTATATTCAACTCCTTTGCGGTAGGCCTTTACGTAATATACATAAACACCTTGAGGGACATCTTTTTCTGGTTTCCATGTTCCTTCAGAATTGTTTTGTTCGAATAACTTTTGTCCCCAAGAATTAAAAATAGTCAATGTGAATTTGTCAAAACCATAATTGAAAATGTTGAATTCATCGTTTAATCCATCTCCATTTGGTGTGAATGCCGATGGCGCAAACAGCGTTGCTTGATAAGGCAAGCAATAACTGTTGCTTTGAGATTCGTAGGCTTGATTTCCACTCCGCGCTTTCACCACAAAGCATTTCTCAAATTTCTTTGGTTGGATGAAATTTTTGTCATTGAATTGTGTATCGTTAATGTTGGTCAACGGTTGCCAATTTGCTGTCTCCATATCATAAGTTCCCAAGCATTCATATCCCTTCACACTACCGTTTAATGACCAATCTTCATAGGGTGTCCAAGTGAGCAATGCCGTTGCGAAATTAGATTTGATTAACGGTTCTACCTCTTTTACATTGAGGTAAATCGTTTTTCCAATATTGCTTTTGTTCCCTCCAAAATTGTCACAACTGTCTTTCGCCCGTATTTCATAAGTGTAAGATTGATGCATTTCGGAAGTGAGGTAATCCCTGAATATCGTATCACTCACCACATCATGAATCAAGCCATTGCGATATACTTGATAGTACTTGGCATGTGGAACCGGTTTCCATTCTGTTAGGGTGGTTTTATTGTTGATAACAGTACTGCGTTTTACTTCAGGAGGATAGCCAACCGGAATTCCCGGGGTAATATTCATCTGAACAGAATCTTTGGTTATGCAACCGGAAGGTCCATATAGCTTTTGAATCAGGGTAAATGGGCCCGACTGAAGCATGATGGTTTTATTTGTGGCACTGCTAAAACGATTGATTGGCACCAATGCAGGTTTGAAATGATAAATTGTTGAATCGGTAAGATCTGAATAAATTCTTCCAAATTGAACTTCTAACGGTGTGCAACCAGTTGTTTTGTCAATGGCAATTCCAGGTCTTGGAGCGGGTAGGATGGAGATATTTTGGATAGCGTTAAATGTATCGGTGCATCTGCCATCACTCACTTGAAGTTGTACATTAAATTTACCGGAGGTGGTATAGGTGTGCTTGATGGATTTGTTTTTTGGCATGATGTTGTTGGTCGATCCAATGATGGTATCGGTTCCATCGCCGAAATTCCATCGCCAAGTATGAACTTTGTTTTGTAGTAGGGAAGAGTCTGCAAAAGAGACAGCAATCCACTGGCAGCCAATGGTGTTTTTGGTGCCAAATTTGGCAATGGGCTCTGGGAGCACTTCAATCGAATCAGAATACCAGACCCAGCCGCCATCTGCGGTGATGGATTTGAGTTGTATTTTATATTTACCAGGTTTGGAATATTGGTGGCGGATTTTGGTTTGTGATTTTACAGATTTGGTCGAATCACCATCCCCCCAAAACCAAATGAAATGATCAAACCAATTGGTATCCGTTTCATTAGTGAATTCATGAGTTAAATCATTACAAAGGCTTTTGTTTGTGAAATTGATGTAATGGTAAGGAGTTGGGGTAGCTGGGAAGTAAATTTTGTCAATTTCTTGGTTGCGCAGTATTGTATTGCCAATATTTACTCCCTCGAGTACCACCACCAAAGGATTTATCACTATAAAATTAGCCCCCTTTTTTTTTAATTCAGCAATGAAAAATTTTCGAAAAAAAGTACTGTCCCCAATAGCGGTTTCCACCTTCAAACATTTATCGATAAAAACATAATTCTTTCCATTGGGAGCTAGAATAAAATCTTTATAAGGACGGCCTTCACCATCAGGTTTATAGGCTGAATCAATCTGTATAGTGCAATAGGTCTTTTTTAAAATGCTTCCTGAGATTATTATCTCCCAAATACCATAAATAAATTTACAATTAAAAACGGGAGAAGGAACAATTTTAGTTTTTGTTTCTGGAATAAAGAAAATGGAATCATTTTTGGTAAATAGAGCATTCTTCCAACCCCTGAAATCTTGAATTTCCATATTTCCAGAATCCTTCATAATTTCTATTAAATTTAGATTTCTCTCGTTGTCTATCAAAGAAACCTTGGTAATGGTATAAGTATAAGAAGATGTTCTGGAGTCAAAATGTGTATAAGCCCAATTAAATACTGTCCAATGACCAGTTGGTGAAACTACCAATTCAGTAGGCATGCCGTCTGGAGTACAATATTCAAACCAAATTTTATTGCCTTTTCGATTTCTATTGATGTAATTTTCTCTGATAATATTAACCTTGCTTATTTCGTAATTTTTAGAAATGTTAACATCGTATAAATATTTATCCCAAACAAATTGCAATCTAGTCTCTTTGTTTTTTGAGGTAAATACAACAACATTACTTTGCAAAAGTGTTGGATCGCCAAATTTAGCAAATCCTTTAATTCGTTTTTTTGACAATCGTTTATTTCCTAAATATGTAGCTTCAAACAAAAAAAAAGAATCGTTTGAGTATGGTGAATTAAATTGACCCAATCGAGAATATAGTTCTTGTTCAAAAGAACTGGCGTTTTTTTCAACCTTAGAGCCTATATAATATAAAACAAATGTATCGGTGCTTTTTATGAATGAGGAAATTCCTTTTTTGCCGCCATATTGGGTAATGTAATCAAGAGAATCGCCATTTTGATTAAACAGAATATTGTTAAATACAAATGCCAATAATTCACCTTTATTATTGGAAACTGTATGATACCCTTGCGACAATTTTCCTTGAAATACAATTAACTCAGGGGATGAAGTATCGCGGATTTCGTATTTTATTCTTTTAGATTTGATTTTGTTAATTTTAATGTCAGGATAATTAAAGTCAATATCGTAATAAATTGTTTTTGTCTCTGCTTGAGAATAGGTTTCAATTTGTGTATTCAACTGCTCATAATACGCTTGAACAACTAAATGATTGCTCTGTTGGGCAATGACAAAATTTATCAATGAGTAAAATAACAAAAAAAATAATTGTTTCACAGGCTATTGTGTTATGAAGAGTTTAGTCGAAAACGTCTGATCATACATGAATATTTTGGCAATGTAGAAACCTTGGGTAATATTTTTTAATAGAATTGAGTTTTTATCAATTTTTTCAAAGTTAATTTCTTGTCCACTCGAGTTATAGATTTTAATTGATACATCCTCAATTAGAATATTAGAAAAACTCAACTTTGGATTTTTAATTGATACTGGATTTGGGTAAATTTGATAAGTTCCATATTTTTGAAGTTCAAATTTTTCTGTGTTAATATCAGTGTTTACATGAATGAAAGAATTATTGTCAATCAAAGGAATTCCATTTAATATTCGCTTTTTCTCATCTTTGAAAGATTGGTCATTGATGTCTTTATTTGGAGGTGGAACAGGAGGGGAGTATACAGTATTTCCATTGAAAAGAATACTTAATTCAGATGTCCATCTCGAAATATGACAAGAATTAGAGTCTTTGCAAGTATTAGATTTGCCGATCGGATGTAGAGTTGGGGAGGTACCTGAAATTGATTGAAAGTTAGGCTTTTCTCGTTGTGGTATTGTGCAAATCCCATCGTGCCAATAATTAATTGGTTCACCTACATACCAATCAATTGCATCTGTTGGAGCCAACCCACATGGAACTTCTTTTGCAAATAAATTTCCAGCTACCAAATTGTTAGTGCCAATATTTGAGATATTTGTATAAGGATTAAAAACCCAATCGGTGCTCACATTGGTGTCTTTATTGCAATTGATTTTTAAATTTGAACTAGATTCATATACACTTAATGCAATATTTTTATTATTTTGATAGCTGATTGCCTTAGTTTTATTGTTATACAATAAGGAAGATGGTAAAGTACTCAAATTATCGCTGTTTATGATTGAAATGCCATGAGTGAATCTAGTTATATCATTTATTTGAAGATTGTTTTGAATAATTTGAAATTGAGAAACTCCGTTCATTGTGATACCGTAATTGCCATCGAGTTGATAAACTGGTTCTAAACCTAAATTTGTATCCTCGACCAAAATTTCGTTTTCGAATACAATGATGTTATTTCCATTTGCAAAATGCATTGCATGTCTACAAGCTTCAAAACGATTGTTTAGTACTTTTATTGGATAACCTAAAAAATAATTTGGTGTAAGGTAAACAGCATCAATACCGGTACTTAATGATCTAAATAAGCAAGGTGGTTCGGTTTGTGATGGAGGTTGACATTGCTTTTCTTCCAAATTATTTATGTTTGCTTGATTTTTAAGAACGTTAAAGTTAGAATTGATAGCTTTTATTCCTGTGCCCCGGTGTTTTCCTGAAATATTTGATGTTGAATTAGAATTAATGAATTGGGTTCCCCAAATATTGACTCCTTGAATGTTGTATAAATAAATATGATTATCCAAGCCTTCGTTAAATCCAGTTTCAACGGATTGATGGTAATTAAAAATGGTTTTAATAATTTTAGATGAGTTATTATTATCGTTGAACATCTCCAAACCTGTTTTGCAATTTGTGAACTTTGGATTATTCCCTATAGAACTTCCGATGCTTATTTTAGAAAATGAATTTGTTTTGATTGCTGTTATTGCATCCTTAATCTCAGCTGATCCCATTAGCAATTCTGCTTTTGGATTTCCAACCGAACCAGATTTTAATTCAATTCCTTCCCAACTGCCTCCGCATTCTTGAATACCCCTAAGTGTAACACCATTTTCTATAATAACTTTACCACCTGGCTCTATCACAATGTTTTTCATTGGCTGTGAGCTCGTTGCAATTCCATGTCCAAATTCCTCCACATGAGGGAATTGTAGATTTACACCTTGGCCTCCTAAAAATTTCAACGTGTAACCTGGTTCTACAATTATTCGGCTCCCTACAATCCCACTTCCTCCGATTTGCATTGTGGTAGGATTGCCAGGTATTGTCATTGACCATTGTTGTATACTAAAATCGTGTCCGTTCGGGACATTTGAGATAAATTCATTTGCATTTTGAATTGCAGTGGCTTGACATGGGCTGCCCCACATTGCAATATCTAAGTCTTCATTTTCTGCGGCTATTGTTTCATCGTAGTTATTACCTGCAGTAATGTAACGGCCATTTTTCGTCACTAATAACTCAAATGGGCAAATTCCGCTAGGACCGATTCCTAATTTCTTTGAATACCAAAGTTGTGTATTTGAGTTTCTGTTGATTTTTTGAAGTTGGTAATGGTTTGTTACAGTGCTGGGATGGTCAGCATTGTTTGTGAGCACAATCAAGTCATCATCTAAATCCAAAGCGATTCTAGGATAATAATCTGATCCTGAAGCATGGCCATAATTATTGATTTTTTGAGTTGTATTATTTACAAAAGTATCTAAGGTGAAATTGAGTGGATCGAATTTCAATTCTCTAACATAGATATCTCCTGCAATCAACTGATCTGCGCCATTGGGCCCAATTCCATTTTTTCTTTCACCGGTGTCTGTAGTATTGCCAGAAAAAAACATATAATTCCACAGTTCCAATCCTCCTATATTTCCATTTTTAGTTTGACAAATATCATACCCTTTAAAATTGTATGTTAACTCTGGATTGGGTGTGGCAGGTAAAATACTTAAGTTGCCAAACTGAGGAATTGCAGTATTTTGGCTACTTGGATTAGAATAATGTTTTAATTTATAGTAATTTATTGTTGATAAAGATAAGTTTGCTGCGCCATAATAGACGTGGAAATTTTTTACAAAAGTTGGGTAACCAGCGCCATTGTCACTCCAGCCAGTAAATGCAATACCAGTTGGTTGTTCATTTTTGATTTTTGGTATATCACGTGAAGAACTACCGTTAGGATATACAAGGCACATGCCAAATATTTCCCCATTAATATTTGTGCCATTTCCCAACATTGTAGTAGTTAAATTTTCAAGTTGTTCGTCAAACTGAAAAATTGCCATTTGATTGTTTTTATGGCCGACGCCAATAAATCCGTTGAAACTATTTGTGCTTACTTTGACAATATCGTTTATTTGATATTCGTGAGTGGTGTAGTAATCAAAAATCCTTGGGAAATTTGGTGAGATTTTACCTTGCTTGTCAACTTTTAATACAAATATTTTAGAACCTTGGTAGTAATAGCCAAATGCTAAAAATCCATCATTTGTTTCAATAACTTTAGTATGTACCTCTGCGCTTTCAATTAATACAGAATCAATAACAGCAGGAATGCCAAACGGTGCAATTTTTGCATGCTTTCCTGGTTTGAGGAACTGATGCCATTTTATGTTAAAATACTTATCGTATTTGATAAGTCCAGGATATTCTCTATTACCATTTACAGTATTATCATATTGCTCTATTCTGGTAGTAAAAACAAAACCTCCATCTTCAGATTCTACACCACCATAATGCCAATCTTCCAGTGTTATTGTGTCATTTGGGTTATTTCTTTTTGCAAATACCGGAGTTCCTTTTTGGTTGATAATATTTGGACCAACACTCTGAGCATTTAAATTTGGAATTAAGCAAAGAGCAACTAATTTTAACCAGCGGTTAAAGAAAGAAATTGATTTTATTTTTTTCATAGTATATTTTTTAGCTGAATGGATATCTGACTCACAATTATCTAATCACCGTGAAATATTTTTCAATATTAAAAAGATGTATTTTGTAAATTAGGCTTATAAATGGTATAAAATCAGCGATTTATAATCCATTTTAAAAGACTTTAAAAGACAATATGCATACTAGTTATTGTGTATTTTAATACTAGAAACTATCCAATTTTTATATAATTATTATATTGGATATTTTTGTATTAAACTGATATAATTCAATTTAGAAAAACAAATTATTCTAGTATTTAAATTCATATGAATTGCGAATGACTCATGAATACTAAAATAATGAAGCATATATTTTAATCTTGAAACAAAAATTATTGAATTGGTATAGAATCAATTCAAGAAATCAGACCAATTTAAGTGCTTCCATTGGCGTTGTGTTTAATATTTTATCAACTATATCTCAGAACAGGGTAAATGATTTAAAGATACAACTAGATAACCTCATTGCAGAAAATATGGCTATCCCTGAACTTTGTAAAATTATTGAAACAAAAATTGGTTATGAAATTATATAGTACTAAATTTGTAACACAGTGCCCCTTTATACATATGCTGTAAAGCAGCACTTTAAAACAAGAAAAATTGATACCCGATACTTTTGTGTCGGGTATCTTTATTTTAATGCATTTTCTTGAGTATCTTCTGGCTTATTAAAATAGCCGCCTGGGTTCATATTTAGATGTTTTTTTGCAATATTATGAGGAGAGTGTTCTTAATGTTGCTGGAAAGAGTCAAGATTTAGATGTGAAAAGCACAATCTCAAGCTTGTTGTTTTTAGGGTCAGAGTAAATGGAATTAAATCAGCTTAGTGAATCAGAATTAGAAAAAATCAATAACTTACTTAAAAATGTAGATGTGAAAATGTTGAAGAATAATTTGAAATTAGCGCCGGCGAGTAATTGAGATTTTAATAAATATCAATTACAAAAAACAATTTGATGATTCAAGTGATATTTAAGAGGTTGGCAATTAATAAAATTTGAATTTTATCTTTTTGGAAGCATAATATTTGTATATTTGTACTTTTTATTATTCTTATAAATAAATAAACCTAGCACTTGCAATTAATCTATCAAGAATGTTAAAAACTGAAAATTCAAATGTTGAGAGTTCATCAGAAACAAATCAATGGTTTGATGATCTAATCTCGAATTTAAGAGTCGATGAATTGCTTTTGCAGTCTGACCTTCTTGAAAAGCATAAGAAGGAAGTATATGAAGCAATGATAACTGGCGATCATGATTTTATGCATAACTATGCTAGGAAAACTAGTTCGGCTTTTTTTATTAAAAACCTAATTGATTCTTACTTCATTGAATTGGTTGAACGGAAAGCTCGTCCTAATCGAGTTGCGCTCGAATTATCTAACTCAAAAGTGTTAGTTTGGGCTGAAATTGAAAATAATGATGAAAATACTGAAGATGCATTAATTTTGTCCGCTGCAAAAGTTAATAATGAATTTTCGAAATTTGGTTTCTTTATATCTTACACAATTGTTGAACTAGAGGACGAATTGAATATTCCTATTCATTACAAAGAAGTGTCTTTTTAAGATAATAAAATTGGGAACTTATAGGGAACATATTGAACAGTCTAAGAACAATATTCATTTTCTGTCTAAAATCAGTACCAATTTAGAAGACTGTTGGGATTGGCAAGTAACAGTTTGCTTTTATTCTGCATTGCACCTTGTTAATGCACATATTGTTCAAAAGATGAATGCAAATTATTTGTCACACAATAAGGTTGATGAAATTATTAATCCATATAATTTAAAATCATCGGCTAAGTTAAATGAGGACATTTACAAGTCATATACAAAGTTATTTCAACTGTCTAGAAGATCGCGTTATCTATTGAGCGATAATTTTCAAAAAAACAATAAGCTTGACATTCAGCCAGGGTGTGTGACGTATAGTAAACACCTCAAAAAGGCAATATTTCACTTAGATAAAATTTTAAACTTTATCAAGAATGATTATAGTGAATCATTTGCTAAAGTTGAAATCAAATGTATAGATTTGAATGGATTGCAATTTGAGAATTTTTCAATAATCAGTTAGTTCGAAAGTAAACTACAATTAATTTAAAAATGTTATTAGATCGCTTAAATGTGGTTTAACGTTTGTCTGATCAAATATTCACTATTTATCGGCGTGTGTTTTGAATAGATGAGTGAAAGTGAAAAATAATAAATTTCAACAAGGATAAACTTGATCGGAAACGATTCCACGGTTAGTCTTACTAATAATGGGATCGAACCTTAATAAGGTAGCGATTTTCGCCACAAATGTGTCTGCGTAGCATTGAATCGCCACTATTGCCAAGTGGCTGTTATTCAATATGTTTTAAATTATTGTAATTACAAACGGGAAATCAACTTCTCCAATTTTTGTCGGATTTTGATTTCCTTTTGTCAATTGTACAACTTGGTTTTTTGTCTGTTCAAATATATAGTTTGCACTGACAATTTCTTCTCTAAAATATTCGTGAATGTGAATTGAAATGGCTATAATAATTCGCAGGAATAAATATCCACTGGCACTTTCGTCAATACTTGCTGCGAAAAAATATAATGTTCCTTCTTCTGATTTCAATATTGATTGATTAAACTTTAAAAGTGCTTCCTCTCTTGTTAATGGTCTTTTAACAATGCCACCATATTTATATTTTGGTATAAGTTTGTTTATTCTTTTTATGTCAAGTTCAAAGTCAATTATATTTCGGCAAGTTTCAAGAATATGTAATTGTCTTTTGCATTGAAATTGTATTTGTCCAGGTTGCACCAATAAATTTTCTTGCATTTGGAAAACTTGTATGCCATTTTTATTTGCACCGTGCCCGAGAAGTAATACAACTAGATAATCATTTGCATTTAAAAAGTCAAGATTGTTTAGTGTATCTAAATCAGGCTCTTCATAAATAAAAATTTCTTTGTCTAAATCAAAAGCTCCGCCGGCATTGCTACAAAAAAAGTCAATATATAATTGAATGATTTTTCGGTCATTTAATTGTTCAATGTCTGTTTTGCTGTGTCCTTTGATTATTAAAATAGATTTCTTCATATTTCGATTTTGTCGGTCTTTCAAAATAGTGCATAACTTTTTGCAGCTACAAGGAGTTGGCTATTTCGAAGCACTAAACTGGCTGCCAGCCTTGAACTTGATACGAAGTGAAAAGCTTCATTTAACCACTGAACGGCCACTTTTAGTTCGGCGCTGTTGTTGTGCCTTCGTGCTTTTGTTATTTTATCATTTTGTTATAATGGTTTTCGTAACCTGTTACTTTGAATAATTCTGTAAAAGCATCTTTGAAGTCCTGGTAATTAAACTCTTTAATATCAAAAATATTTTGTCCAAGTGAATGTGATTCACGGTTTATATATCTATTAAATGCTTGAAACCTGTTGTCTTGCATTTCTTTTTTTTGAAAAACGTTGTTCAAGTCTCTCTTTTCAACGAAGTTGAAAAAATACTCAATTATGTTTCTCATACAATTTGCTATCAAAGCCGCAGGTTGCTTGTCGTCTTTGACAATAAACCAATATGAATGATAGTCGTTTTGAATTTCTTCATAGCTCATTTCAAGAATTTCACTACTAGTTGAATTCTTTCTAAGTCTAAACAATTTTTGTTGTTCTTTTCTTCTGTCTCTGTTAGTGTCCGTCATTTCGTAAAAGAAATATAAACTATGAGTAAGCAAAAATACTTGTTCGTATTTGTCACTTCTTAAAAACTCATTGTGAATTAGTCTGCCGATATTGAAAACGTAAATGTGAGATAAACTTGAAATTGGATCATCAATGACAATAATTTTCTTTTTACCTGTTTCTGTTGCTTCCTTTTTCCCTCTGCACAATTCTATGAAATACAGAAAACTAATAATCATTTTTTCGCCCTCACTTAAAGAACGAAAAACTTTTTCTTGGTTTTCTCCTCGTAATATCTTGTAAAAGTTTTCAGAATACTTTTCGATTTTAAAATCAGTAATTCCCAAATCAATTAAACTATTGTTGATGTTTGTGATTGCTTCTTCAATATTGACAGTTTGTTTTTGTTGTTCAGTTATGATTGCGTTTTGAGCGGTAATTTTAGTTGAATTGTCCTTTATTATAACTTCTAACGCATCTGTTTTACTTTTTGTTATTGTTTTATCTGCATTGATAGAACTAATTGTTTGGTCGTAATCCCAACGCATTATTTCCCAAAAAGTCTTTTTAATGTTGGTTTTTACGGTTTCTTTTTGGTCAATATTTTTATTGTGTTCATTAACAAGTCCGTTGATTTTAAGAATTACCTCATTTATTTCTTCAAGGGCTTTTGTAGAACATTTAAGAGTTACAGAAACACTAGGCGTTTTGATTTTGTCCTCGATTAGTTTTATGTTGTCTTCAACGACTTTATTGAATGCACTATATTTGATCTCAAAATCCTTTTTTAGTGTTGCAAATTTCGGATTTGCCTCAAAAATGGATTTATTTGGAATAGATTGAAATGCTTGTGTGTATTCTTCTAAAAATGATTTCAAAGAATTCATGTCTGCTTCATAAGAGGAATCAAAGTAGTTTTTGATGCTTTCTACCAAAGAATTTGAAATTGTTTTTTCTTGACAAAATGGACAAGCTGAATTTTCTTGTGTTTCTACTTCTGGTACATATTGAAAACCTTCTTTTACCCAATCGGAATTACCAAGTTCTTTGATTAACTGTGAAACGGAACTGTTTTCATTTCCTACGATTTGTTTGTTTAATAAAGTTTCAGTTTCTATACTTTGCGAAGTAAAAGTAATATCAGTTAAAACAGAATATTTTAGAGCGTTTTCGCCAGAAATAGATTGTAAATCATTTTTTAAATCATCAATACTTTTTGTAGGCTTTGTAGATGGCTTAACAAAAGAAACAATGTGATTAAACAAATTGTCTTTTGAACCTTTGTACCCATCTAAACAAAATTCAAGAACTCTGTCTCCACCACTATAATCAGTTTTAATTTCCCAAACTGCATTTTGGGCAGCTTCTTGTTTTTGATGTAAAGATGTTTTTTCTGTTTCAAGTTCTTTGCCTTTTGCTTCATTCGCGTTTTCAAGTTTTGTTAACTCTTTTTTAGCATTTGAAATTTTTATTTCCGCTTCTTTGTTCTCCTTTGAAAGTGTAAAAATGCCTTTTAAGTTTTCTGCCTCAAAAAAGGTTTCTTGAATAAATATTTGGCTGTAAACAAGTATTTCGTGATTGTGGTCTAATCCTTCAACTGAACAACTTTTATACTTCTCGTCTGTTTGTTGATGTAAATAATTTGATAGGGTACTTTTACCTGTACCGTTTAAACCGTAAATAAGGTTTACCTTTTTGTCGGTTTCCAGAGCTGTTAGACTTTTGTAGCTCGCGACATTATTTAGTTTTATTTTCGTTATCATTTCAATCTTTTTGAGCAGCGTCGTTTTTTAGCATGAGGCATAACATTTTGGCGCTTTGTTTAGTGGCGGGTTTCGAAGCAAAAAACTGGCTGCCAGTACTGAACTTGATGCGAAGCACAAAACTTCATTTAACCACTGAACCGCCTATTTCTTGTAGGTGCTGTTAGCAGTCGTTTTTATTTCGTTTCGTCTTTGTCCGATAATGTAATAAATCCTTTAAAGTTCATTTTTAAGGTCAATTCCAGTAGCTTGATAAAATTTTCTTCTTTTAATGAGTTTGTTGTTTTCAATGCAAATACTCCAATAATTATGAGAAATAGTGGCAAGAAAAACATAGCCGCTAAAAATCTATACCACGAAATGTCACTAGAGGCAAGTTGAAGAAGAAAGTATCCTAAACCGTTATTATTCCCATCCATCAAAATTTGTCTTTGTATTAGAAATCATGTCGGATGCCATAACTCCGATAATTTGTCCTGTCGTTGTAATGTCAATTGTTTGTAATCTTGAGCCGTCCCACAATTGCTTTATTTTTTCTTTGAGAACTGTATCCTTTAAAACATTGAAGTCAAATTTGAAATCTCCAACTGTAAATATTAGATTTAATTCACGTCCTACAAATTGATTTATTTTTAAGCATGATAAAGACTCTAGGTGATTTAAGTCCTGTTTTCCAATTGTCAAGTTTTTGAATGGAGAAAGTCTTTGCGTTACCCAATTGTCCATCCAGTCTTGAAATTGCTCAGGTTTAAGACCCACCGGTGGAAATGGATCTGGTCTGATACCATACAAATTTGTTACAAGTCCTAAAAGCATTATTTGGTTGGTCGACGCAAAAGATAATGCGTCACACGCCATTTTGCTTGCTAAACTAAAAACGGATTCAGGTTCAGAAGTAAGTCGCTCGGAAACAAGTCTTGCAAGAAGTTTGTGTTTATCCTTACTGTCTGTTTGTGCAGAAGTCAATAGTGCCTTTTGTAAGAATGCGGAAAAGTCAGGATGGTCTTGCGCCTGGTTTATTTTTTCTTTACTGACCGTCTTTTGATCTTCAAGCTGTTTAACTCTTTGCGCCAATTCATTCAAAAAATCTTTTGAGTTTTCTGTCGCTTGTTTCTGTGCGTTTTCTTTATGGTCTTTGAAGTAAGATTGAATCCATTTTTCTCCTGAGTCCCACGCTTTTTCAACGAACTTTCCAGATGCCCCGCCAATTGCGGCTCCTAATGCTATTAATGAAACTGGTTCCATAGTGTCGATGTCTTTTTAAAATGCCCCATAACCTGAATACATGCCACCTTCTTCATTTTTTAAACGGTAGTTATTAACATAAAAGAATATAGCATAACAAAAATATACAATAAAACCCTAAATAACATAGCAAAAAACAATACTAATTTGGGTATAATTCTTGTATTTAAGTTTGATGTTTTAATAATCTACCATTCTTTACCAGCTTCTTCAATTTTTGATATGCGAACCATCATGATTTAAACTTCTTTAAGTAAAGTTCTAATTTCGGAGTCGTTGTAATGTTCATTTATCCAAATATTCACTCTTCATCGGGGTGTGTTTTGAATAGTTGATGTTAAGTAAAAAACAGAAAATATTTACAACGAAATACAAGTATCAAAAATTTAATTTATCTTCGTTTTATCGTTCTTTATTGTTGCTGATTTGTAACGCAACAAAGTCGAAATCTGATGAGTAGTTGCTCATTTGTTGCTTGAATTACTTCTGAAAAGCCGCTACAGGCAAGGGTTTGCGAGTTTTACTTTTCTTATCGATTCATGTATCGGAAAGTAAACGCCGAAAATCAACGATAAGCTTAGTTCGTGGTTTAAAGAATAGTCTTTGTTTTAGAACTATTAATCTGTTTTATTATTGCAAATTCATATTAATTGCAACGTTTCAGGATGTGTATAGGTTAATAATTGTTTAGTATTTGAAATTTCCGCTGCACCAATTCAGTCCTATTTTTCCCAACAGGTTCATTCATTAATCTTCGTTTAATATCAACATATTCATTTGCATACTTGTAGAAAATTGCACTTTGAACAAAGGTTGATAGCCATAACGAGAAGTCATGCAATTCTGGCATTTTATGTTGATAAAAGAGAGAATCACCTAATTCTCGGTTTTCCCAATTTGAATATTCTTGGATTCCCAATTCTAAATATTCTTTACCTAAAAATTTGTCTATTATAAAAGTGTTTGAAAAAAAGGTTCTCAATACCATTTTTTCAGCCTCTTTAATTTTGTTATTCTTAAATAACGTTATTGACCACTCAAATAAAAATATTGGGTATCCAACATCATCATTAAAATTCTTATTAAACCAGTTGAAATACCTCATTGCTCCTTTATAGTCCTGAAGCTGAATGTATAAAGTGGGCGGAAGATATCGAAGTCCTCTACTATCATCATAACAGCCCAAAAGCTTCTTTTCTGATGCTAATACACGCTTTATCTTTTTGATTTTGTTCTGGATTCTTTCAATTTGATTTGGAGTCATAGTTGTGTTAGTGTGATGTTATAAAACGGATTTTTTATCCCTCAAAATTATAATTCGTATAATACATGCAATTGTGAATAATAAGTTATTCACGCAATTTGCGATTTTTTTCATTATTTTTTTCAATTAAAAGGGTAATTTATTGGTATAAGTATTTTAAATTGATCAAAGTTTAAAATGAACTTTGAATCTTATGGGACTAAAAATTCAATATGCATCCGACCTTCACTTGGAGTTTCCTAAAAATCGGAATTTTATAAAAGTTAATCCATTACAACCTGTGGGAGATATAATGGTATTGGCAGGAGATATAGTTCCATTGGCAATCTTGAATCAACATGATGACTTTTTTTGTTATCTAGCAGATCATTTTGAGCAAACTTATTGGTTGCCGGGTAATCATGAGTATTATCATTTCGATATTGCAACTAAGTGTGGTGTGATTCATGAGAAAATTAAAAGTAATGTCACCCTGGTCAATAATATTTCTGTAAAACACCAATGTGTAGATATTCTTTTCTCAACATTGTGGAGTCAAATTAGTATTTCGAATCAATGGCAGATTGAAAGAAATATGAATGACTTTCACCAAATAAAACACAATGGTTCGCATTTTTCCTCGGAACATTATAATGCCTTGCATTTCGAGAGTTTAGATTTCATTAAACAATCTATGAAAAATTCTACCGTAGAAAAATTGGTCGTGTTTTCCCATCATTGCCCAACGTTCTTTAACTATCCACCTACATATAAAGGGGATTCATTGAATGAAGCGTTTGCTTCCGAACTTTATGACTTTATTGAATCGTCAAATATTGACTATTGGGGATATGGTCATCATCATTACAATACACCTGATTTTTTCATAGGGAAAACACGTTTAGTAACCAATCAGTTAGGATATGTAGAGTATCGTGAAAATTCCCTATTTAGTTCAGGAAGATATATTGATATGTCACTTAAATTTGAATAATTGTTACGTAAATAGATTTTGAATGTCACAAATATTTGTGATTTAATCATTAAAAACTTTGTAAAGGATACATCAATAAAGTAAATTTAAATATCTTATGGAATTGGGGAATGGATTAAAACTTATCCTGGTAAACTGTCTTTTATAGTTTCTGGACAAGTAACTTCGCTGAAGTTAACTTCTTTAGCTATAATCGTTCCTTCTTTCAACGCAAGTGTAAAATCATCTAAAGTTAAACTGGAAATTACAAATTCCGTGGCACCTCCCAACGTTTTGCCTCCTGCAACCCATTTTGTCAAATTAGCGCCCGCTTCAGTTCCTTCAGGTAATTTAATTTTTAATTTTTTGGGGTCAGTAATTGTAAATCGATAAATTTTTTCAACGAATTCTGCTCCGTCCTTAGCCCACGAATCTGTTGGAAGCCCCAAAAGATTCTCAAGTTTATTGATTCGCTGTTGTGGATTTAATAAACTAACATCAGATCTTATACTATTAATTGCTTGTTCTGCATCTCCAATAGTTCCTACAAAATTGCTACCTAAACCCCATGCCTTGAATTTTGGCTTGATGTTATTCCAAGCCCATGCAGGAACCCAACAATGTGTTTCTGTTATGTCTTTTAATTGAAAAGCGCAGTATTGTTCCCATAAGTCTTTATCTTCGGGGGTGAATTTTTGTTTAATTTGATCAAGTGCCGCTTGGTTCTTTTCGAAATTGTGGTTGTAACCTATATTTCCCGTCCTTTTTTCTTTAGTTATTGCGGCCGCTTGTTTATGTAATGAGTGAGCAACTGAAATTTTTTCTTCCTCTGTTTCCTTTGTTTGTTGGGCAAATTTATTGAATGCTTTATTAGCACCAGATTGCATTAAATCAACTGCCGCTGTTGTGCCACCTATTTTTTCTTTCGCTGTATTTACTACAGAAACTTTATCCTTTTTATACTCTGATGGATTTGTTGTGATTTCCCCCGAATCATTATAATTTGCCATGTATTTTTCAGGCAACATATTTTTTTGATGAATTTTTTTATCCTCATTTGCTTTTTTTGATTGAGGATTTTCTATTTCAAGCATATTATAAATTTGGGGGGAAGTTAATTACGGATATGAATTTTTTTACTTTCATCACGAATTGTACCCGGAAGTTCCTTCAGTGCCATCCATGTTGGCTTCTGAATGCGTTGCTCCGGTAAGGTTGGCGTAATTTAAATTGGCTTTCATGAGGTAAGTGCCCTCGAGTTTTGCGTTGAAAAGATAGGCCCCCTTCAGGTTGGCCAGTTCCAAATATGCACCCCGCAAATTTGCGTTTTGTAAGTTGGCATCCTCCAATTGCGCCGACTCAAAATTCGCGTTTTGAAGGTTTGTGTACATCATGTTCGCCTTGATTAAACTTGTTGCCTCGAGGTTGGCATTGAAAAGGTTGGCTCCCGATAAGTTGGCCCCGTTCAGGTTGGCTTTGCTCAAATTGATGCCACTTAAATAGGCTTTACTGAGATTGGCTCCCTCCAAATTTGCCCCAGATAAATTCAATGAACTTAAATCAATGCCCTGTAAATTAACCCCAGCAAGGTTTAGCTTCCCATCGCAAACTGCGTTTAGTTTGATCACTTCGGTTCTAGTTAAATCTGGTGCTTTAATCATGTTGGTGGATGTTAATTTTACTTAAATAAATGATAAACAAAGCTAATGATTTGAAGTTGCTTTGACAATCTTAAATTTTCTCTTTCTTTTAAATGGATCTCAGATAGCCAATAATTGTTTCCCTTAGAATGTTCCATCGATGCACAGTAACTTTTTACTCCAACTTTAAGTTGTCGAATTTTTCGGACTTTAAGGATTCTAGTTTTCCAATTTGTGTGTTTGGGGCCGATATTATTTTGATGGTTTTCTTTGGGGTTTTGATGGATATTCTATCGTTGTAAATGGTGTATTCTGTTTTAAGATAATTGAATTTTAGTGCGTTCGTGTTTGCTGAATAAATGAAATTATTCATGTGATGAAGTTCAATTTTATTGGCGGTATCAATCAATGCATAATGCAATAAGTTTTCAGTCTTGATGATGCGCATTATTTTCTTGTTTTTTAATTCAAACGACAAAATAATGTTGGTGCTATCTACATAAAAATTCAGCATTTGGTATTTAGTTTCAACCATTTTTCCATTGATTAAATTTTGCTCAGAATAATCTGTGATGAAATCATAGAAATTCGATTCCGTTATACTTTTAATTTCAACAGGAATGTTATTGATTATTTTAAAATCAGAAAATTGATGCCAGCAACAACCGCTTTTTAACATTGTATGGATGGTTTTTGAAGCAGTATCCACTTGGAACATGCCGCAATATCCATGAGCAAGTTCCGTAAAATTTTCATTCAGTTTGAATCCCTCAGAAGAAGCCAGGTAAATATTGTACGAAGGGCCATGATAACAGCTATTTTGTCCATCCATTATGGCGAAGTCCTTCAGTCCATCGAAATTAAAATCGTTGTATAAAATGTGACTTTGTTCACCGTAAGGCAGCTGTAAAATATTGGCAATAATTTTATTTTCATGGGCATCAAATGATAACTCATCGGAAGTCTCAAATATGATTTGCTTGTTTGATTTTTTTTCGAAAATTGTGATCGAGCCCTTGCTGAAAACTTCGGATGTGTCGGAAAAATATATTTTTCCAGAATAATCGTCCGAAAAATTTTCTACTTCAAAGGTCACTTGACCAAAGCTTGCACATGAAAAAAACAGGACGACGAAAAATAGGGTTGATTGGATGAGTTTCTGCATTTAGATAAAATATTATTCGCAAATTTCACAAAGTATTACAATTATTGATTTTTAATTTTGCAAAAAAATCGCAAAATTTACTTCTTGCGGTATTTCCCGCGGGTGTGGTAATAGTACCTAGAACGGGCTTGACTTTTGTAGGCGTCTTTTTTGAGGGACACTGACTTTCGGACATGTCCCTTCCGGAATTTCCCTTTATAATCGACACTCGAACTTACATAACTCGATTTCGACGACCTCCTTCGCTTGTGTTTTCCGCCATTTTCGTCACTGTCTTTGCCGCCACAACCAACAATAGTCAGTACCAGAATCACAAGGATCCTGTAAATAACAAACGTTCTATTTTTGAGGGACATAGGGTGGGGGGATTACAAATTTGATTTTAACCAATTTTGAGTTTCAGCATCTGTACTGAATACCAAACAGCCTTTCATTCCTCTTGTCATGAGAGTTCTGTAAGTGTTTTTGATGATTAAATTGGCCATTTTATTTCCCTGAATTGGATCTTTTTTAATGAGGGATTTTAATCCATGGACACTTTTGTCACTGCTTGCTCGAAATTCTGGTCTGCATATCCATTGACCATTTCGAATTACCATGTCAGGGCCGATAATTACACCAACATAATCAACTTCTAGACCTTGGCAAGTATGAATACAACCGATTTGATTCACCGACTCTGGACTGATGATCCATAACATTCCAACTTGTGTAAGGTTCCATTGCATGCCGAAATTGTGTTCCGGAATCACAATGTCCATTGCTTTTTTATCTTTTTTTGAATTCCATGGCCAACAATATCCTGCCACAATTCGTGATTTGTTGCGTTCACTGTTATAAATATCAATTCTCTTTCTCAGATTATTTGGGTCGTCAACTATAATACTCCCCAGTTGTTGGACCAAAGTTTAGTGGTGCTAAGTTAATATTTTGGTTTGAATTATGCAGCATTTTGGTTCAAAGATATTGAATATGCTTCATTGGGTTTCATTCCAATTGTCTGGT
>JACCED012068701.1_pt1 | contig 61428 bp, 40 predicted proteins | sample 7455021 | NCBI WGS metagenome assembly JACCED01 (sample SAMN15323456, study PRJNA562643) | freshwater metagenome | isolation source: river surface water | place: USA:Blue River Watershed | collected 2017-08-19 | reverse complement strand
TCGCTTTCTGGATTTAACTTAGATACAACTTGCAATGCTTTTTCTAATTCAGGATCGTCAATAATTCCTTTTAGACTTTGTATAGCATTTGTTCCATCTGTACCACCAGGTAATTCTTGGCCCATTAATTGATTTAACTTTTGCAATGCCACACTTTGTGATTCTGAATCTGTATTAAACAGATCATTCTCTTCACTAACAATTCTGTTAATGTAAGACTCAAAATTAGATAATTCTTCAATTTCTTTAATAGGATCGTACTCTGCAGATTCTGCTTCTGTTTCTCCTAAAAAGTCGTCAGCTGTTAGTTCCTTAACAGGTGCAACTTCTTCACCTACTAGTTTATAAATGTATGGAAATACATTTTTTAGTTCTTCGTTAAATGTGCGAATAGTTAAACGGTCAATCCAATCATTAACTAATTCTTCTGGAATCTCTTTTGATTCTTTATCAGTCCAAGATTCAGCAAATGACTTGTAATATGTTGGGCTTTGTAGGCTGTGAATTTCTTTTTTAACTTGATCAATACGTTCAAACACTTTGCTGTTAATAGTGCCCATTGCTTCGCTAACAACCGGGTTACGTGTTACATAACCCTTGAACATACGTAGTTTGTTTAGTTCCTCTGATAGTCCAATGATATGCTGACCAATGTTGTCATAACTTGTACCACCGTGAGCAACGTGTGTGGCTAAAGCACGAGCACCATTCAAATGCTTGTAAGGATACTTGAATCTCTCACCATCTGCATTTTCAACATAGATGCTTTCAATGTGCATTGTACGACCTGCTGGTAAATCGTAATTAACTGGTTGGCTATGTCTAACAATTAGTTTAGCTTCACCCATTTCCTGGAAACTTGTCTTTGAAGTTCCATATAATTTGCTTTCAGTCATACTGCCTTCTCCGCGATTCTGTGATAGTTGTTCGTAATCTCTTTTTTCTAAATTGCTCTTAGTAATGTCTCTTACATTGAAGTCCATTAGGTGCTTGCTAGCAAAATCACTCAATGATTCTAAGAAACGGTACCATTGTTTTCTTACTGAATCAGGTTGTCCTTCAACGATATCATTACTGTAAATTACAACTAATCCGTCTGATTCGCTGTCTGAATTATCGTCGAGACTGATACTAATAGTTCCAAGGTTCTTGCCAGCTTTTACAAAATCAAATTCGAAAAAACGTGCATCTTCGGGACGATCAGTTACTTTACTGTTAGCATCGCCTAGCTGAACCTTTGGAAATTGAGTACGAATTTTTCCAAATAGTTCTTTAGCAATTAAATTGAGATTTTTGTCCATATTGATATTTATCCTAATGTAGACGAAACAAATATAGGCATTGGAAGTTCAAAATCGTCGTCTTCCATAAGCTCGTTAGTGCTAAAGGAATCAAAAACTCGAGAATCCCAATCTGCTAATACTTGGCTCATACGCACAATCAATAGTAGTGCCGATACAAGGTCGTCTTCTTCGCCTACTTTAGCTTTAAATGAAACTCCTGTAGCAATAAATGCTTTGAGTTCAGAAATTAAAGGCTTACTATAAATTTTCATTTTGTTAGATTCGATTAGGTATTTTAATCTAGCAGCAGCTGAAATTTTAGCCTTGTGTGTAGTATTAAATCCTTTACGGAATTTTCTAACATGTCCTTTACGTATTGGTTCGCTGACGAATAATCCAGGAAACTGGTCTTCGCCTATGTCTTTAATGCAGACTAATCCAGCTTCACCTACTGTGTTATTTTCAATACTCCAGTAGATATTAGAGTTATTTTCTTCGCCGATACATTCAGAAATATATTTTAAAATTTCTTTTAAAATTCTTATTTGTCCTTGAATAGGAGTTAGATTATGATGCCATTCTGCTACTTGTACAAAACTAGGTAATTCATAAACCTGTATGGCTGCACTATTGCCGCCAGTGCCTAACGCAGGGTCAAGACTAACAGCATATATCATATCTTTGCTAGGTTCTTTGTACCAACGAGTTTGCCCCATATTCATTATAGGTTGTTTACCTTCCATACCTGCAAGGTGAATACTGTTAATCAATGTTTCGTCGTAGACTAAGAATTCACAGTTGTATTCTCGACGAAAACGTTCTTCGCCGATACGTCCACGTTCTAATGTTGCCCATGCATCATCTCTATCAGGGTGTTCACTCCATGAGCAAGTGTAGGGGAAGAAGCCGTTAACACCTACTGCTTGTTCGTTGCCAAATTCGTCAAACTTTTTATTTGCTTCTTTCCATATAATAGCAAATGTATCTTCATCGCTGTTAGGTGTTGATGTAATAATTGCTCGACCACCAGTGGCTAGTGTCGGGGAAATTGAAGTCCAAAACTCATCGGCGATATTTGGAGGTACGAAAGCAAACTCGTCACAGTATAGTAGGGAAATAGACATACCACGACCTGTGTTGCCAGTAGTAGTTGTAGAGACAATACGTGATCCATTATCAAATTCAATACTCCCTTTGTTATAGTTTACAACACCGCTACGAATATGATCAGGACACAATTCATATGCATAACGGATACGTTGCATAATTTCCTGCGAACCTGTATATTTGTGTGCCGAAATTAAAATAGTTTGATCCGGATGGAACATTGCAAACCATAATAGATATCCAGCGGCACATGTTGTTTTCCCCATCTGACGTGGTAACATGTTTACATTAAATCTGTGCCCATGGTATGCATCTAATAATTTTGTTTGATACTCAAACGGCTCAAACAACATCTTACCCCTTACAGGGTGTTGAATGTAAAAAAAGTTTTTACAGAAGTAATGATAGCCCGTGTCGGGGTTCGAACACTCAATAAGATCTTGAATATGGTGTTCGGTAAATGTTTCTCTTGCGTGTGCCTTTTTGGTTAAGACACCGTCTAATGATTTACTTGCCATATTGTATTTACAATAAAAAAGCAGGCAATGTGCCTGCTTTGAGTTGGATTATATCCCTTTAACGGCTTTTAATCGATTCGTACAAACTTGCTAATCTAGCAATTAGTGTTTCTTCGTCAACGCCCATAGGGTTACCGCCGCCGTTTACTTTTTCTGCTTCTCCGCCTTTACTGTGCATATCATTGCCAGTTGGTGTTACAGAACCTACGTCGGCATACATTTCGTCTGGCTCGTTAGCAAATTCATCAACTGGCATTTTAGTTCCAATCATTGCTACTTTACCGTCTGGTTCGCCGTCCATTTTTCCAAGCAAGTCGCCAAGGTCGTCAACTTCTGGATCATCACTACCCTGTTCGATATTGCGTAAAATATCTAATAAATCACGAATGCCACCTGAACCAGAACCACTCATGTTAATGCTCATATTAACAGTATCTTGTTGACCGTCACGACTTGAATCCATAGGACCCATCATGCCGCATTCGTCAACTACTTCTTCGTCAACTTTTTTATCACGCAAATCTTTTAGATCGTCTGCTTCGATGTCGCCATCTTTGTCTACGTCTAATTTCTTCTGGCCGCCTTTTAGTTCTTCACCAACTGGCTGGTCAAGCTCTCGCATTTTTTGAAATAGTTCATTAAAGTTCATTTTGTTTTTCCTTTGCCGCTTATTGGGCTTGTGCCAGCGGCAGGTTTGACTTGCTCGGTAGCTTTTTCTTTTGGTTGTTTCTTAGCTAAGATAGAGTCATTAACACCTTTATATTGTTTAGGCTCACTGTCTTTTCTAGTTTTTGCTAATTCTTTTAAGAAATTAGAAACACCTTTATCACCTACTTTATCTTGATTACTTTCTTTTTGATAGTCTTGAGTTAACAATGCTTTCTTGTCTTCTTCGTCTAAATGTTCTGCATTTAGTTCTGCTTCTGCTTCTTCAAGAGGACTGCGGATTCTAATTCTATCTGCAGACAATCCTGTTTGTTCAGCCATGTATGAAGATAATACTTGACTAGTTGTTGGGTAGCATAGTTCAACATCAAATACTGTTACAGCAATATTTTCCATGGTAGGAAAATCTGCAACTTTTGCTTGAATAGGAACTGTCTTTGCTTTTGCAAATTTTGCCACTTCATATTTTTTAAGAGCAGTTTCCATTACATCTTCGCAGTTTTCTGGAAGATCTCCTGCAATCTTAATTTTAAAAGAGTATTTCTTCTCTTCTGCACTTTCTATTAGGTATTCTGTAAACGATTTCATAAAGGTGATCCTGATATTATATTTATTTCATATTCTTAAGTTTTTCAATAAGGCTATTACGATCTGTAACAATAACACCAGATCCTGTAACATCTATACCCTTATCTCCATCGCCTGCATCTTGATCTAACTTTTGCTTTTTAAGCTGTAGTTCGATCATTTTTAACTTTTTGTCAATTTTAGCAGCTTTTGCATCAATAGCATTTTTAAGCATACCGCCTGCAACTTCAAATATGCGTCCTGAGTAACGTGCTTCAACGTTCATCCCTAGATCCATTAGGTCGTCATAGGCATCTGTAGCACGTTGTGCTAGTGCGTCAAACTCTTCGTCGGCAGCATCACCTAGTCCTTTAACAGCAGGCAAGCTGGCAGCAATTTTGTCAAACTCTGACATATCGCGAAGAAATGGCTGTGCAACTTCAACAGCTTTTTCTTTTTCTGCTTTCTTAATAGTCTTTTTGCTTTCAGGCAAATTTAAGATTTCTTCAAGTTTTTTCATAATATTACTTATCGTTTTCCGCCACGATGGAATAACTCTTGTTCTGTAAGTATTCTAAATTTAATGCCCTGCCTAGCACACCATTCGTAGGCTGCTCGCCATTTTACTTGATTCTTTGCGTACTGTAGTTGGTTGTTGCGATTCTTACCAACTTTTTCATGTAGGGTTTGATTTTGTGGTTTTACTTCTATTAGTTCAACTTGCATTTGACCTTTAGCATCTGCATACTGTATAAAGAAGTCCGGGACATATACTGTACCTCGGCCAGTAAATGGATCCTTGTAAGGAATTTTAATTGCTTCGCTAGCCCATTTTAATATGCGAGGATCCGTGTCACAAAATCGCATAAACTGCCATTCCCAAGAACTACGATATGTTGGATTTTTATTTCCTACATACTTGTCTGGGTTTACAATTGTATATTTTCCTTGAGCAAAGCGACTCATTGTATAATGTTTCTACTTTCAGTAGTTTCTTCAAGTACTGTTAGTTTATAGCCCAGTGATGATCTGCGGTCTCTGTAAACGTTTAGAACTTCTGTTACTACTGAACTTAGTTGTGCATCTGAAAGACCTTTCAAGCTGTCTATTAACTTAAAAGGATTTACATTTTCTAATTTGCTTTGATTCAACAATACAATACTTGTACTGCGAGCTGCCTGATCGTCAAAGCCTCTTTTTAAAAAGAAACCAACTACAGCGTCAATTTGATTTGAAGGGAATGTAATTTGGTGTAGAAAGAATTTGTCAAAGAAATTCTTTACATCTTCTGCACTATCGGTGTTTTGTTGTTTAGGTAAATTACTTTGTTTTTCAACAGCCATTTTATTCTACTCGTCTTGCAACAGGAACAGGTGCAGTACCAACTAGTACTCTAGGTGTTGCTACAGTTGCATTATTATCTCGATCTTGTACTGGAAACGCTGTATCGTTTAGACCACCGCGTCCGACACTATTTATAGGTTGTTGATTGGTTGTAACTATATTATTAGTCTCGTTTGCTTCACCCTGGCGTGTTAATGCTTGTAAACTTGTATATGTTTTTTCTGCGGTAGATCCTGCCATTGCATTAGGATTTTTATATGCATTAGTTGGGTCAGTTTTCTTTTGTGCATTTTGAAAAATCTGTTCTTGGCCGTTGCGTTGCCCGTTTGGTACGCCTGGGGCAGGAGTAAATCCTCTTCCGGAAGTAGTTAGAGGACTAGGAGTTTGGTCATAATGTGCAGCACCAAAATTAGGTGGACTACCTGCACCTGCACTTCCAGAATCATATGTTACTGCATCATATGCCAGTGTCATAGTATGTTCTGCAGGAGCAGAATCTGTCCAGTTAAATGTGTCAGTAGACCAAGCAGTAATAATTGGATTTACAAGAGTATATCCTGACCAACTACGTTTAGCAAACGTATGAATTTTTACATAGTTTAAAAAAGGAATAATTGGTTCGTTTTCTAAACCATAACTAGTAAAGTTAGGACCTAAACTTTTACCGTACAGTCCTGCTTTGGCAGCACCGTGGTCGCTGAATGTATATGCGTAGTAACTTTCCCATAGTTTTCTAGCAACACCAGAATTATCATCATAAAATTTAATAGTAATAGGCTGGTAGGTAATTCCAGTCATAACAACATTTTTCTTGTTATACTGATTAGCAGTTTCTGTAGTAACAGAAAACTTAGGAGGATCTGCTGATTTAGCAAGTACGCTAAGATCTCCGTTGGAACCACCGAGCGTACTAAACACTACATGGTGCTGAAATTTTAATCTAGGTGCAAGGGCAAAGTTTCCATCGACAAATGCTCGTGAGGCATGCTGGAAATCTCGCATTCCTGCGGTACCGTCATTTACAAAATATCTATTAGAATAGCTAGGCATAATAATATTTATCCATCCCAATTAACTGGGCAGATAATGAAACGTCACAAAAAAAGCAGCTTTTGCTGCTTTTTCTGTTTTAATTAAACACCAGCACCAGTTGCACTTGTGCCTAATGTACGTGCTACAGTAGAACCAATACCAGCACCTGTTGGTACTTGTAAGCAGTTGTCTGGCTGAATTGTTAGGTCAATTTGCATCGGACCTTGTTCAGCATAGCTCATGTTCTGATAGTTAACAGCAGTTACATAGCAACCATAGCATTCCCATGTTTCAAGGACGTTAGGTGTGCTTGCACCGTTACCACCGTCAAGTACTTCGATACGTGTTGTAAACTTGTAATCGATAGCACTTGCAGCACTAGCTTGTTCAAAAAAGTCAAACTGCTTTTGCATTTGCTCGCCAACTAACTTGCTAACTTGGCCTGTTACGTCATCACGTAAGCTAATAGCCATAGTTTGCCAAGTGTGCTTACCAGCATAGTTGATTTTACTGTTGTAAACTTCAATTACTTGGTTTGCAAACTGTAGGTTAGGACGAACAGCAGTGATAACCTGCTTTGTAAGCTCAGTTGTAGGAGTTGACACACCAAAGTTTTCAAACATCACTCTAAAGCGATATTTCAACTTTGGCATCAACATGCCTTGTGTGCTAGCGGATTGATCGCTAGCTAAAGGCACTGTAAATCTTGTTAATGTTGCGATTGCCATGTTATTCTTCCTTTAATTATAGACCTGCAATTTCGCCAGTGTTCTTCAAGCGTAGTGGAATGTAAATGAATTCAACTGCTTTGACTGGCTCAATAGCGATGTCAATCCATAGCTCGTTACGGTCAATTCTATTTGGTGTGTTGTTACTTTCGTCACAAACTACCAAGTAGTCGTATAGAGCACGTTGTCCTACTAGTTCTAGTAGTAACGCTTCTACTGCACCTTTGATTTCGTCTCTTGTGATCTTATCGTTAGGTTCGAAAATGTATGGCTTAGCAAGAGCATTTAGTTGTCTACGTAAGTAGATTACTAGTCGTGCTACGTTAATACGATCTAATGCACTAGCTGCCTTAGCACGAGTCTTTTGACCGTAGTTAACTAAACCTGTTCCTGTAAAGAACGTAATTGGGTTGATCTTTGTTTCGTACAATGTGTCACGCTGACCGTTGTTTAGTGCAACACTCTTGAACTCGCCTTCGCTGCTAATATAACCAACTGCTGTAGCGTTAGTAATACCACCACGACGTACACCTGCTGGTGCAAACCATGGATAGCTAACTTGGTCGCTTAGAGCAATCATTCTTAAGATCATGTGGCTTGGAGGAACAGCAATGTTGTTACCAAAGTTGTCGCTTGTAAAGCCCCATGGATAGAACATAGCCATGTATTCGTCAAAGCTAGCTGCACCGATGTCATTATCTTCTAATGCACCGTTTTGGTTATTACCCCATGCTAACAATGAAGTTGCATCAGGTGTTAAACGAGCAGGTGTATCACCAACAACGAATGCTGTTAGACCACGATCGTAGTTTAGGTTAACCATTTCGCCAATTAGCTCAGGATATCCTGGGCAAGCGATCAAGTTAAAGATACGTCCGTCTTCATCACGAATTTGTTGGTTGCTATTAACAGTAGCCTGTAATGCTCTAACAATAACTTTACGTTGTGCTTTGTGACCAAAGCTACCTGCACCATCGTCTTGGTTGCTAGATACAGTAACCCAACGATGTGGCCAGTAATCAGCCATTGACTCACCGCCAGTTGAAGCTGGATCATAGCGAACGTTGTCGTCAGCTGTGTTAATATAATCACGACGGAATTCTTTTACATTGTAACCAGAACGGCGTAGGTTCCATAGCAACATACCCTTTGGATATAGTGCTGGATCTGGAGCATCCGGGTCTAAGTAATCACTTGTTAGTAAGTCTACAATTGTGCCAGCTTCGTCACTGTTAATACCGCTAGTATTGTAACGTGCATCAGCAAATAGTACACCATCTTCAGTTGATTGATCTGTCTTGTCTAACAATATCCAACGCTTGGCGATAGGCACATTTTCTAGATCAAAGTTGAATCTATAAATCTGTGGGAAGTTTTCCATGTCGGCTGTGCTAACCCAGATATCGCCTGTTACTAGATCGCCACCTTCGCTTTGTAGTTCAGGTGCTGTAGCACTAACAAGTGGTCCATTAGGATCAGTGTTGTTGTACTCAGTGTAGTTTTGATATCCAACCCACTTGTCGCCATCATGAATCATGATGTCAACTTCGTCGATAACTGAACTGTACCATAGACGTCCGTCTACTGGAATACGTGTTGGTGCATCTCCGCTAGCAACATAAACTAGTGGAACCCAGTTACTTGCAACAAAATCGTGCAATGAGTCGCCTTCTGGAGCATTTTGTAGATACTCTGTACCTGTTTTGTAGCTTGGAGAACTTGGCTCGTAGTCGTAAGCACTGAAACCGTAGTTTGTCATCGGAGTGTTTACCAATGGGCCGTCAGCAACTTGTTTAATACGGAACTCGCCGCCTAACGTGTGGCTAATTACTACACGGTTTTGTGTGTCAACTTCTGCTATAATGTTTGTAAAACCTGCAGAATTAATAGCATTTGCCATAGCATCTGCGTCAGCAATTGTGCCAGTTGTGGTCCAAGATACTTCTTTGGAACTGTAAACACCTTCGCCATCATAGTCGCCTAGTACTGTTGTACCAACAAGGCTTTCTGCAATGTTAATTTGATAATCACCTGCTGTAGCTTGTGTTGTAATCTTAGCAGACTTGATAGTTGTAGCTGATGATGTGCCGCTACGTCTAAAGATTTTCCAATCTGCAAGACGAGGAGTAGTGTCAGTACCTGCTTGTTCAGTTACGTTTGTCTGAACATATAATTGACCTACTGCTAGGTTTGCACCACCGCCAACTTTATCAAGACCGTAAATTGCTTCTTGGCCATTGCCAAACAATGAAGCATCTACAGATTCCCATGCTAGAGTAGTTTCATTCCAACGCTTAACTCTCCAACGTGAACCTAAATTTGGCTCTGTTGTCTTGATCCATACAGAACCTGTAGGACGAGGAGCATTTGCAGACTTCTTAAATTGAGGAACTTGTGTGTGCTTGCTGATCTGTAGTCTTGGTGCATAATATGTACCAACTGCAATACCTAAATCGCTTGCACTTGCTGTAGCACCAACTAATGATCCATCATCGTTTGCAATGATAATTGGATTACTTGTTTCATTATCAGTAGCACCACCGCCAACTTGTCCGTTGCAATAAATTTCTAATTTACCATTAACTACGGCTGCACTAACACCAGAACCGTCCATCTTATCGTTGATGTCGATTGCTACGCTAGATAAGTTTGCACCAGCAGTAATTACTACAGGGCTAGCAGCACCTACTTTAATTGTAAATGTGTCTCCTGCATTAAGTGCAGGATTAATAGCTGTACCAGTGAGTGTTGGCCAGCTTCTGAACCATTCTTCTGAACCAACTTTAACCCATTGTCCCGGTGTTTGACCTGGTGCAACACCACGGCTTCTATACCACAATGCTAATGCATGTGAAGTTGTAAGTGCAGGAGTATCTGGGTCAGCATCAACCGCAACAATAGCATAGTCGCCAATTGCACCAATTGATGTCGATGGTGCTGGGCCATCAGGAACGCTGTCGTCGACTTTTGTCGAGTCTGTGATAATTCTTGGAACTTTGTTTGTAAATGTTTGTCCACCACGTGTTGTTACTGCGGCTCCGTTCCATTCAAAAATACCAAATGCACTGATCTGTGTGTCAAGCCAATGTGTACCATTAGCTGGAGTTGAATCAGGCTCTGTTGCTCTTGCATCTAGTTGGTTTAAGTCAATATCAGCACGTACTACAAATGCACGGTTGCTGACACCTAACAAACTGTAAGCAGCTTGTAGACCATATTCATTTTGCTCGCCAGCGTGAACTGGGTTGCCACTTGCGTCAGTTTTAAATACAGGATCACCGAATGTGTCTCCTAGATCTCTCTGACTTGTTAGAAGATAAACTTCTCCAGCGTTAGCTTTAAGTGTGCCCGGGGCGGTTCCGGTTGCTCCGCTGTTTGCTTTGTTCTCAGCTGTGGCTACAATAACTAGTGGTACTGTGCCAGGTTCGGCTGGGGTATAAAAGGATTCGTCAATTACCTTGACTTCTACGCCTGGTGAACTTAATGCCATCTTGGAATCTCCTAAGGTTTTTGTTCTACTAGTATTTATTGGAAACTGCCAAAAAGGTGCTGCTAATACTAGGCCAAAAAGGGGTCGAAAAGGTGTGCTAAATACGCTATGAACAGACCTTTATGTATTTGCGGCCATAGACCGGCGGCTATAAACTACCGTAAGAATGGTAGAGTCTATTATAGAAAAAAATGCGAGATTTGCCTTAAGGGCGGTGTAGGCACAGGTATACCTAAGTGGTATCAGGACGGCTATAGAATGAAGCTAGTCTGTGATAAGTGCGGATTCAAAAGCAAGTATGCTGAACAGTTTAATGTATTCCATATTGACGGGAATCTTAATAATTCCCGTCATACTAACCTTAAGACAGTATGTGCAAACTGTCAGCGAGTCCTACATAAAGAGGGCGTTCAGTGGAAGCAAGGGGCTCTGAGACCAGATTTTTAATTTGATTAAACAGCTGGTCGATAGTTCCATTGTTATCAACTTCTAGATCAATACCTTTGCCAATCCAGGCAGTTTCACTGGCGTGGATACCTAATTTATCCATCCTGCTTTTGCTAATTGACCAACTCATATTACTGTGACCTTGATTCATGTTCCATGCATCTTGGTACCATTCAGGGTCGGGTCCTCGGCAAACACGTACTACTTTACCACCTGCACTCTTGATGGCTTTGATTTCGTTAGGAAACCGTACATCACTAATAACAATGTTATCAGTTGTTTTACGCATCTTGTTTTCTAAACTAGCAATCCAAATATCGTCATGGAATCCGTTGCGGCATACTTCAGTGCCCCAATACTGTAGCACCCATCGTGGGGTTAGATTAGGCATGTTCAAACGTTCTGCCCACCAAGGGTCTACTTGTTCCCGCCATTCGCGGGCTTCTTTTGTACGCCCTTCCAGCAGAACGCGGTCCCAACCAAAAACAGCTGAAACCGCGTCTTTTAATGTGTTTGCAAATGAGTCACGTCGAAATCCGTGAAAGTTAACCAAATAGTCTGCGGCAGTATCTTTGCCCGAACCAATAAATCCTACGAAGCCTATAATCATATTATCCCCCAGTGATAATATATATTACAAGATTTTGTCTAGTTTGTCAAGACTGATTATACACCGTATTTGTTCTTTTTAGGTGTTGCAACTGGGCTTACTTTATTAGTACTGTCCAATTCTTTACTGCTCATATCACCGTGATTTAAATCTTCGTAGTCTGCACCTACTACTTTGGCAGCTTGAACAAACATGTCTTGTTCTTCTTTGGTGTAAGGATAGATTGTTTTCTTTTTGCCGTGCCAGCTTTTGCCATCAATGTCTGGTTTAGACTTACCATCAGTCCCAGCCATTGCTTGTCCTAACTTAAATGCTACATAGTCACTGTTGGCTTTTTCTTTATCGCCATAGATGTTTAATCCTCTTGTAGCCTGTGATTGCCTTTTAGTTGGCTTAGGTTGTCTTACTTCGTTAATAATATCGTAAACTTTCATAATTAGCCTATGACAAATGTATAGCCTGTTCCGCCACTAACTAGTGTCTCTAACTCTTTATCTAGTTTTTCTATTTCAGCTTTACCGTCGGATTTTAAGTCTCCGCCGTTTAGACTGCCACCGCCTTGTGGACCAGCAATGCTTTGAAATTTACTACGGGCTTCTCCTAGCATTAATTTACAGTTTGCTAGTGTATAATCTCTTACCCATTGTTTAGCATAGATATCTTCAATAATAGTATAATCTGGTCTGTAGTTTTGGCAACGTAATAATAATGTTTCGCCTTCGCTAAACGGACGCTGTAATATCCTTAATGTGCGACTAGTTGGGATCCACTGAAACTCGATATAACTGCCGAACATTTTGCCGATCATTTCCTGATAGCTAGCAAACATATAGTAGGTAGCTATGCCGCCCAGCATGGTGCTGTTTAACAAATATGTGTTAGTATAGGCTAGGTTAAAAGGTTCAAAATTAGTTCCTGTTCCGCCACCTGTTCTAGAACCAAGGGTGCGTCTAAAACAGCTTTGAACGTTAATAACTTCTTTAGGAAGAATATAGTCATTTTGATCTTTGATAAGATCTAAGAACATATAACTTTCTTCAACAGCATTTGAACTACGCTGTCTAAAACGCACTAGAGCTTTATCAAGGGCTGTTTCATAGTGTATAGGGTCTAATTCAACATCGATCATACCGTCACCTAGCATAGTGCGGCAATAATCAAAAACTCCCTGTTTAACGGCTTGTGGATTGTCTGACATTTGTATCTCCCGTATTATTTATCGCTAAATATTGTACTATGCCACGTTTATCACTTTACAAGCCCGAGAAGGGCAATGACTACAAGTTCCTAGATCGCCAGATATCTGAAATGTATCAAGTTGGCGGTACAGACCTATATTTGCACAAATATCTAGGGCCTAAAAATCCATCAGATGAGGATGCAACAGCAGATCAACCACAATATGATGTTATTAAAGAAACTAATATACAAGATCTGTTATTTTTAGAAAATCGAGATAGAAAGTACGACAGCTCAGTTTATACAATTCGTGGCATTTATAATGTACAAGATATTGATTTTAACCTAAGTCAATTTGGCTTGTTCATCGATCAAGACACAGTTTTCATGACTGTGCATATTAACGATTTTGTAAGCACAATAGGCAGAAAACCTCTAGCAGGTGATGTAGTTGAATTACCTCACTTAAGAGATGAGTTTGCCCTTAATGGATTTGATGTAGCGTTACCAAGATACTTTGTTATTGAAGAAGTTGGTCGAGCAGCTGAAGGGTTTAGTAAAACTTGGTATCCGCACTTATATCGATTAAAACTTAAAAAGATTACTGATAGTCAACAGTTTGCAGACATACTGAGTAAACCTGTTGATACTAATGCTAACTTTGTAGGGGATTATGATCCTACTGTAATTTACACTGCTGGCCAGATTGTCCGTTACCAAGGAAGTCTATACACTGTTACAAATACAACTACAGCAGGCACGTTGCCAACTAACACTTCATTCTTTAGCTCCTACGGTGGACAAAGTTTACAAGATATTCTTAGTACCAATGCTAAGAATTTACAAATTAATGATGCAATTCTTCAACAAGCAGAAGCAGATGCACCTAGAAGCGGCTACGAAACACAGCACTTATACACGCTTGCTCTAGATGATTCAGGTAGTCCTGCATTGTATACTGTTGACGATGCAACATCTCCGCCCGATGCATCAACTATGTCTCTAACAGCAGATGCTATTGCTGCTAAACCAAAGAGGTCTGGTTATGCAGGCTACTTGTTAGGCGATGGGGTTCCGCCGAACGGTGCTGACTTTGGCTTTGGTATTTCTTTCCCTGCAAATGCTATTAAAGATGATTATTTTTTACGTAACGATATGATGCCAAATAGATTGTTTAGATACGACGGCAAGCGATGGGTTAAGGTAGAAGATGCTGTACGTCACACATTGTCAAATACAGATACTCGTAAGACACATAGAACTAGCTTTATCAATAATACAAATACAAACGTTATCAACGGAGAAACTGTACAAGAAAGACAGTCTATTTCTAAAGCAATTAAACCTAAGGCAGATTTCTAATGCAATACTTTTACGACGGACAGATAAGAAGATACCTAACTCAAGTTATTAGATTATTATCTAATTTTGTAGTTAGATATGGAGATGGAACACTGGTTAGAGTCCCAGTAATGTATGGTGATCAGGATAGACAAGCAGCAAATATTATAAATCAAGGTTCTGAAAACGTTATTGCAAGTGCTCCTAGAATTGCTGTGTATATTGCTGACTTAGATCTAGCACGTGATCGATTAGGTGATTCTACCTATGTAGGTAAGATGCATATTAGAGAAAGAGAAGTTGATCCAGATACAGGCGATTACGGTTACTCACAAGGCAGTAACTATACTGTAGAAAGATTAATGCCAACACCGTTTGATCTAAGCCTTAAAGTTGATATATGGTCTACTAGCACTGAACAAAAACTACAAATTATAGAACAAATTTTAACATTGTTTAATCCTAGTTTAGAAATTCAAACAACTGACAACTACATCGACTGGACTAGTCTTAGTGTAGTTGAATTAACTGATGTAGTGTTTAGTTCTAGAAGTATCCCTGTTGGCACTAATTCAGCAATCGATATTGCCACACTAAATTTTAAAACTCCAGTTTGGTTAAGCCCTCCTGTAAAAGTAAAGAAGTTAGGTATTGTTACAAATATTATTGCAAATATATTTGAAAACAAAAGCGATCCTGTTTTAGACTACATTGACGGCCTTGGTACAGATTATGCAACAGGGCAAGTTGATCCTATTAACAAGATGTTTGAGAATAGAGTATCAATTGGTAATTTTGATATTTTTGTAGAAGAAGATCGTATCCTAATTAGAAGTAATGAAGTATCTCCAGGCACTTGGCTATCTTGGGAGTCTGCTATTAAACAATTCCCAGGCGGAAAGATTACTTCAGGTCTTAGTAAAGTATATCTACTACAACCAGATGGTACAGAAGTTGTAGGTGCTGTAACTATGCACCCTACAGACTTTACAATCTTAGTATCCGAATGGGATCCAGATACATTCCCGTCAAATACTCCCATCGAAGGACCGTCTAGACCTAGTGGGGATTGGATCTATTTTGACGCCATTGTTGACCCTACAACATTTAATCCTAAACGTCCTAATAAAGAAAATACTGATCAAACTATTGTTGCTGGTAGACGTTATTTGATTGTTGAAAGCATTGGCGGTGCTGTTAGGGATACATTTGCATCAGCAACAAAGACATACTATGTACACACTAACATTTTACATAAAAAAGTAAACGATCACGTATTATACATTAATGATGTAGAAGTTATATCAAACCCGCAAAGTAATCCAATTTTTTATAACACTCCTAGTTTCAATGTTACTGGCAATGGTAGTGGTGCAACATTTAATGTAACACAAGTGTTGTCAACAGCATCATACACTGCTGTAGTTAATGGGTTAGGAACTGGATACCAACCAGGTGACAAATTGCGTGTTAGAGGTAAAAAGCTAGGCGGAGTTAATATTGTTAATGATTGCCTAATTACTGTACTAGCTGTTAACGGCTCTGGCGGTATTACTAGCATTAAATCAGGCGGAGTAAGTGTTGATAAAGAATTTGTCATTGTATCAGCTACTGCCATTAATGCAGATGATGTGATCACTTACGAGCTAAATTTAAATGAAGACGGTCCAGATGCTTGGAAAAACGCAGACGGATCCGACACACTTGCAGAACCAAATGATATCATTGAATGGGATGGTGACAAGTGGGTAGTTGTATTTTCAGCAGAAGAAACTACAGATACTCTAGTTTACCAAATGAACTTTTATACTAGAACACAGTATAAATGGAACGGGGTTGAATGGGCAAAATCATTTGAAGGCGAATATAAGAGGGGCCAATGGAGAGTGGATCTTTAAAAGAAATAGATTGTTCTGGTGCATTGATATGTGCCAGGAACACTCACAGGTTTTTGCTCTTACAAAAACGAGATGGTAAACATTCAGGAAAGTGGGGACTAGTAGGTGGCACAAATCTTAACGGTGAAAGTGCATGGCAAGGTCTTAAACGTGAAATTGAAGAAGAACTAGGCACACTACCTGATATTAAAAAAACATTGCCCTTAGAACGATTTGTTAGCAATGATAGCTGTTTTAATTTTCACACATATTTTTGTGTAGTTGATGCAGAATTTGTGCCTACACTAAGTGATGAACATGCCGCATGGGGATGGTTTGATCTAAACAGTTTACCAAAGCCAGTGCATAAAGGGTTAGATCTTAGCCTAAGAAATAAGATTATTCAAAATAAAATACAAACTATTTTAGATATAGTAGACTTACTCTAATGGATTATACAATAGACATTGTTATAGAAGGCACAGTTAATCCTATGTTCATTAAAGCTAACAGTGCTTTAATAAAAAAGAATAAAGAAAAATTTAACAATCTTGATCTAAAGTCAAAAACTAATCTATTAGAAGAACTCTGGCGTAGTACATATAACGCAGAGCTTATTCAAGATAATGTTGCATGGTCTAAGATTAGCTTTGCTGACAGCAAAACTATGACAATGTTTCAATTAAAGTGGTCGTAGTATTTTACGTTTTCTGGTTCTACCCAGATTTCACCAACTTCTAAGTCAACACCTAATTCTTTTGCTTTTAAGTACAACCGTCTTATAGCACCGGGTCCAGAAAATACTTCGATGCCTGCAGGCGAATCTAAAAATAAATTATAGGTTATAATAAAGAATTCGCTGTACGGATCCCAGGCAGCGTAAATTCCTATGCTGCCACCTTCGTAGTATAGAGTTTCCCACAGACGTATATCTTCAACTGTTAGGTCGTACATATGGAGACCGTGCTGGCGGTCTGGTAAAACTGTTAAATTATTAGGGGTTGTACTAACTCTAAATTCTTGATCGTTCCAATGAGATTGCAAAATCTCATCAGTAGTCTTAAATATTGTCTTGTTGTTCATTGCTCGATGTTGGCACCCACGATAACGTCGGGTCATCCCATCTTAAAGGAACATCAGACTCTGGCTTAGGAATAGGAGCTACCCAACTATTTTCAGAAGCTGACCATGTCCAGCTTTCAAAACCTATTGGTCTAACAGGTATCTTATTAGGATCAGTGATGTCAACCCATTCTTGAGCTTCTTCGTTCCACCATGATGGAGGTCCGCCCACTGGCTTTGGTACTGGAGGTACCCATGCATTGACGGTGTCATCCCATGTCCAGCTAGCAAATTCTTGAGGTGGTTTTGGAGTCTTAAATAAAAACTCGCCTTCGCCTCTTTCACCGTTATTTTCTGCCCAGACAGATAGTTTGTAGTTTGTATCAACAGCATACGCCATTGTTTCTATAATAAATGGTTTAGTTGTTAACGCTTTTTCGTATACAATGCCTGCTTTTGGGAATACACTACCTGCTAAGAAAGCTTCCCCAGGAAGTGTTTTTTCAGTATTATTAACTTCGTATCCAAATCTAAGATTAGAAAATTCAGCAGGACCACTGTTACTGCAAAAAGCAATTCGTATTTCGCTAACCTCTGGCAATTCTGGGAACGTTTCAAAATCCCATTCTTTGCTATCGATATTGTATGTTGCTTTTATATTGTCCATGTTTATTCCTAAAGGGGTATAAGAGTATTTATCATTGTTTCAAGACTGCTAGGGCTATTTATGTGACCCTATAAATAAAAACACTGAATTTAGCACACATGATAAAATACTGGTTTCCAACTCTAATTTCATATGAAGTCTTAGAAGATTTTAAACAGTACAATTACGATCTTGAGCTAAAAGCAACCAAACTATTATTAGAATCCAAAAATACATTTAATAGCACCTGGGCTTGTGACACATTTAACACGCTAGGGCTGTACGATTACCGTGCTGATCAAGATCTAGCTGTACGAAGTCTCTTAGAAATTTTTAAGAAAAAAGTGCTAGAATTTTCCAAAGAATTTGGGGTTTCAAAACCCTTAGACTCTTTAGAGTGTACAGATTTTTGGTTCAATGTTTCTAAACACGGTGATTATCAAGAATTTCACAGGCATGCAAATTCACATTTTAGCATAGTCTATTACATAACTGTTCCTGAAAATTCAGGAGATCTAGTATTTCAAAGTTTTGAAACTAACACAGATATGTTCTCTTTGCCAAGCAACGAAGTCACCGACGCATCGTGTAAGACTTGCGTTTACGAACCAATTGAGTCTGCTCTGGTAATTTTTAGATCAAATTTAATACATATGGTCAAGAAAAATCTTAGCAATAGAAATAGAATTTCTATTTCTGCAAATTTTAAATTTAATTAAGGAAATATATGGCAACAAACATTAATGGATTATTTGCAGGTGAAATACTGCCAGACGTTACTATTGCTGGTTGTATTAACATCTTCGAAAATGCGTGGCCAAACCCTAAAGAAACTATCGAGATGATTGAGAGTCAGTGTGCTAATCCTGACAGCGGAGTTTACTGGTCTCGTGCAGGCACAGTTGGCGATGGGCCTCATCAGAACCTAAGAACAAATAAGATAATTAGTATTTCTGAGCTTGCTCAAATTGCAGATAACAAGGCCTTGCAAGCAGTACACAATCAATTTTATATGTTATTACTAGCAACAACAATTCCGTATGCTGACAAATATCGTATTAGAGAACCTTTTTATCACGAAGGGTACAGTATTTTAAAATACAGCCCAGGGGAAGAGTATAAGCGTCATTATGACACAGGCACTGAGATGGGCAGGGCTGTTTCAGTCTTAGTCTATCTAAACAATGATTACACAGGCGGGGAACTTGAGTTTCCTAATTTTGGAGTTAAAATTAAACCTGAGCCAGGAATGGTAGTAATGTTTCCTTCGAACTTTGCCTACTCGCACATTGCACTACCAGTAACAGCTGGTACAAAATATGCACTAGTTACTTGGCTGAGAGATCGTCCATTTCCACAAACTCCAAGGGGATAACATGAATAATATTAATAAGTTTAAAGATAAGGGATATTGTGTTGTTAACTCAGTGTTGCCAGAAGATTTTAGAAATTTTATAACACAGTATGCACTATTTGATGAACTGCAAGACTTTACATTAGATCTTGGTCAGGTACCTGGTGCTCATGCAAAATACTTAGATCCTGCAATGGAAAGTATGTTGTTATATTTGTTAAATCCTATGCAGGAAAATACAGGATTAAACTTACATCCTACGTACTCTTATTTTAGAGTATACAGAAACGGACAAGAGCTAACACCTCATGTGGATCGACCATCTTGCGAAATTTCAGCTACACTATGTTTTAATTTTAACTACGATCCGTCAAAATATAGCTGGCCCATCTTTATGGAGGGAAATCCAGTAAACTTAAATCCTGGGGATATGGTTATATACAGAGGATGCGATTTAAAGCACTGGCGTGAAAAATTTACGCCACCTAACCAAGACGAAGCATGGCATGTACAAGGATTTTTCCATTATGTAGATGCAGATGGACCATATGCAGATTGGAAGTATGATAAGCGAGAGCACATTGGTCAGCCTAGGCATGTTCCATTAATCCTGCATCCTGATAAACCATACCTACGAGTTAATTCAGATGTGTACTTAAAGGGCAATATCAAATGAAAACTGTAGCAGTATTAGGAGTCGGTACTGCTGGCATTTCAACCATTGCACAACTACTATCTCATTGTAGTTCAGAGTGGCAGATTGTATCAATACATGACCCTAGCAAACCTATTCTAGGTGTTGGAGAAACTACTAATATTGGTCCAGTAGTTAACTTGTTCTGGGGTGCCGGCTTTAATATTTTAGAACACGCACACGAGTTAGATGCTACAATTAAACTAGGTAGTAAGTTTGTAAACTGGCGTGAAGAAGATTTCTTTTTATCTTTGCCAGCACCTATATACGCAATACATTTTAATAACTTTAAATTGAAAGAAGTGTGTATGCCTAGATTTAAAGAAAAATGGGGGTACAAATTTCAAGAGATTGAAGGAAATGTATCAACTATAATCAATGGCGAAGAGCATGTTATTGTAACAGTTAATGGAATTGAATACGTATTTGATTACGTTATTGATTGCGGCGGGTACCCAACTGATTACTCAGATTACACAATGGTCGATACAATTCCTGTTAATCATTGTTTGGTAAATGTTTTGGAAGAACCTGGTACTTGGAATTACACTATAAGTCAAGCTCACAAACACGGTTGGATGTTTAAGTTGCCATTATCTTCACGCCAAGGGCGTGGATACCTGTATAATGATAAGATCACTAGCAAAGATGAGGCAATAGCGGATATGTCAGATATTTTGGGAATTCCTGTAGATCAACTAAAGGTCAAGGAGTTCTCTTGGAAAACATATAAGGCTAATAAGTTCATCGACGGAAGAATTATTAAAAACGGTAATCGTGCATTATTCTACGAGCCGCTTGAAGCACTAGCAGGATGGTTTTACGAAAGAGTAGTACGTGCATTCTTTGACGTAGCTATTACTAAAAACCTAAACGAAGATCAAGCAAATCATATGTTGCATGATCTTGCTGAAGATTTTGAATTGTTTATCTGCTACATGTATCACGGCGGATCGAAATACGATACAGAGTTTTGGAGAACAACTGCTGCAAAATGTGAAGATAGATTAAAGAATAGCGAAGTGTTCCGTCAGAATATAAAAGTCTTAAAAGACGCAACTCCTCAGCACTATCACAAAGACTGTCCGGTAATACCTATGCCTTACAATGTGTGGCATTACCTAGACGAAAAATTAGGATTTAATTATTTTAAAAAGGATTAACAATGGCAATTACAGTATATTGGTCTTATGCCGAACCATCGTGGCAAATGGCATTTGAACCCGAGTCCGTCTCGTCTCTTTTTTATAAAAAGAAACTATGGAACCCCGAAGAACCTAGGACACAAGTAGGTTTCTGCCCTGCTGTTCAAAAACCTTTTGAAAATTTGTTTGCACTACGTTCAGTATATGATTACGAATTTGAAATATACAACAATGAAGTTAGAACAAAGATGTACGATGCAGAATTTTTTAACAGACATGTAAACGTTAGATACATTCCACACAAATTCTTTTCATTTGTACAAAACTATATATTCTTTACTGACCATCCAAGTTTAGATGTTACATTTGGTATTCATCCATATTTAGAAGACAACAATGTATCTCAACGTTGTATGCAGATTCCTGGACAAATTAATATCGGTAAATGGTTTAGAGCTACAGACATGCCGTTTTATTTAAAGAAAGAATTTAACTCTTTTAAAATTGAAAGAGGAGAAATTTATCAATATATGAAATTGCACACAGATGAGAAAGTTGTGTTCAAACAATTTAGACTCAATGATAATTTAACAGCAATGATGGATGAAGGTTTTGCACTAAACTTTAACAGATATTTGAGAACCTTAGAAAATTACTATAAAATGTTTAAAAATAAAAAGTTTATTCTCAAAGAGATAAAAGAAAATCTAGTATGAGTAAAAATAAAATAGTGATTGTTGGTGGAGGTAGTGCGGGCTGGATGACGGCGGCTGCAATGATTAGATATTTTCCTAACAAACAAATCACGCTTGTCGAATCTGCTAACATACCAACTATCGGAGTCGGTGAAAGCACAACGGCTGCGATGCGGCACTTTATACGATCTCATCTTAAGATAGAAGATGTAGACTTTATGCCAGGTGCAGATGCTATTTTTAAACTATCGGTAAAATTTAATGACTTTTATCATCTCAATGACGGTGGATTTCATTACCCTTTTGGAAAACCGTTATTAGAAAATCTAGGAAACTCCGGAATTGAAGCATGGGACATTGTAAAATATTACAATAAAGATCTACCCAAAGATGACTTTACACAGTCTTATTTTCCGGCGTACGAGCTCTTTACTAACAACAAAGTAAGTGAAAATAAAAATGGAGAATTTGGTAATTTCAATTTCTTAACTGATGTGGGATATCATCTAGATGCCAATAAGTTAGGGGTATTTTTACGAGACAAGTACTGCATACCTCGTGGTGTTACTAATACTATTGGCGAAGTATCGAATGTAAATCTTAACTCTAAAGGATTTGTACAAAGTTTAGAATTATCAGATGGTTCTATTATAGAAGGTGATCTATTCATTGATTGTACTGGTTTTAGAAGTGTACTGTTAGGCAAGACAATGCAATCAAAGTTTATTGATTTATCTCATAAACTTCCAAATAATCGTGCATGGGCAACTCCAATTCAGTATAAAGATGTATACAAAGAGATGACGCCATTTACTACGTCAACAGCATTAAAGAATGGCTGGGCCTGGTATACTCCAATTGCTTCTAGAATAGGTAATGGATATGCCTATTGCGATAAATTTACAACTCCAGAAGCAGCACTAGACGAATTTAAAGAATATCTTGCATCTGATAAAGTTCCGATTAAATTATCTAAAGAAGAAATTGACAAACTGCCATTTTTTGAAATAAAGATGCAGGCAGGATATAGACAAGAAGCTTGGATTAAGAATGTTGTTGGCATCGGGTTATCTCAAGGATTTTTAGAACCTTTAGAAGGAACAGGTTTATTTTTTATAATTGAATCTATTCTTCAATTGGTAAAATTGCTAGGGAGAAAAGATGTTAATCAATTAATGATAGATGCTTATAATCTTAACATGAAAGGCATGTCCGAGTCTTGGGCAGATATACTATCAGTTCTATATGCACAAACAATAAGAGAAGACAGTGATTATTGGTTCGATATAAAGTATAAAAAGTTTGAACTTGATTTGTTAGATATTGACAAACTCACTAGTTATGTTAGTTTTAAAACTAATCTTTCTAGGATAACACACGATCACAGTAGTCAATGGACCAACTATGATGCTTATACTGCATTTGCTCATGGATGTGATTTTACTTTTGACGTGGACGATCAAATTATGGATCGTTGGTCGCTCTGGGACAATAAATTAGTTAACTACAAAGAACTTTCAAAGCAATTTAAGTCAGTCTTTGAACAACGAAAGCATAAGTGGTCTGCAGAGTCTAGAAAAGAAATGCATGTTTATGATTATATGAAGAAAAATAATTTAATTAGGAAAGATATAAAATGAAAAGTGTACAAAGTGTATTAGTAGTAGGCGGTGGAACAGCAGGGTTAATTGCAGCCATTACTTTAAAAAGAAAATTAGACATACAAATAGATGTTGTACATTCTAAAAATATTGGTATTGTCGGTGTGGGCGAAGGATCTACTGAGCACTTTAGAGATTTTATGCTACACGCAGGTATTGATCAATATACTTTAATTAAAGAATGTGATGCTACTTACAAATCTGGAATTATGTTTGAAGGATGGGGAACAAACGATTACCTCCATAGTGTTTCAGGTGTACTTAATTCTAAAGTTGGACAGTACAGTCATGTGTATGCAAATATGATTTCAAATACTGCACCAACACTTGCTCCTAAACCACTGTGGAATAATAGAGTGCCTAAGAGTGTACTAGGACGCTCAGATAATTTCATTGTAAATCAATTCCATTTTAACACATATAAATTAAACGATTTCTTAGTAAGATTTGCCAAAGAGATTGGAATCAGAGTTATCGAAGACGATATCAATGATGTTTTACTCAACGAACAGGGCGAAATTAAATCTTTAGTTGGCGTTCAACGTAATTACGATTACGATTTTTATATTGATTCTACTGGATTCAAGCGACTGCTTATTAATAAATTAGGTGCTAAATGGGTATCCTACAGCAAGTATTTAAAAATGAAGGCTGCTATTGCTTTCCCAACTAGCGATACTGACGAATATAATATGTGGACATTGGCTAAGACCATGGACTATGGTTGGTTGTTTAGACTGCCTACATTTGGCAGAGGCGGCAACGGATACATTTATGATAGTGACTATATTAGTGCCGATCAAGCAAAACAGGAAGTTGAACAACTGCTAGGTCATGAGATTGAAGTTGGAAAAACATTTAATTTTGATCCTGGTGCTTTAGAACAAGCCTGGATTAAAAACTGTTGTGCTGTTGGACTAGCATCTAATTTTGTAGAGCCGTTAGAAGCGTCATCTATTGGATCTTCGATTCAGCAGTCATTTATGCTAATGCATCGCCTGAGCAATTACGATGAAATTTCTATTCATAGATACAATAAATCTTTTACTGATTTAACCGAGAATATCAGAGACTTTGTATTACTACACTATGTAACTAGAAAAGATAACAGTAACTTCTGGAAAGATGTTGCACAGAACGATATTACAGATTCACTTGGTGCAAATTTAGAAAACTGGCAAAGCCGTATGCCCATTGCTGAAGATTTTAACGAGTACAGTGATTACATAATGTTTAAAGAAGATAACTTTATTATGGTCATGGACGGATTAAACTTGTTTAATAGATCTGCAATCCGCAAAGAATATAATTTAATGAATCAAGCAATTAAAGACAGTGCAGAGTCTATTCTTAGATCACAATTAGAATTTGAAAAAAATACTCCAACATTCTCGCATAAAGAAATGTTGGAGTTGATTAGAAAGTACTACTAATTAATTAAAAGGAAGAATAATAATTTTGTCACTTTTTTGTTCTTCCTGATGAAGCCACATTTGGTCATCATCTACCCAGAATTGATTGACGGTAACAGGGAGTTTTAGTTCTCTTGCACGTTTAATAACTTTTTGTGCTGCTCCTGGACCATAGTATGTTTCCCATACTCTATCTGTGTATGGTTTTCCATTTTCAACCCTTTGCTCGTTGACAAAGTCAAATCCTGTAGTAAGTAGATAAAATTCAGCATACGGAGTCCATGCAGCATAGATTCCGTAACCGTGATCTGCTTCAAGTATAACTTCCCATATATCAACATCTTCAATTTGCATTTCTCGTTGATAGTCCCAATCGACTCGAGGAGGAAGCCAAACAGTATCTCGATCAAATTGACTAGTATGATACAGTTCGTCTTCGTCGGGCTTTTTTAATATGTTATACGTAGTCTTAAACTGAGGCATGCATTATCCCACATATCTTAAAATTACAATTCCTGGAGCACCGCCACCACCTGGCCAGTGTACAGAGTGGGCACCACCGCCACCACCACCGCCTGTATTAGAAGTTGTGCCGCCAACACCGTGTCCTGGGCTATGAGTAGCACCGTAGCCGCCACCGCCGCCACCTGCGTGACCGTTAGTATTTGGAGGTTGACCGTCTCCGTGGCATCCACCACCGCCACCGCCGCCACGTGTTACAGAGCTACCGTTAATTGAACTTGATATACCTGGACCACCGCCTCCGCCTGTGTAGCTTCGAGTGTGATCTAGACCACGTCCGCCAGCACCACCGCCACCGCCACCGGCGTGTCCAGGATGTCCGCCGCCGCCTGGATAGCCTTGGCCTCCAACTGATCCGCCGCCACCGTATGTACCTGCGTGTCCGCCGCCGCCTGAGCCACCATATCCGTTAGCACCGTGGCCGCCGCCTGTAACTGGTGTACTTGCCCAGTTACTACTTTGTCCTTGTGCGTCTGCACCGTTTCCGTAGCCTACGTTAACTGGATAAGATCCAGCTGCGTAACTAGATGTGGTATTAATATACCCGCCAGAGCCACCGCCACCACCGCCCCAGTTAAAACTGTGAGCGTTGTGTCCGCCACCTCCGCCAGCAATAACAAGATATTCTACGGACAACGGAGGAGGAGTCAATACAAGATTCATTGCATCATCTTTGTATTTGACGCTGTTAATTTTAAACTCGTCTGGGCCGCCAAGAAACATGTGTATTTTATAACCGCCGGCACGATAAACAACGTCTCCGCCTTCGGCGTCGACTACTATTTCTGGATTGCTCGGTTTATGATTATAATTTCGTCTTAGACTACTTATAAAAGGCATTGTTATTTCTCCGTTTCTTTATTTATATTAGTATATTATCTGTTATGCAAATATCGCTGTTGCACCGCCGCCAGTAAATGTACGGTATTGGTTACCGGAACCACTACTTACAGAACCACCAGTAATGCCTAATGATCCACCGATAGGAGCATGTCCTACAATCCAATCATTTGAGCCACGTTTTCTTACATACAACTCTTCTTTAGTGTTAAAGCTACCATTAGCACTGATAGTTACACCACCTTCGGCTTGTAAACTTAATGCAGCATTTCCTTTATAAATCCAAATAACTGCACCGTTAGGAATAGTAGATCTACTGTCATTCGGCACATATACTGTGCCGCTGGAGCTGTTATTCATATATATAAACTTTCCTACATCGCTTGATACTAGATAATATGCAGTTGATGTTTCTACTCTTTCTACTCTATTATAAACAATGTTTCCGCCAGCATAGATATTTTCTGATAAGCCAATACCGCCACTAATCTGTAGCGTACCACTGCTAGTGCTAGTTGAACTAGAACCTGCTGTAAAACTTACAGTATTATTTGCATTTAGTACAGTAAATGAGCCGCCGCCTCTAGTTGTATTACCAATAGCTACGTTATCAATTGTGCCAGCAGTTGCTGGGTTAATAACTACGTTACCAGAACCAGTTGGGCTAATAGTTACACCTGCGTTGCTTGGTGTTAAACTTACTGTGCTGTTTGCCGCTAGTGTTGTAAACGCACCGGTACCTCTAGTTGTAGCACCAATATTAACGTTATTAATACTACCTGTTGTAGCAGGTGCCATTGTAACAGTTCCTGAGCCTGTTGGGCTAATTGTAACAGTTGCGTTACTTGGGCTTAGACCTACTGTACTGTTTGCATCTATGCTAGTAAAGTTACCAGCTGCTCGTGTAGAGCCGCCAATAGCCATGTTGTTAATACTACCACCAGTAAGTGTAGCACTTGAACTTGACAATGTACCGGTTGCAGTTCCGCCCCAGTTAATATTTCCGCTAACACCTACACCACCTGTTACAACCAATGTTCCAGTGGTTGAACTGCTAGATGCAATACCGTCGCTCATTAAAATACCAGCACTAGCTTTAGTTCCACTGCTTGTTGATAACAATGTTAAAGTTGCACTACCTAATGTAGAACCTTGTACTGTAGGTGTAGTTGTTGTAGATGTTACTGCCAGTGTGCTAGTCATTGTACCTGTAGTACCAAATATTGGACCACCATGATTGTTTGTTAATACATAGTCAACTCCGTCTGAAGTTACACTGAAAACCGCAGTAGTTGGAATAGTTTGACTAGTAGCTGCCGTTAATCCAGGACCTTTAATATTACCGCTACTAGATGCAAGCGTGATATTTCCAGAAGTAGCATTATAAAAATTTTGCACTTGTCCTGGAGAAAACGCTGGATTAGCTAGTGTAACTGTGTACCCTGACGCACCACTTAGTGTGATGATACCGCCAGTAAACGCATAGGTAAAAGTAGTTGTTCCTGTAACTGATAGCGTTCTCGCCGCCGCATTAAAACGTGCCATATTATTATCTCACTTATTAACTTGTTGAAGTTTCAATACCGTATACAGTACAACCAACGTTGGCTGCACTTGTATATACTACAAGGTTCAAACCGTAGTTTAAAACCAAACCTGTTCTTTCAAAAACACCGCTTGGGATAATAATAGTATCGTATTCGATCCATTCTTCAATATTAGGCGATGGTGTAGCACCGCCCGATGTTGACATCGCTAATCTCATTGTAATAGCACTTGTTCCTCTATTAACAATTGACACGTTAGCTACCGTATAATAACCAGCAGGCACAGTATATACCGTGGTATTTGTTGTTGCTGGAATAGCGATTGCGTTTAATCTTCCTGTTGCCATTTAATTTCTCCGTTTTATCTTTGTAAGAAGAATCCAAGTGCAACGGGTGCTCCGTCAATACCACCTGTGAAATTCATCTTTGCTTTTATATTTAACTGTGCCCCTGAAGTTGTGGAAATTGAGTCATTTGCAATATACACAATACCTGCAGTTAGTGTATTTACGTTCAATGAGCTCTGTCCGCCACCAATTTGGGCTGTAATGTATGCTTTAATTGCTCGCTGTGTAGGAACAATACTATCACTATCAGCAGTAAAATACGGGTCTGTACTGAACTGTGTAATAATAGCCGATCCAACACCAATGTTCAACGCACCTAACTGCAAGGATTGTAGTCCTGACAAGTTAAACGCATCAGCATTCAATGTAGCAGTACCTGTCGATTGTTGAACTCCAAATAGTCCACCAACGTTAAAGTTACCGTCTTGGTCAGTACTTGTAAAGAAGCAACGACCGCCAGCAGTAGCTCTTGTCTGCTTTGTAATATCCGATGTTGTTGGATCAACATATGGATAATTAGTTTCTGCCTGATTACCAGTACCAATGTACAAGAAGTCATGTCCTGTTAGACGTACTTGACTGTACTTGATAGTTGTTGTAATTCCGTCAGCGTCAATTGGAGCTTCAACTACTTCTAATCCCGGACTAATCTGGAATGTAGCAGTGTAGTTTCCTGGCTCACCTAGAATCTGTGTTACTGCAACTAGTTTGTACCAAGTATTTGGAATACTTGCGAATGCCACGTTGCTACCTGCTTGTGGTACTGCGTGTAAGTTTCTAATAGCAATAAATGTACTTGGTTGATACAAGTCAGCATGTCCGTCACCGTTAACGTCGGCAGTTGCAGTAGTATATGTACTACCTCTATTGCTGAAGCTAGGATTACCTAGTACACCATCATTTGTTCTTGGATTCAACGATGCTGTTCTAACCTTGTTAGGGTCAAATTGTGATACTAATGGTCCTGCACGATAAGTTCCTGTTAGCTCTGTTGTAGTTTCTAGCACTACTGGTGTAGAGCTACCAGCTACTAGACTTACCTTGAAGCTGGTGTTTGAAACAATAGTAGAACCGATTACATAGTATAATTTTTCAGTTACTAGGCCGCCTGCGTCACAGCCAGCAAATATAATTGGCTGACTGTCTACTAAGTTAGTAGTATCATCAGTTGTGATAATGTTAGTGCTTGCAGTTGTAGCTGTTACAACACCCTTTGGATATCCTGAACCAGGTTCGATCATTCTAATCTCGCTGATAACACCTGATGATTGTTTCATTCTTCCAATTGCTTGGGCACCAGTTCTAATAGAAGCTGCTGTTGTTCCGCTAGTTGAAGAAATAACTGCCCAAATTGGGTTACTGCTTGGGTTGCCGAATACTGCGGCACTCCAATTTGAAGTTGCAGGCAATGCCTGTTCTGTCCAGTTTAGACCGTCTGGGCTTGTTGCACATACTGCTGCACTTGATGCAACGGCAACAAACAGACCCTGTCCGTATTTGATCTTAGTCCATGTCTGGCTAGATGGTAGGCCGTTACCATAGGATCTCCAAGTAACACCACCGTCAATACTGTATGCTGTTAGTCTTCCACCGCTGGCAACAGCTACGAATCTTCCGTTACCATAGGCAACACTTGTACCAGTTGTAAATCCAGCAGGTAAGTTTCCGCCTGCTGTCCAGCTTGTACCGTTTGTACTATAAGCGGTTGCTAGAGTTGAGCCGCTTGATATTGCAACAAATCTACCAGCACCGTAAGTTACAGAAATCCAAGATCCAGAACCAATTGTTGGCAATGAGCGTGAAACCCATGCCGCTGCTGCAGATGTAGTTGATGCAGCAGTGCCAGATCCTGTTCCGCCAACTGCTACCCATAGTCCACCACCGTAAGCTACAGCGTTCATTGTTGTCTGGCCAGTAGTTCCGCCTGTTGTCCAGTTGTCGGTTGCTAGTGCATCTGATGTTAAGTAAGCACTTGTTGTAGAACCATTAGCTACTGCAATAAATCTTGCATTAGGATCTACAATTGTTACTGTAGGTATCTCTGTATAACCTGCACCTACATTGGTAATTTCAATCTCTGAAATTCCACCTGTAGCTGTAATCGTAGCAGTTGCCGTTGCAGTTGTTGTTGGACTACCACCACCGGAAATTGTTACGTTAGCCGCAGTGTAACCGCTACCCCAGGTTGTTACATTAATTTTTGTAATTCTATCAGTTGCTGCGGTTACTATTGGAGGATCATTGTATCCAGAACCGTTTGATGTTCCGTCAATATTAATTGGATCAATGTAAATTGCATCAATCTTACCATTTAATACTGTTGCAACAGCCTTAGCACCAATACCACCACTTGTCGGAGTAAACACAATTGTTGGTGCAGTAGTATAGTTTCTACCACCGTCGATAATTCTTACTCCAACAACTTGGTCTCCAGTTGGGTCTCCAATAAATGCTGCCTCCCCCATAATTGCTTCAAGTATAGCACCTTCTCCACCTAGACCGCCAACAACTGCTGTTGCTACAGCACCTTGGCCTCCACCGTAGGCTACGTCAACCCATGATGCACTTGGAACTGTTCCTCCAGCTGCCCAAGTTTTTCCGTCTAAAGAGTAAGCAGTTGCAGTTCCGCTCGAAGGAAGAGCAACGAATCTACCGGCAGCATAAGCAGCAGTCTTCCAAGAATTGCTTGGAACTGTTCTAGATGTTGCAGTGTATCCTGGACGAGTATAACTAATTCTTGGCTCAATTACATAGCTAGAAGTTAAGTCTAAACTATTTGCAATTGGAGTACCTGGTACAACATGATCCCATCCAGCGGCGTAAAGCGTAATGCTTACTGAGCCTGTAGTTGTAATTGTCACTGCGGTACCTGAAGCACTAGTTGTACTTAAACTAAACTGTGTGCTTGAGAAGTTTGCAGTTCTAACATAGTACAATGTATTTGCCGATAAGCCATTGTATGCAGAAGCACCTGCAACAAGATACACTTGCATTCCAGGGAATAAACTTGCTGTGCTTGTCACTGTACATAAGTTGTTAGTTACGGCAGTTGCAGTAATAGTTAGAGGAACAAAACTGTCTTTAAACACTTGAGCAATCTTTGTACCTTGGTTATATGTTAAAATATTTGCATATTGTCCTACACCAGTACCTGCTGTAATCTGAATACGCATACTTGGGTATGCTGTGCTTAGAGCAATATCAGCGTTGGCAATAGTTACGTCATAAGTGGTACCACCTTGGGCTGCGTTTTGAGCACCGCCATAGTTTGTACCGCCATACCCTTCACCGTTGTCAAGGTCAATAATTCTTGTTTCAAATACTGCTGAGTCACGGAATTCTTCTGCAATAGCTACTGCGTTGTATCCGTCTCCGCTGATAGCAATATCAGCGTTGGTATAATTTGTACCAGCATTAGAATATTCTAATCTAAGAATATTGTTTGCGGCATCTGTGAATACTTCGCTAACAACTGCTTGAGCAGCATGGTTGTCTAGAGAAGCAAAAATTGGTTGCTCGTAAGTGTCAGTACCTTCAGCAATAACACCATATGTACCATATGAACTGTTACCGTTAGTAGCACGGATACGTCCGCCTAGCTCTGCCATGTAACCAGCATAACCGTAGTAGTTAAACACTGAAACAAGTTCTGTTAAGCTATTAGCACCTGTACACCATACACCAAAACCATCACTGATAATAGTTGTAAAGTCGTTTTTAACCATTGAGCGGTTACCGCCTGCGTGTATAGCACCGTCAATCTTAGCACCAGTACAACCAGTACCGAACATAGTAACGTTCTGTGAGTAGTGTGAACGGTTGTTTACCCATACATGACTATCGTTTGGACCAAAGCCTGGGTTCAATGCAACATAAGCACCAGCAGTCGGTCGCTTAGTTCCATATTCGTTCTCTTCGCTTAGTGTTCCGTTTAGTCCATTTAGTGTACAGTTACGTAAACCAGTACCGTTGCTTACATAGAACATGTTAGATAACTGAGAACCTCTAACTGCATTTAGATATAGTTCAGCAGCACGTAATGACTTGTAGTTACCTGTGTAACTTAGGTCATAGATCATTGCATCGATATATTCTTTCATGTCTCGCTTGCATAGATCTAAGTCAAAAGAGTAACGAACAGTCATTGAGCCTGTTCCGTCAGTGGTTACATTAACTGGCATTATTCCATCTTGCAGTTCAGTTATTGTAAATGATGTTGTAGTTGGAGTTGTTAACACATAGTACGTAACAGAAGCTGAAACTCCACTACCACTAATAACTGATCCGCTAAACGTAACTGGATCACCCACTCTAAAGTTATGTGCAGAACTTGTTGTAAACACGTTTGTAGTTGCTGTAGTGCTAGTTACAGTTCCGCCGTAAGTTACAGTTGCATAAGCAGTTGCTTCGTTGGCAAGGAAATCTTTGTTAATTCTTAAGATTTCACCAGTTCTAAATAAACCAGTATCGTTATTATAAGTTATTGTTCCGTTAACTTCTGCTGTTGAACCAGTACCATTTAGCATTGTTTCAATAACAATGTCAAGTAAGTTTCTAATTCTGGCATATGCTGTGGCATTTTCTGATACAACTTCGCTCATTAAAGTTTTTAGATATCTAAAGCTAGCAATTGTTGCATCTTTCTGCTCACCTAGTACTAAAGAAGCTTGTGCTCTGTAGTAACTTCTTGCACTAGTGATAGTTAGATAATTACTATCAAACATCATGTCGTAGCCAATATAGTCAACCATGTAGCCAACATCACGCTCGCATACAGTTGAATCATACTCAAGTGTTGGATACTTCTGTGCAATAAAGTTTGTAATCTGAGTCTTAATAGTAGACTTATTGGCCTGTAGTGAGTTAAACTGTGTAATTAGTGAAGTTGCAACCCAAGATGTAGTTGGCTTGTTAGTCACTTCAAGAGATAAACTTAGACCAGTGCCGTCAGTAAATGTAGTAATTGCACCGCCATTTTGATAAGCAGACAACGTGAAAGTTGTTGATAGCGGAGTTGATTCAACATAGTATTTTGTTCCGCTAACTAGACCGCCGCCGCCTGACAAGATTGAAGGCGTAGTCTGCGGAATAATTTCATCACCAACTTGTAGTCCATGTGCTGAACCAGTTGTAAATGTAGTTCCACTTGCTACTGTAGTTACAGTAATTCTCGGTACGCCTGTTGTTAATCCGTTATCAATAATGCTTGTAATAGCATCGACTAGTGTTCCTAAAGATGTTGCAGATCCTGCAGATCCAACTGTTTGACCTGTTACAGCTCTTACTTGACTTACTGTGTTTCCTGAACTAACAGTTACGGCTGTGTCCTGCATTACACTTTGTGCTACAGATTTTAATCTGTTATAAGCTGCAATAGTTGCAGTCTTATCAGCTGCTTCAATTTGTAAAACACTAGATAGTGCAGAGTAATATGCTCTACCTGCAATCAATGTTGCAAGTTTACTTACGCTGCTCATTCCGTAACCATATACAAGGTCATATCGTAGTGCTTCAAGAATTAAACGTACATCTCGTTCACAAGCTACACTGTCAAATTCTAAACCAACAAATCCTGTAGTACCTGCAAGTATCTGTGCTTGGATATAGGCACTAATTTCTGCAACAATAAATTCTGTATTGTCTGTCAACAGCACTACACCAGCAGCATAGTTGCTGTCAATTGTTGAAGGATTTGGCCATTGAATTCTTGGAATGCTTCCGCCGTTGATATATGCTTTAATATCAGAGATAATAGAGTCAATTTGTGCAACGCCGCCTGACGCTGCAACAGTCTTAGCTTTGTATTTTAAGAAATTAATAGCACCTAGTTCAGCCTCTTTTTGTGTAGTTGTTACTATCTGAGCAGATGGAGTTGCACGTAAGTACGCTCTACCAGCAGTTATCGCAGCAAAATTACTGCCAAATACTGCATCATATGCTAAAGCATCAACTAGATAACCTGCGTCTCTACTGCAAATGTCTTCGTTAAAGTTAACGTGTTGGAAGTTTTTATACACCCACCAAACAACATCAGATTGAATTTCAGTCTTCTTGCTTTGCAATGCATTAAATGCATCCTGCAATGAAGAATCTGCCCAAGAAATACTTGGAGTTATAGCTGTTGGGGCTGCTCCATCTTCTATCCAATCAATAATATCTTGAACACGGGCCTGTGCAAATGTTGCTGCACCGGCTGAACCGGCTGTTCCTGATACTACTTGAGATACTGCATTTCCTGGTGTAACTGTAACACTTTGTCTTTGTGCAATTTGTCCTATGATTGTTTGTAATCTTGTATAGGCTGCAACAGTTGCATCTATTTCTCCAGTCTCAATTGTTGGAGAGTAATTTGAATAATATGCACTTCCAGTGATCAAACTTTGTGTATTTCCACCATAGGTAATATCGTAACGTATACCGTCTAAGATATAACCAATGTCTCTAGCACAACCTGCTTGACCGGTTGCTCCTAATCCTACCCATACTGCATTGTGATATACGTTTAAGTAGGCAGCAATCTCTGCTTTCATGAAAGCATAGTTTTGTACAATCTGTGCTCTAGCATTTAAGTATCCAGTATCAAAGCCTACTGGATCTGGTAATACTAGTGTAGGAACTGCACCTATGCCGCTTGCTACAATGTCATATATTACATTTGCACTAGATTCAACTCTGTCAACTGCTAGTGTACTACCAACAGATCCTTTGTATCCGTTAGTAATTTGTTTAATTGCACGGCCAATGTACGTAATTGTATCTAATGTTTCTGTTAGCTGGCTGCTAATAACAACCTGAGCACTAGACGTTCCTCTATAGTAAGCCATAGCTGCTTTGATAGAACGGAAGTTACTATCAAACATAACATCATAGCTAATAGCATCTACAATGTAACCTACGTCTCTTGAACATAGAGCAATATCAAAGTCTAAGCTAGGATATTTTGCAGAAATATAATCTACAACACCTTGTTGAATACCAGCTTTTTTAGCTTGGATAGCTGCCTTTGCTGAAACCAACTCAGCAGTAACCCATGATGTTGATGGTTCAATTGTGTCAGGTGTTAAACCCGTATCAATTGTGTCATAGATTTCTTGTATTCTATCTTCTGCAAATGCAGCAGCTGGTGCAGATCCATGAGGTAAACTATCGTCTTGAAGAGAAGTATTACCAGTACTTGGTGTCCAGCTACCAATGCTATTGTCGCCAGTTGCAATAAATCCTATAATTTCTTTTAATCTAGTTTGAACAGCTAGTGCTGCTGTTTTTTGATTACTTGGTTCTACAAATGTACCAAGGCTATAATAAGAGCGAGCAGCTACAACAGTTTCTAAATTGCCGCCATAAGTTAAGTCGTATTCTAATGCATCAATGATATATCCTACGTCTCTAGTACATGCTGCTTGTTCGCTTGGAGACAAACTAGTCCATAAAGAGTTATAGTTTGTATTCATGTATGCTTCAACTTCATCTTGCAAGAAAGATTTGTTAGCAACAATTAGTCTACGTGCATGGAAGTAACCAGTGTCGTATCCTGCAGGATCAGTAATTACAGTTGTCGGTACAGACCCTAATCCGCCTGATAAAATAGTTGTCATAACAGAAGTTTTACTGTCTACTTCTGTAGTAACTGTTGAGCTTCCAGCAAAGCCGCCGACATATCTCTGAACTTCTGTGTTACCAGCAGTTGGTGTGATTTCAACGTTCTGTACTAAGTCTTCCATTAATGTGTTAATGTGGGTAAGTACTGCTGATGTTTTTTCTTTATCGTTTCTCAATAATCCGTTAGCAGGAGCTGGTTGTATAACTGTACTACGTAATTCGTCACCAACAATTGCAGTGTATTCTTCAATAACAATTGGTAATACTTCAGTATATGTACCTGTCTTAACACTAATAGTTGTGTTAGGGTATACTGGTGCAGGTATAGCTGTTACAGATCCAGCTTGTATACCAACAGTAATGATGGTCATTAGTTGATCAATCTTTACTAGTGCAGAAGCATCAGTAGTCAATGAGCTGTCAACAATCTGAACAACTGGATCGGCAACATTGTTAATTACTTGATAGCTAGTATAAGGTTGGTTGTTTGCAACATTCTGCAATAATGTGTTCAAATAGTTGTACGCTGCAACAGTTTGAATTGTTTGTGTGCCAAAGTTTGCATTGATATATGCGTTTCCAGCAGGTGTATAATATTGTTTTGCGGCATAGACAGTCTTAGAAGTACCACCTCTAGATATATCATGCTTAACTGCTTCAACAATCAAACCTACATCACGCTCACAATATGCTTGATCGTAATCAAGTGTTACAGTCATTGAGTTAACTGCAGGAGTTAACTGTTTTGTTAAGCCGCCTAATGTTTCTGAAATGCTAAATTCTGTATCAGATGTTACAGCTTTAATGTAATATCTTTGTCCGGCAACTACGCCGCCTACTGTTCCGCTAAAGATAATAGGCATATTTGCTACTAAGTTTGCTGTAGACGCACAGACAAACGTGTCAGTTGTACCAACTGCTTCTGAAATAGCAACAGTGTAGGTGTATACTACCCAGTTAGTAATTTCTTTCATAATGAACTGTTTGTTCATTGCTAGTAGATGTTTAGGTCCTGGATTTAGATAACCTTCTTCTACTTGTTTAGCTGCATATCGAACAGTCTTCCATGGTTGGTCAATTGTTGCACCTGCATCTGGATAAGGTACATCTCTGCCCAATGGACCTACATACACTAAATTGTTGATAAGACCGTAGTTCGCCCATACTGGGAATCCATCCTGACTACGTAATACTTGACCGTTAATACCGATTGGTAGTCTTGTTGGGCCGTTCTCTCCGTAGTAAACTAAATCACCAGTGGATGTTAGAATATTGTATTCAGAACCTGCTGTTAACAAGTTCCATACTGTACTGCTGGCAGCAGCATCTGGTCTAGTTAGAAGAGATGACTCATGTGGGTCTACGCAAATATATGTATTTGCACCAAATGAAACTACATCACCTACTAGATAATCAGTTAGTTCAGTCCATGTAACCGAGCCGCCTGACCAGTAAAATGTATCAATAGCACCTGCATTGGCATTGCTAATTGTAATGTTAATGTCGTTAGCTGGAGTGATACCTCCAACTAGATTACCTAAGATCTTAATTTGATCTTGATCTTCGTAATTTGAACCAGAGAAACCTGCTGCAAGACTTACTGAGTAAACAGTTCCTGATCTTGTAACATTAAATTTAGCACCGGAACCAATACCTGTTACAGTTGTTGTTGAAACTTCTTCGTAAGTTTCTGGAGTGTTAGTCCATCTAAATCCATGATTTAATCTTGCCCAATAAACTGTACTGCTTTCAGGAAGTTGTCCAATACTGTTAACTAGTGCCAAATAAGTGTAGGCACCATTTCTAACAACTTCACCAACTTTATAGTTAACTGCAATATCCCACTCGCCGACAAAACTAAATCCAGTAGTAAATACTGCCCAGTCGCTTGGGTTAGCTGTTGGCTGTTTATTGCTGTGATTAGTCTTAGAAATATAAGAATAACCACCATAAGTAACTGTGTCGCCTGGCTGATAGACTGTTGAGTTATTCCATGAATTCTCAAATTGGAATCCGTTTAAGAACATAGCCCACTTAGTTTCATCAAATGTTGTTGACGATGTGTGATATGTTGTACAGATCCAAAGGTCTGGACCATATTTTACAATATCATTTATTTTGTAACGTACAGATGAACCACTCCACTCGCCTAGATAGATTACGCCTTGATTGAAATAGTCCCACTTGTCGTTATCAATTTCTAATCCCGCTGTTGCAGAAGCATCGCTAATGTGTCCTTCTGTACAGACATAAGTTGTACCACCATAGACAACAAAGTCGTTTAGTCTGTATCTAGTAGATGTTGACCAGTCGCCGGCCCAGTTAAACGATGTTGCAAATAGTTCCCACTTTGAAAAATCGTCTTCTAGTCCTAAGTAATCAGGAGAAGTGTAAGTTGCAGAAGTATGACCAGTTTTACAAATGTAAATTAAAGCACCATACTTAACTACAGCACCTGGATTATAGTATGTCTCAGGTTCCCAGTCTCCAGCCCATTGTGTACCGTCAGATACAATATTCCATTTTGTTGGAGTAAAGTCTAAGTCAGTATCAAATAAACTGGCTGCTGTGTGGTTTACTACACAGATATAACTTTTTCCGCCATTACTTACAACGTCATCAATTAGGTATGTTTGTCCTGGAGTCCATACTCCCTTCCACACAAATCTAATTCTACCTAGTTTAAATTCAGCCATTTGCTTCCATCCTTTGATATTATATTTATCTTAGTTAATTATCTTACACTTTTACTCTTCGGGCGGTCTGTTTAAGCTCTTCATAAAGAAGGCTAAAGCCATACCGTCACCGTCCCATGCACCGTATCCTGTATCAGCACCATCGCCTACTGCATGTATCCTTACTGTTGTCGGCATTGTAACTCTTGAACCAGGATTTCCTCTAGGAACTGTGCTAGAAATTCTATCAGGGCCACCAACTAAAACTGTACCTGCAATCAGCTGGCCAGTAAATGTATTAGATCCACCCTGACTTAATCTTGCAGTTAAGTAACCCTTAATTGCTTTCTGAGTTGGAACAATTTGATTGCTGTTTGCAACAAATGTTTGATCAACACTAAACTGGGTAATAATAACACTATTGTTACCAACAGATACACCACCGAGTTTAAGTTCTGTTAGACCCTCTAGTCCAAACTGGCTAGCACTTAATGTAACAATACCTGTAGCTTGTTCAACCGCAAACAGTTTACCTACTCTAAAGTTACCATCTTGGTCTGTTGAGCTATAGAATACACGACCGTAATTTGTTTCAATTGTTTCATTTTCAGGTGATAACAATGTTTCGGTCGGTTGTCTTGGATAATTTGATTGTTCAAAATTTCCAAATCCTATGTTTAAGAAGTCATGATTTGTTAAACGACATTGACTATATTGAGTACGAATAGTTACCGCAACATCATGTGCTGGTGATGTTCCAACTGTCAATTCAGGTGACAGATAAATTCTTGCCATAACGTTTGGTGCTACTGAGCCATCTAGTGCAATCGCATCAGTAACTTTGTATACCCAATCGTCTCCAGCAAAAGTTAAGTTGTCACCAGCTCTTGGAAGTTTTGTTAGATCTTTAACTACTAAGCTAAGACCAGTTTGGAATTGATCAGCATATCCTGCACCATTAATAGTAATAGTAGTAGTGTTTGTATTATATCCCGATCCTTTGCTAACAAACGTAGGATTAGATAATACTCCGTTACCTTTTAACATTGACACTGCAACAGCTACCGTTGCATTAGAATCAATAACAGATATTTCAGGATCTGTTGTATAGTTTGAACCTGTTTCCCATTCGTTAATGTCTTGTATTACACCGCCAACTACTCTGGCTCTAGCTTTTGTTCTTGAGCCTGTACTCAACGTTGTTGCGTCTTGCTGGCCGCCTACTGTGATAAATTCTCCTAGGCCAACTGGACTGTAGGCAAAATCGATTGCCCCAACATTCTTTAAGAATGTTTCTCTAGTTTTCCATACAATACCATCTTCACTAGTGAAGGCAACTACGCTACCATTATTAACTGCTGTAAACACACCGTTACCATAAGCTAATACTGTACCGTAGACATTATATAAAGATGACTCCCATGTAATTCCGTCTAAGCTATATGCTGCTGTACCCGAAGCACTACTTACTGCAACAAAACGTCCATTACCGTAAGATACAGATGTCCATGCAGCAGATCTAGGCAATGTAGTTGATGTCCAGCTAGTGCCGTTTGTACTATAAGCAGCAGTATTGGTACCAGTTGCTACAGCCACAAATGTTCCTGCACCGTAGGTTAGACTGCTCCATGAAGTATTTGCTAACCCTGTACCTGATGACCAAGTGGTTCCATAGTTTGTCGAATAAGCAGTTGATGAAGAATTACTTGTTATTGCTACAAATTTTCCGTTACCGTATGCTATTTTGCTCCATGATGCAATACTCGGTAAGTATGAAGTTTTCCAAGTAGCAAGATTTGAGTTTGAAACTAATACTTTAGACCCAGGTATTGCTGTACCACCACTTGAAATAATTACCCAATATTTGTTTCCGTAGGCAATGTCTGCCCAAGTACCGCTCGAAGGTAATGTTCCAGTGACCCATGCAGTTGAGCCGCTGTATCGGATTGAAAGAGTAGTGTTAGCGTTAGGCAATGCTACTACATTTCCATTGCCAACTGCAAGAGCAACATATTGTGTTCCTGGTGCTTGTGTAGTAACAGTTGCTAGTCCAATAGTAAAAGGAGGTGCTGTATATGTTACTCGAGGTTCGATGCTGTATACTGTTGATGAGTCAAAAGAAGTAACTAGCTCAGTTCCTGGAGTAATATGATCCCATCCAATTTCTCCCATTGCCATCGAACCAGTGTCATCATTTAATGGGTATGTTGCACCGCCTGGAGATGTGCTAACTGTAAATGTATTTGCTCCGGTTGTCTTAACATAGTATGTTGTACCTTGGGTTACACCTCCAATAATTGGTACAGAGAATGTGCCAATCATGTGACCATCGTCACCTTCAAAAATTTCTTTGAGTGCAGTAGTAGTACCTGTCATTGTACCTGTTGCTGTGGTCAATGTTACAGATGCTGTAGTTGTTCTTACTGCACATTCTCCAGTGCCTGTGGCTAAAGTAAGAGGTGTTCCAACAAATCGAGTTGTTCCAGTTAGTGTGCCAGTAGCAGCGGTAAGAGTTGGGGCAATACCTGCTGTTCTAACTTGCATTACGCCGTTTCCTGGTGTTAGAGAGAATGCAGATCCACCTGGTGTTGCACTGATAGTAAAGTCACTAGCTGAGTTAATCGCTGATATATAATAAACTGTTCCAGAAACAATACCCCCAAATGTATCACCTGTAAAGATAACTGGATTATTAGCAACAAAACCAGCAGTTGAACCAACTGTTATCAAGTTTGATGTTTGTGCTGTCTCTGACGCAATTGTAGATACTGCTCCTGTTGAGATTGTAACAGTTGTAGGATTAATAATTCTACTAATAACGTATGGTACTAGGGTACTAATACCGCCAAATGATGTTCCATCAAATTTAATAGGTGTTAATGGTGTTAAGTTTGTTGTAGAACTAACTGTAATGTTTCCGTTTGCAAAAGTTTCAGTTGCTGTAATTGTAATAGGAGTAGATGTATTACTAATACTGAAAGATGTATTATTACTCACATAATGAATGTAATATAGTCTATCGTTTACAATACCACCAAATGTTACTCCAGTAATTATTACAGGGTTACCAATAATAAATCCTGTTGTATCAGCACAAGTAATTAAATTACTTCCTGCCTGTGTTGCAGAAATTGTGCTATCAATTACACCACTCGAAAGAGTAATTCTAGTTGCATCAATTACATGATTGATATAATATTTTGTTTCAGCGGCTATATCACCAAAACTAGTTCCTGTGAACACTATAGGATTAATTGATATTAAACTTGAAGTGTCAGGTGCTACTGTGACATAGTTACTAACGGCTGTAGTATTAGTAGCAGTGACTTCTACTAGGTCTGCAGAAACTGTAAACTCATTAGTATCAGGATAAATTTCACTGATATAATATGTTTGGCCTGGAACGATAGAAGATATTGCAGCACCTGTAAAATAAATTGGAAGATTTATTTCCATATTATCTGTTGTGTCTGCTAAGATTCTACTATCTTCGTTAGGGAAGTTTAAGAACATAGTTCCGCCAGTTCCTGTGCTTGTAGTTAAAAATACTACACTGCCGCCTAAAGTAGTAGAAACTTGGAAATCAGTTTCGTCGGCAATTGTCACAATATAGTAGGTAAATCCGCTTGTAACTCCACCGTATGTTGATCCGCTAAATGTCACTGGCATATCAACGGTTAATCTTGCTGTACTAGCTACTGTAAATAGATTACTTGTGCCGCCAGTAGTGCCAGCAATAGCAATTGTCTGCTGAGAAATATTTCTAACAGGTGTTGTATATACTGTTGGAATAAACTGCACTGGTTGATCAATATACAAAGAATTAATATCTGCAGTTGCAGCAATTGTAAATTCATCACTTGCAGAAGAAGTGCTAGTAATTTCTATTTGATCAAAAGAATCTTTTAAAACACTTGCAATTTTTAAAGTATCGTCGTAGTTAGAGATAGTTCCGTATTGTCCAGCACCTGTACCGCTATTAACAAAAATTCTCATACCTAAGTATTCAGTTGGACCTGCTACGTCAGACGCGGCAATTGTAATAGAACTTGCATCTCCGGTCTGTGCATTGTTAGTAGAAGAAAGATATTTTAGACCACCAGTATATCCAGATTCATCTTGAACAACGCGAGTTTGGTAGATACTCTGTGAACGAATTTCATCGGCTACGATATCAACTCCGGTACCTGCACCAACAACATCAAAGTTTGCATAAGACGTGAATTGATTTGTAGTTGTTTTAAGGTAGAAATTAGCAGTACTTCCTAGTTCTAACTGAGAACCATAGAACAACGTATAACCAGAATTGCCAAATTTAGATCTTGGATAGATTCTAATTTGTACTGATGAGTTAAGAGCCGGAGCATCGTTAAACACAAAGGACAATCTATACCAACCAGGCTCTGTACTTGATACCGAAGTGCCTTCAAATACAAGTGGAACCATTCCGCTGTTTACACTAGTAGGAGTTACAATGCCAGTATCAAAGTTAAATGTTACACCAGATGTTACTGATGAATATCCACTGAAAATTGCTTCAACATCAAATGTTGTAGATGTTCCTTTTTTACAGAAAATGCTAAATGTGTAGTCTTGTTTAGCACCTACTTGCACAGTACCTGAAGAAGATATCTGTGTAATAGTTGTACCTGCTAGACCAGTAACTGTAATAGTTAAATCGTTAGTACCGTCAATACCGCCTAGCTGAGATCCTAAAATTTGAATCTGGTTAGTTGCAACGTAGCCAGTACCACCGTTGTTAACTGTTACAATATAGGCAGTACTTGTTACTAAAATATCAAATGTGGCACCTAAACCATTACCGGTTAAGTTTGTACCACCTAGCCCAGTATACGAAGCACCAGATGGTGATATAGCCACGTCTTGATAGAAATAACTGCTAGCAGTTCCTGATGTGTTGCCTGTTGCAAGCCATGCTTCTGACTGGCCGTATGGCGATACAATAGATTGTATTAGTGTTACGTTACTATCACTAGACCAGTTGGTAAATGTATTACTGTTTCTTAACAAGTTTGTAACAGGAGTAGTGTATCCTTCACCTGCATGTAAGTATTGAACTTTTAAAATTTCTGCGGATGAACCTAAAGAACTGAAAGGCTGAGCTATGGCTTGATAATATCTATTATTTACAGCACCTGAAATTGGTGTTTCAGAAACGTCAAAGCCTTCAGCAATAACACCGAATGTTCCGTATGAACTGTTACCGTTAGTAGCACGAATCTTACCACCGTTTTCTGCCATGTACCCAGAATATGCGTAATACGAGAACACTGAAACAAGTTCTGTTAATGCACCAGGGCCAGTACACCAAACACCGATACCGTCGCTGATAATTTGTGTAAAGTCGTTAGACACCATTGACTTGTTACCGCCGTTATGCAGTGTACCGTCAATTTTATTTCCAACGCATCCAATTCCAAATGTTGTTACGTTTTGTATGTACGGTGATTTTCTATAAATCCATGCACTTGTGTCATCTGGTCCTGTACCAGGATCAAGAGAAACATAGACGCCACCTGTTGGACGTCGGGTAGTAAATGTGTTTGGAACTGTTAGTGTTCCTAACAATCCACTAAGTGTCATGTTTCGAATACCAGTACCGTTTTGGCAATAGAACATGTCCTTTAAAGCATCGCCACCATAGACATACATCCTGCTACTAACAACAGTGCCTAGTGAAAAAACTGGGCCGCCTGGTTGTTCGCTTACAGAAAACTGTGTGTCAGTAATTGATGATCCCACTACGTAGTATGTTTGACCTGCAATCAAATCTCCAAATACTGTGTCTATCTCTGTCACAGGATTAATGGAAACAAATTGTACAGGAGTATTTGCCTCCATACCTTCAGTGGTACCGACTGTAATTAAATTTGTTGTTGCTGAAGTTCTTGTTGCAACTGTTCTAATAGTTACTTTAGGAAATACTGTAACACCTCTTAATTCATCTCCGTTAAGAGCAGTATTTGCTGGTATAACAATTGGAAGTTCTTCGTAGTATGATCCAGTTTTAACTTGAATAGTTGCAGTTAGTCCTTGATTTTCTGGAGGAATAGTGCTAGTGTCGCCGTCAGTTAATGCTGTAATTACGATATCCTGGAATGACAAGATATCTGTAATAGTTTGAGGATTAGAAGGTGTACCTGATGTTTGAACTGCAGATGTTTGATATGTAGGTGCTACTGTAGTATTAGTTACTACACTAACTACCAATTCAAATAAGTGATTTAAAGTAGCAATGAAATATTCTATTTGTGCGGCTACTTCATCAGAGCTATATCTATCTTTGTATTCCTTATCAAAGAACGCATAAGTGAAAGCAACAGTCTGACTGTTTCCGCCCCTTGATAGATCGTAAATTATTGCATCAACAATATATCTTGCATCTCTCTTAGTCTTTTCACCATCAATTGTAGGTGTTGTATCAAACGGAATATTTCCTTCGACAATTTGATTTAGCATCCATGCATAAGTTTCTTCTACAATAAAAGATTTATTTGCTGTTAAAACATCTCTAGCAGGGAAATTTGTAGTACCTGCTTTAACCTGCTGGCAGGCGTAATTAATCGAACCGTAAGGATTATCCCAAGTAGTTCCACTTCCTGGTAAGTCAGTACCATCTGGAGTTACATAGTAGACTGAAGGTGTTTGTAAAAAGCTAGACCATGTAGGAATACCCTGAACAGATTTTAACAAGTAACCTTCTGCACCAATTTCTAATGCTTGGTTATTACCTGCAGAATTGACAATAATATCGCCAGGTTGATTTAACACGTTAAATCTATCGTGATTTAGGTATACTACCCATAGTTCATTATTAACATCATCGACTGGGGGTTGATTAATAACAGACGTGTGTGTCTTAACTGCACGATATGTTTTATTAACCCAAACAACAATGTCACCTTGGACATATTCAACTGTTGCAATCCAACGATTTCTCCAACGAATCCCAGGTACAACTAGTCTCCAACTATCTCCAACTACTCCAAGAAATTTTAGAGTTTCTCCATCTACAACAGTAGAATAAGGTGCATCACTAATAGTTAAAGTTGTTCCGTCAATAACTTCGGTTACAAATTGACCTTTATCAAAACCTAGACCTGTAATGATCATTCCGGGAACAATATCAGAGGTGTCGTCGATGACCAAAGTATTTCCGCTGCTGCCTGCTGCTACATATTCTCTAGTTAAACTGGCACCAGTTGGGTCAACACCTGTATTGTCTAACAATGCTTCAAATAAATTGCCGCCACGACGAACAACGCTACCTACTTTGTAAAAACCACTATTGGTCCAGTCACCTGATAATTCGTATCCGGTAGTTAGTAACTGCCAGTCTGAAGTGCTTGTAGACGGAGTATTATTTTCATTGTTTACAGTAATACCGATGTATGAATAACCACCATAAATTACAATATCGCCTGGCTGATAAACTTCTACGGAATTCCAAGAATCATTAAACTCGGCACTAGGCATCCATAGAGACCAAATACCATCATCAAACGGCAAAGTAGCAACGTGATTAGTTGAGGATTTCCATAGGTTGGCTTCGAATTTTACAACATCATTTGGACGATATAGTGCTCCTTCTTCCCACGCACCCCTGTATTCAATACCAGAATATAGCAGTTCCCATTTAGTGTTATCTGGGTATGTAGTCAGTGTTGATGAAGTGTGTTCTTCTGTACATCTATATACAACAGCACCGTATCTTACAGTATCACCTACGTAATATTTTACCTCTTGATCATAATCACCGATCCATGAACTATCAGAAGCAAGATATATCTCCCATTTTGTCATGTCAAAGGTTGAAGTACTAGTATGGTTTGTTATACACTTATAGACTGTGCCACCATACAACACAAGGTTGCTTAGTGTATATTCAGTACTAGGTGCCCAGTTGCCCTTCCAGCTCTGGCCTTCTAACATGATTACCCAATAAGGTGTCGAACCTTCTTGAGGATCATAATGATTTAAATCATCATAGAAGTTACCCGATGTATGAGGTATTAGACAAACATAAGTTTTACCGTTATACGAAATAACAGCATCTCTGTTGTAAAAGGTTGCAGTTGCCCAGTAACCTTTCCAAGTATATCTTAGTCTGCCAATTTTAAATTCTTGTGCCATTTCTTAAATTTCCTATTATGGGGTAACAATTAGTTCTGGTGGGTAAACATAATTTTGATTAATTCGAACAATTAGTTCACCTGCGGTATTAATATAATAGAATACATTTTTGTTATCCCATCTATATTGATCCCATTGTAAGTTTGCATATGGTCTGCTATGATCTTCTTCTAATCGACCATCAAAAAAATCAACACCGTATTCAAATTCTGTATAATCGTTTTCAGTTAAACCTGAATTGTTTATTGTAACTAAGCCGGTATCAGTTAGCTGGTCAACTTTAGCAAAAAACAATAGACCTTCTTCATCTCTACGTAAAGCGTAGAAATATCGAGGATTACCTTCACCTAATACGTTACTTAAACTTGCATCATTTCCAACAAAGTAAGTCATGATTATTCCTTAAATTAATTCAACGTAACTTATAATGACGTCTAACGAATCGTCAATATTTGCTCGTATGTATAGTTTGTTATTTTCAGCAAGGATTAACTTTTCGCCGCCGTTAACTAGACGTAAACTTGAGTTTGCTGGCACCATCATTTGATGAACATAATGACCTATAGTTGCTGTGTCATCTTCTACTTTGACATCAACGAGTACCATACTCTGTGTTAAATTTGCCAAACTTAATCCAATAATAGTCATACGACTATTATTTGCTGTTTCTAAAGCAGTAACTTCTGTAGTTCCTACTTCGTTTAATACTGCGTTTCTAAAAAATGATGCCATGTTCTTTATCCAAAAATAATTGCACTAACAATACCAATATCCTGTGCTTCTGCTGATGTTACACCGCCACCAGCACCTTGTCCGGCACCTACCCACAATGCACCGTCCCAAATTTCAACACGCTGGTCAGTAGTGTTATAACGCATCATACCTACTTCAAATAGTGCAGGACGCTGTTCTGTTAAACCTGTTGGAATTACAAAACCACCGGTGCTGTTAATCTTTACATAACCATCACCAGTTTGATTAAAATAAGTGATATTGTTATTTACAGTATTAGTAATTATGTTTGCATTAAATGCAAAATTTCCAACTCTTACTGAGCCCGTTCCATTAGGGCTTAATACCAAGTTTGTATTAGTTGTAGTTGTTGAAATAGTGTTGTTATTGATATTAATATCATCAACATCTACATTAATAACATTCAATCTTGAAGAAGTTAAATCAGCAACTTGCGTACCGTCAGTAACAAATCTAATAGTGTTGTCGTTTGCACCAGGTGTTAATTCAGCAGTAATATAAGTGTTACCGTCTGCATCACTAACACCGTCTAATCTAATCCAATTTGCACCGTCATAACCTTCATATCTATTCAACGAACTGTTATAACGAATCATACCAACTGTCGGTACTAGTGGTCTATCTCCTGTAGCACCTACAGGTAATTTAATACTTTGTGTAGAATTAATATTAACAATGCCTGTGCCATTAGGTGCAATGGTCATATCAGAACCACTGTTGATTCTTAATTCATTTTCTTGAACATCAAATTGTTCTAAAACAATATAGCCAGTTCCTGCTGCCTGTAATTGTAAATTACTATTAGTTAGTGTTGTTTGTATGGTGTTATCAGTAATGCTGATATCACCTGTGCTAAATGTATCTGCTGTAACTGTACCAGTATTTTCAATATCTGCTGTGCTAGTAGTTCCTACAACTGTTAAATTATTAGTAATATTAACATCGTTGGATGGAACATAAACTACGCCTGTTCCAGCAGCACCTAATTGTAAGTTGTTGTTGCCAAGTGTAGTTGTAATAACATTATCAGTAATGTTAATATCTTTAAATTGTACAACATCTGAAACTGTTAAATTACCATTTAGTACATAGCTACCTGTTTGTGTTACATCGCCTGTGCGTGTAGTATTACCAACATGTGTTAGTGTACCTGTAACTGATGTGCCAGCAAGTGTTGTGCTGCCAAGAACAGTTAATCCTTTGCCCAATGTTACATCATTGCTTGGTATATAAATTCTACCAGTGCCGCTAGCTTCAAGAACCAGATCAGTATTACCAACAATAGTTGTAATATTGTTTGATGTAATTCTTAGTGTGCCAGTACTAAATGTTCCAGATGTTACAGTTCCTGTATTGTTAATTGTTGTAGTGCTAGTAGTACCAACAACAGTTAGTGTTCCTGTAACTTCAGCGTTGTCAGATGGAACAATAACTTTGCCAGTACCGGCAGCTTCCAATACAAGATTATTATTACCAATAGTGGTTGTAATAATATTATTGTCAATTTGAATATCTTCAAACTGTGCAGTTGATCCTACTGTCAGTGTACCGGTAATTTCAGTGTTACCAGTTTGGAACAAATCGCCAGTTTGAGTTACTACACCAACATGTGTAACTGTTGATGGTGTTCCGACAACACCAATGTTAGTAGTTGCTAGATTTGTTGTTCCTAATACAGTTAGGTTGTTATCAATTTTTACATTGTCTTGTGGTACATAAATTCTACCAGTGCCTGCGGCACGTAGTTCAAGGTCATTATTACCTGTTAGAGTAGTAATATAATTTGACTCTAATTTAATATCACCTGCTGTATATGTCAACGAGCTAATTGAAGTGTTAACGTCTATTGAGTTAACATCAATATATCCGTTGACTGTTAAGTTTTGATCTATTTGTACATCGTTATTTGGAACATAAATTTTACCAGTGCCTGCTGCATCTAAGGTTAGATCATTATTGCCAAGTGTTGTACTAATAATGTTAGTATCAATCTTAATATCAGCAAACTGTGCGTAGCCGGTGGTTGTTAGTGTACCAGTTAGGGTAATATCACCAGTTTGAGTTACGTTACCAGTTTGAGTTACGTCTCCAACGTGAGTTAGAGTACCTGTTACGTTTGTATCTTTTAGATAAGTTGTACCGTTAACAGTTAGATTTTGATCAATCTCTACATTGTTTGATGGTACATAAATTCTACCAGTACCATTAGCTTGTAATTTTAGATCAGTGTTAGTTGTACTAGTACTAACAATATTAGTAGCTAGTCGTACACTTCCTGCATCAACTTGCGAAGAATATAAAATATTCCATCTTTCTGTTGGAGTACCTAGATCATAAGTGCTGTCTAATGCAGGTAAAATATCACTATCTACGCCAGCAACAAACTGCACAGTGTCTGTAGATTGATTACCAATTGTAACGTTTCCGCCTACTGTAACATCACCGGTGACATCTAAGTTTCCTGTAATGTTTACATTACTTTCTAAATTAATTAAATTGCTAGCAGCTGATACATTAAAATCTTGTGTTAATGTTTCAACAGTGTTGCCGCTGATTCTAAAATCACCAGTTTCAATTTTAGTAGCATCAAGGAAAGTAACATTTCCAAGACCGTCATCAAAAGTTAAACTTGTTCCGATGGTAACATCAGAGTTGGCAAAACTTACTTCGCCTGTGGCCTGATTAACATAGAACAAATCTCCAATGCGGAAGTCGCCTTTGTGGTCAACTGATTGATAATAAATCTTAGCATCGTTTAGTTCTACAATTTCATTAGCCTGTATAACTGTGTTAGGGTCGTTAGTAGTTTCTTTACCGTTACCAATGTAGGCTAAGTTTTGTCCAATTAGGTAAGCAATAACGCCGACACCGTCTCCGTATACACCATAGTCACCATATACGCTTGCTGATCCAATACTACGTACTTCAGCACCAAAGTCTGAGTAGTCTGCAACATCGATAACACTTGCAGTACCTCCAGAGCTAGTTCTTAAATCTTGGAATGTAATACCGTCGTCTGCAACAGCAGTGCTTGCATCAAGCCCGTTAAAATGTAATAATAAAACAGTATTTGCATCACCTAAGAATGCACTAGTTGGAGTAGTAAAGGTAGTAGTGTAGCGACCAGTACCTTTGCTTATTCTAACTTCGTCAATATGTCCTGTGAGTGCATAATTTCCGTTAGGATCTGCACCAATTCTCAATGGACGCTCGGCATAGTTATTAGTATCTGTGTAGTTACCGCCAACTTGCGTTCCATTAACAAATGCTCTAGTCACACCACTAACTCTGGCTAGAGCAATATGTGACCAGCTACCTACGGGAACAGTGCCGACTGGGCCTACTCTATAATTTCCGTTGTAGTAAAAATATAACTGATTAGCATCAGTAATGCCTAATATAATACCGCCGAGGTCACCTGCACTTGATCTTAGATCAAATAGTGTTCTATATGTTCCTGTTGTGGTTGGGTAAACTTGTACTTCAATACAAAAATCACCAGTACCAAATTCAAAGTCTGGTTGGCTAGCTATTGAAACATAGTCGCCAGTACCGTCGAGCAACAGACTTGCAGTTCCAAATCTTTTAACTGCGGTGTCTAATTGAGCATTGCCACCTACAGAAACCGTCTTTCCAGATCTATCTGCTAAGGTTTCAAATCCTAAAACGCGACCATCTATAACATAGAAATCACCATCAATACTTTCAATAACTCCGCTAGCTAAAACAGTTGTTCCGTCAGTGTCGTAGTAGCTTAGTGTATCACCAACACTCCATGTTCCAGTAGTGTCTGTAATCTTAATACGTGTCTTACCATTTTGTGCAAATCCTTCTGGGCTGCTGTAAAGATACATACCTTTACCAGCAAAATAGGTAAAGCTGTTCAACCACTCAACACGAGCACCGTTGGTTGCAATTAGCGTATCAGCAGCCGGTGTTAGAAATGTAACACTGTGGAACAACATGGCAGCTTCTTTACTAGAAGCATCAACTGCACCACCGTCAATAAGAGCACCGTGTCCGGCATCTCCTCTTGCATAACCTCGAGGATCGTTTGTAGGTTGTACCCAGTGTGCAAGGCCTGCATACACAGTATGTTCATTGCCGCCACGTACAATATCGTAAATCATTGCATCTAAAATGTAGCCCATGTCACGTTGGCATGTTGCAATGTCGTAGACAAATCCTGGTGTTGGATGCAATGCTGTTACATAAGCTGTAATTTCTTCTTTGATAAAATCTCTATTGGCTTCTAACAACACTGCGGCATTGTACAACATACCCGATGTTACTGCGGTGCCGTTGGCAGTAATTGTTGGAAGATCTGCTTGTAGTGTTCCGTTATTAATAATATGAATAACATCGTCGATTAGGTCTTGTAGCAATGCTCCTGTACCGGCATCACTGGCTATACCAGTGACTGGATTTTCAGGATTAGCAGGTGTTTTAGTAATTGAACCGTTGGTTACAATTTCGTCAATAATACTTTTAATTCTGTTAAGGCCGTCAATTGTTTGCGTTTCTTGCCCAGCAATAGCTAGTACACTTGGACTTCCAAATGTAATAACAGTAACGTTTCTAATGTAAGGACTGCGTGTAGTTACAGAAGAGCCCCAACTAAAACGGAAAGCATGTCCAGTTCCTTGATTGTTGATAGGAAACTCAGGAACACTACCTAATGGATCATGATAGAATCCAGTAATCGTAAAGTCTTCAACTGTAGCTTCGCCGTTCATATGGAACGCATCAAAATACATAGTAGCCGCAGTTGGTTTCATTGTCACTGAACGTAAGCTAGTGCCTTTAACGGTAACACCGTTTGGAACTTCGATTGGAAATATTTCTTCATAAACACCTGGATATACATAGATTGTATCTCCAGCAGTAGCAACTGTAGTTGCCTTGCTAACTGAACGGAATGGATCGTTTTGATGTGTTCCTGAGTTTGTGTCTGTACCATTAACAGACACATAGTAAATTTTACCTTGACGTAAGTTTAGGTTAATATTATCTACTACTAGGTCGCCAGTGTCTACACTATCGGCATAGATTGTATTGACCCACAGATCAGCCCAACGGTGTGTAGAATCACCGAGAGTATAAACACCTGTTTGATCTGGTATAATATTACTTGCAATGTCTGCATTAATTGTAATATTATCAGTGTTTGCGTCACCAACTGTGATATTTCCATCTGCACGAATATCACCTGTCGCATAGATATTACCATACACATTTGTATTTGCGTAGACATCTACAGTTCCAGATCCGTTAGGTCGAATTTCTAAGTTAGTGTTTAAAGAATTTGTTGAGATAACATTATTTTCAATGTCAATGTTATCAACTACTAGCTTTGCTTGGTAGGCAATGTGATCGCCTGCACCGTTTGTAAGATTTAAAACACCGGTATTACTAGTAATAGTATTACCTAGGACAGTAATGTCTCCTAGGTCAGTTTGATTAGTTACTTCTAGATCAGTTGTACGTGTGGTACCGTTAACGTCTAGTTCTTGCTGGGGATTTGTATTCTTAATACCAACCTTGCGGCCGGTTACATCTAAGTGTAGGAGATCATCATCAAATGTTAGATCATGGCCGTTACGAGTTAGATTGTCTTTTAAAAGTTGACCGGAAATACGACCAAGCTGGCTCATGAGCTCTCCTTATACCCCGTGTTTCACGGTTAACCAAGTTTGGATCAAGTCCGCATCCCGAAGGCTCTTTGCTGGTTTACCACAGTTTAACCATACGAAAAACGCTCTTTTTCGTAATCAGTAGTATTTAGCCGTTTTTGGATTTACCCTAGTACAAGGGCCCAAAGATTAGTCACTTCTTGGACTTGTGCTTCTGTAAGAACTTCTCCAGTAGCACCTTCAAATGACTGATAGCTGATTCCGTTAAACACTTCTGCTGTGCTTAGATCTGTGTTCCAACGTATATCACCAGTCTCGGGATTTGTAGGATAGTTTGTGTTATCGCCTACAGGAATAACAATACCTTTGGTACCTGAAAATTTAACATATCCAGAACTAGTATTTTGAATTATCAGCGGATCTGTTAAATTTAGATTTGTAATATTGTTACTGTTAATGGCAATATCATCTAATTGTACATAACCAGTACCGTTAGGTGCCAGTGTTAAATCTGTATTACCTGTTGTTGTAGAAATGGTGCTGCCATCAAATAGTGTGTTATCAACCAACAACCCAGTTAATGCAAAGCCAGTAGAACTGACAGTCATTGCTGAAAGATTATTTGTTGTAAATGCTATTGTGTTATTAGTAGGATGAGCTACTACACTGGTTAGTCGATTATCAGAATAGACTCCGGCAAAAGAAATATTTGCTGAACTAAATCCGCTAAACTTTGAAGTAGTTGTGTTAAATCTTAATTCAGCTTGTGTTAATGTTGTTCTATTTGCACTAGTACCAACTGGTATCTTTAATGCTGTAGCAGAGTCAACTAATAAACTTCCCGTAGGCACTGACAGAATGATACTATCATTGTTACTTTCTGTGCTTAAAGTTGTGCTGTTAAATTTTAACTTTTCTAATTTTGGACCGCCTGTTCCGTTGGCTGTTAAAATTAAATTATTATTACCAACTGTAGTTCTAATGATATTATCAGTAATTTCTATATCATTGTCTGTGAACATACCAGATGTTACTGTACCACTACTATTAATAGTAACTGTAGATGTTAGGCCGTCAACTTGTAAATCTTGAGAAAATAATGCACTATCTGCAATGTTAATAATTCCGGTGCCGACTGCACGTAGTTCTAAATTACTATTTCCTACAGTAGTAGCAATTGAATTATTAATAATATAAACATTACTAAAAAATGCACTAGTACCTGTAACTGTTAGGTCATTTGAAATGTCAACGTCGCCAGTTTGTAATACATTACCTGTTTGAGTTGTATCTCCAACATGTTCTAATAAACCAGTTATATTGGTATTTTTTAGCACAGAAGATTCTGTAACTATTAGATCTAAATCTATTGCTACAGGGTCAAGAGGTATGCTTACTATGCCGGTACCATTAGCTGTTAGCTCAAAGTCGCCGTTAAGCGTAGTGGTTTCTATAACATTGTTGTCAATTACAAAATTGTTGTTTGTAAAAATATCAGATGTAATAGTACCTGAGTTGGATAAACCACTAGTAGACTCTAGTGTTCCAAACAAGGCTGCTTGGCTAAACTGTGTATTATCGTCAAACACTACTATGCCCGAACCGGCTGCACGTAGTTCTAAATTGTCATTTAAATTAGTAGTAAAGATTCTATTGTCAACAATGTTTATGTTGTCAAAATACGCATTGTCGGTTACATCTAGTGTATTAGTAATTTCTCTATTACCAGTCTGTAGAGTATTACCAGTTTGATAGTAATCACCTACATGTGTAATATCACCAGTTACTACTGTAGTTTTTAATGCAGTAATGCTGTCTACTGTTAAATCTTGATCAAACTGCACATTGTCGCTAGGTACATACACATTACCGCTGCCAGCGGTGCGTAGTTCTAAATCAGTATCTAACGTAGTAGTAGTTATGATATTAGTTGATAAACTAATTTCTCCATTAGAGTACGATTCTGACACAACTCCGTTAGTTACTTCAATACTATTTGCTGAAGTTTCTAAACCTACAATGACATTGTTTTCAACTAAAACATTTGAAGTAGGTACATATATTTCTCCAGTGCCGCTTGCTTGTAGTTTAATATCTGTACCTGAAACAAGGCTACTAATTGTGTTAGCACTGAATAGCAACTCGTCTAAACTTGCGTTAACTGTTAGTCCAATGTTACCTGTTTGATCATAAGTGCCAGTCTGATCTGTATCGCCTGTTCTATCTAGCAGGCCTATGTGCGTTATAGTACCGTCTACATCTAGTGCAGTAGCTGTCGGTTTATAAAAATTTGTAACTGTATCAACAGTTAAATCTTGATCTAACTCAACATTATTGATATTGATATAGACTCTGCCAGTGCCATTAGGTCTTAGCTCAAGATCTCCGTCAGTAGCTAGCGTCTGTATAATATTATTAGCAACATCAAAGTTACCAATTAGACCTTGATCTACATAAGTGTTTGCCCAATTTTTAGGACCAACTGAAGTTCCTAAATTATATGCAATATCTGTTGTGGGGCGTAGATCAAATTCTACAGGTGCTGTAAATCTTACAACGTCAATGTATTGATTACCAACTGTTAATGCACCGCCTACAGCAAAGTCTCCAACTATGTCAATATTTCTTAGAGCTTGAACATCGTTATTGAAATTTATTTCATCAGTTGCAGAATTAAAGTTAATAGGTCCTGCGTAACTGGTAATTGTGTGATTGTTGAAACGTATGTTACCAGATGAAACTTCGTTTGCATTAACTATAGTTTCAGACGACCCATTGGTAAAATTGATAGAGCTAACACCTGTTGCACTAACCGCAATACCATTAATACTAGCGGATCCTGTTTCAAAACTTACCTTAAATGCATCACCGACAGTAAAGTTACCTTTGTTGTCCATGCTCTGATAGTAGATTCTACCAGTATTAAGTTCAATTGTTTCGTTAACTGCGTTATTGAGCGTTGGATCATTACTAGCGTCTTTACCTGCACCAATGTAGGCAAAATTATGATTGATAAGATACATCAATGTATCTTGTCCATCTGCCCATGCACCATAGTTTCCATACACGGCAGCAGATCCAATACTTCTAATTTCTGCACCGTATCGAACGGTCACTCCGTCTTGATCTAATCGACCTGTTCCGGCTGTAGCATACAGACCAATGTTTGCAAAGTAACTAAAACTGTTAAGCCATTCAACTCTAACACCGTTAGTCATTGTAAGAGCGTCAACACCTGGAGTAATAAACGTCACGCTGTGGAACAGCATGGTTGCTTCTTTTGAAGTATAGTTTGCCTGAGCACCGTCTACTAGTGCTCCTTTACCTGCATCAGCTGATGCAAAACCTCTTGGATCTTCTGTGCTTGTAACAGTTCCGTGAGTGATAACTGTTATGTCTTGTACGTAAGGGCTTCTAGAAGTTACTTTAAAATTAGGTGCAAAACTAAAACCGTATCCAGTATCAGCTACACTATCATAAAAGAAATCTTTAACAGTTAAGTTGCTAACAGTAGTTTCACCGTTTAGCAAAAATGCATTTTCATATTCATACCCGGCTGCTGGAGTAACAGTTACTGAACGCAGGCTTTCACCTTTAACATGCACACCAACTGGTACTGTTAGAGGAAAAACTTCTGAATATGTACCTGGATAGATATAAACTGTATCTCCGGCATCAGCAACACTAAGTGCGTGTTCAATGGTTGCAAAAGGGCCTTGTTGATGATCACCTTGATTAGTATCACTGCCGTTAGTAGCAACAAACCAAGTACTGCCTGGTCTCAGAGCTAGATCAATTCCTCCAGATGCAATAGCACCTAAAGTAATCGACTCACCGTTTAACAGTATTGGGTATATTTCTTTCCATCTTTTATCTGTTGATCCTAGATTATATTCTAAATCTAAATCTGGAATAATATCACTGTTAATGTCTGCGGCAAACGATACACTGTCAACATCGGAGCTACCAAATGTAATATTACCGTCAATGATAATATTTCCAGTACCGGGTCCAACATCATGTGCTCTTAAATTTCCAGTAATATTTAGATTGCTGAATACTTCTAATGTCCCAGTACCGTTAGGTCGTAATTCAACTTTATCGTTATTGGCTAACGAGTATATTGCATTATTGTTAAAGTTTAATTGATCTGTTCTGATGCTGTCAGCATAGATGTAATTAGATGCTGATAAATTTAATACTGTGCCGGAATTAATTTCATTACCGCTAATGGTAATTTTATCGTCGGCGTCAAGGGTAATACTAGCATTTGTAAAAGAATTATCAACAATTAGATTTGTTGTTAATGTTGTACCATCAACTAGTAATGGCCTAAATGGGCTGTCAGTGTTAATACCTATGTATCTTGAATTTACATTTAAGTAAACAAGATCAGTATCAAACTGTAAATCGTGACCGTTGCGGGTTAGATTATCTTTGAGAAGTTGACCAGAAATTCTTCCTAGTGCGTTTGCCATTTAGTGCTCCGTTACACTATTTAGCTAGGATTTATTGATCAAACTTTTGGAGTACGTGTACGTCTTTAGTATCAGGTACAAATGTCTTGAACACAATGTATGTGCCAGTTTCACGTGCTTGCCCTGTTGTGCCGCCGCCTATTCCTGTAGCTGTAAACACAGTACCTACAGTATTAGCACTTGCACCAATTGCTGTAAAATCAGTGTCACCTACTGTTGTAATGACATACTCTACGCTTGGTACAAAAAAGCCAGTTGTTACTTCTGAACCTGTACCTAGGAGTGCGTCTGAAGGATTTTGTTCTATGTCAAAGTTAACTGTTCCGATTTGATAAACGTTTTCAACTATGACTGTTAAGTTTTTTGCTATCTGAACTTTATCCCAAGTTACCCCTGACTGGTATGCGTTGTCAAACGGGTCTGGAGTTAGTGGTCCAAATACTGTATCGACATCATTGCCTGTACCAACTTTTTGTAAGGTAACACCGTTAGATTCTTTAAATCTAACCACACGCCATGAACTGCCTTGATATACTTCAAACTCTCCGTATGGTGTGTTAAGATCAGTATTGTATCTAATCATACCGTTAACAGGACTTGCTGGGCGATTAGCAGTTCCACCTTTTGGAATCAAAAGGTTGGTTGGAGTGTTCATAATAACAGAACTGTCTGTACGAACAGCTAGTCTGTCATCATAAATTGCTCTACGATTAAGTGTTAACGTCTTTAAAAATCTCATTGTATTATACCGCCAATGTACTTACGGTTGCTGTTAAACCAGTTCCTGAACCAATTGCTGAAAGTGCATCACCTGTTGAAAGCACAATCTTTTCTTGATCAAAGCTAACAGTATCTCCTGCTGGAATATTCAATGCATTAACAATCATGGTTCCAGCTCCAATTGAATTACCGCTTGCAACTGCGTGTAGTGTTAATGTTAAATCTCCGCTAGTTGTATTGCAAACAATAATAGTAGTGATGGCACGATTACCAGAGCCAGATGCAAGAGTAGTGTCTGTTGCTAGTATCGGTGTATTGTATAATGCCATTTCTTATCCTTAAAATAATATGCTAAACAGTAGTGCTCTGTTCTTTGAAACTAATTCGTCTGAGTTACCTTGATTAGTAAAGTATATACCTGTCTTGCCTGGAGCAGGAGTGGTATTTGAATCTATTGTGTAAATCTTAGTTGCACCAGATACTGCTGTTGGACTAAGTCCAGTATCATCTAATTGAATTACAGCGTCAAGTTCAACAATGTTATTTGCAGCCGTCGAAGTTAATATTAAATTAGCCGTTGCATTGTTAATAGTGTTAGTAAACACATTTACATTGTCAACTGTTAGTCCGTTTACTGTAAAATTGCCACGCTCACTGCCGTCAACTTTAAAAGTAACTTTACTTGCAAGTGGTAAGGAATAACTTGGATCTAACAGCAATCTATAAGGATTAGCTTCGTCTTTGTCAATACATTCAACTACAGTATCATCTTCTGAAATTGAATAGTCGTCAAAAAATGCTAATGTAGAATCTACATAGTCTGCTAGAGCCTGTACGTTTGGTAATGCATCAGGGTCAACAATAGCAATTGGACCTGTTGGCGGATCTAGATCGTAAGCTGTGTAATCAAACACGTTTCGTTCATAATCTGCTGTTCCAGTAACAGTTACTACACCATCACCTGGTGCGTTGATTAGATATAAATTTTGCCCGTCAGTATTAATACTGCAAGTCTGTATGCCAACTAAAGATCCAGGAGACCCATCTAATCTTCTAAAACTAAATGTGCCCGGCTTAGAAGCACCTGTACTGTCTAAATGAGAAACTGTTTCGTCTAAGATAAAACGAACGTTTTCATATTGTCCGCTACCTCCTCGATCAATTTCAATACCAGCTTGACTGTTTAGTGGGGCACCAGGCGGAATGCCTGTTGAACTTCCCCCACCAACGTTTATGTAGACAATATTATCTTTAACGGTTAACTCTTCTGAACTGACAGTAGTTGTATTTCCTTGAACCCAAAGATTTCCAGTTATAACAACTTGTCCGTTAAAAGATTGGTCGCCCACATCTAAGGTAATTGTTCCACCGTTTTGGACAATTACCTTATAGTTATCGTTAGAGACATTGACTACTTTCATTTAAGTTCCAATTAGACGTTTGCTATTGTAACGCTTACATCTTCAACAGCTGAAGTTAAATTCCATTTAACTTTCTGTCCGGCTGTAAACTGAGTTCCTGTGTCAGGAGTTAGGATTGCAACTCTGTTGTATAACTTCTTAACAAAGTATGTACCGCTGTCGCTATCTGTTGCAACAATAGCCATTTCTCCGGCTGCATCTGGTGTGCTGTCAACTAGGGCAAATACGCGAGTACCATCTGTTGTTGCAACTTTAAATCTCTTGCTACCAACTTGTTTGATAATGTCGTTGCCGCTAGTACGGTTAGTACCACTATATCTTGCTTGAACAGCAATAGCGTCTGTCTTCGAACTAGTTAGAGTAATTGTTACACCACCAGAACCGCTTGTTAGTGTAGCTGTTTCGCCACCACCACCAACAGTGTCAGTAATAGTGATTGTAGGTACAGATGTATAACCTGAACCTGCATTTGTAATTGTAATGCTTGCAATATCGCCAGAACCGTCAATGCTTACAGTACCTGTAGCTGTTTGGCCACCTGCAATCTGTGGTGCAGAGAAAGTTGCTGTAGCACCATCGTTCATGCTAGCTGCAATCGGAGCAGCGATAACAACTGTTGCTACGCCTTCACCACCGACTTTTTCTCCGGTTGATGCATAGTTTGGATCACCGAAATTTCTTTTATTAACTGGACGTCCCATTTTGTTTCTCCTTAAGAATCATGGCGTTCTAGGCCATACGCGGTTGGATTTCCGCATAAAATTCACACCGTGTGAATCATACAAAGTATTTATCTGATCAAGAGAAAGGGCTCCGAAGAGCCCTTTGATAACAGCTTAATACTGTCTATTGATTAGCTGAATACAGCGTTAGCAATAGTTACAGTACCTAGGTAGTCAGCTGCGTTACCTAGAGAACTTGCAGAGTTGCTTAGTTCAACATAGCCATAACGTGTCATGAATGATACGACTGGTTCGAATGTTGATGGATCTAGAACAACACCAGAGCTCATTAGAGGAATGTATGGGCAATAGAACGCTGCCGCATCACTTTCGCTTGAACCCTTGTAACCGATCAATACGTTTGTATCATCAGCCGCATATGTGTTTACATATACTTTCATTGCACTGTTCAATGTACCAACGAACTTAGTGTTTGTTGGAGCTTCGAATGTACCTTCTGTTGTTCTTGCGAACGCAGAAGTTGTAGCACTTTGAAGAATTGTCAATGCTTGTGGTGATACAACACACCAGTTACCTGCGCCACGACGTGTACGCTGAGCGATAGTGTTTGATACCTTGTTGATTAGAACAGCTAAAGCCGCGTGTTCATCACCAACGAATGTAGCAGTACCGCTTACAGCAGTTTGGTCGAATGCTTGTGTGTTACCGTTACCGCTAGCTAATGTACCTAAAGATCCTAGGATCTCTTGGTCAATTTCAGCAGTAATTTCTTGTGCTAGAGCAGCCATGATTTCTGCTTCGATGTCAATGCCTTGTTGGGCTTGTGCATCTTGAGCAGCCTCGAATGTCCAGCGAGCTGATAGCTTACGTGTTTTAGCTTCAACAGTCTGTTTCAAGATCTGGATGCTCATACGCTTACCAGCTACACCTTCTAAGCTAGCAGTAGCGGCAGCGCCGGCAGAGCTAGAAGAAGAGTTTGCAGAATATCCCTGAGCGATCTGGTATGGGCTTAGGGCTTCTGTTCCAGCGGCAAACTCACCAGAGTCGCTGTAACGAACTCTTAGTGTATGAATTTGACCAACTGGGCCAGTCATTGGTTGTACACCGACCAACTCGTTAGCGATAACTGTTGGCATAACACGACGGATTACTGGAAGAATCACGCGGTTTAATGTTGCGACGTTGCCGGCAGAAGTAG
>JACCED010053437.1_pt1 | contig 61432 bp, 61 predicted proteins | sample 7455021 | NCBI WGS metagenome assembly JACCED01 (sample SAMN15323456, study PRJNA562643) | freshwater metagenome | isolation source: river surface water | place: USA:Blue River Watershed | collected 2017-08-19 | reverse complement strand
GACTTCGCGGCCTATGACTTTCAAACTTCTTACCCCTCAAATGGTGCCCCGACCCTTGCCCTGCTACTGACACGTACGATTGAGCCCCTCGCCCAAACGTACGAAATGGGTGATCGTACGGCTCGCCCACCCTATCAAGTTGGGAATCTGCGCGTGACTGTCAACGACATGCCGCCGATCCTGCGGGCTTCCTGGTTGCGTGGCGTATCAGCACTGCCAAACTCGTTCGCGCACGAATCCTATATTGACGAACTTGCAACGCAAGCGGGCGTTGATCCGGTCGAGTTCCGACTACGCTATTTAGATGATCCGCGTGCAAGAGAGCTCTTACAGGCAACGACCGACAAAGCGGGCTGGCTGCGGCACACCGAGCCGCAGCAGCAACGGTCCGATGGCGAAATTTTGCGCGGCCAAGGCGTTGCCTATGCCCGTTACATCCACAGCAAGTGGCCTGGATTCGGCGCTGCATGGGCCGCGTGGGTAGCTGATGTCGAGGTAAACCGTCGTACAGGTGAGGTGCACGTCAAACGCGTCGTAGTGGGTCACGATGCCGGCATGACGATCAACCCTGCCGGTGTGGAACATCAAGTGCACGGCAATGTGGTCCAGACCACCAGCCGCGCCCTACATGAGAGCGTGCCGGTACGCAAGCAAGATAACACCGTGGCAACGCGGGAATGGGGTTCCTATCCTATTCTGAATTTCCGCCAAGTGCCGGTTATCGATGTCTTACAAATGCCGCGCCCGCATGAGGCACCACTTGGTGCAGGAGAATCTTCTTCCGTGCCCGGTACGGCAGCAATCGCCAATGCAATCTTTGATGCAACCGGCATTCGGTTTCGTCAGCCCCCCTTCACGCCAGAAGTGGTACGAGCCGCGTTGAATCCCCTGTCTTCTGCATCCCAGACAAGTTACCCCACGGAGCAACCCATACAACTGACGCTGCCTGCAAAAGCGAATCCGAACGCGCAGTGGCCGACACCAAGACCGTTTGCAAAAAGACTGGTCGCAGTACTTGCCGGCGTTGCAGGTCTGTCAATTGGTTGGATTGGCTTACGTGGGCCTGCGCCTATTGCGCCCATCGTTCAGTTCAACCCGGCACTGTATTCGGCACAGACTATAGAGAAGGGTCGACAATTAGTCGCACTGGGTAATTGTGTAACCTGTCACACCGCACCCGGCGGTCAGCCTAACGCGGGCGGTCTGGGTATACAGACTCCCTTTGGAACGGTCTATTCCACGAACTTAACGCCGGATAAAGATACAGGTATTGGCGCTTGGTCCCTACCCGCGTTCAGGCGTGCGATGCGCGATGGCGTATCGAGAGACGGACATCTGCTCTATCCCGCATTCCCTTACACGTCATTTAAAAATATGACGGATGAGGACATTGCGTCGATCTATGCCTACTTAATGGTGCAAGCACCCATTGCGCAAAACAACCCCTCGACGCAACTTTCGGCACCGTTTTCGTATCGTCCTCTCATGGCAGTCTGGAATGCCTTATACAGCGAGCCCGCCACCTCACAGACCTTGCTCCCCGACCAAGGAGAACTTTGGAATCGTGGCGCCTATCTCGTCAACGGTGTTGGACACTGTACCGCCTGCCATACCCCACGAGACATGCTTGGTGGGGAGAAGCTTGGACAAAGCTTTTTATCTGGCGCCTGGATTAAAGGTTGGGAAGCTCCCGCTTTAACTGCAGCATCCAAGTCGCCGGTCAGATGGACCGAACAATCCTTTTACGATTATTTACGCACTGGTTTCAGTGGACAACACGGCAGTGCAGGAGGCCCAATGGCACCGGTTGTCCAGCAACTGAGATCCGTTCCGGACAGCGATATCAAAGCGATGGCCCGCTACCTAGCGTCGTTTCAAGAACCAGCCACACACACCCAAGCAACCCACGCGGCACAGGACTATGTTGTAGCAGCCCAAACTTCTAGCGCGACTTTACTTGGATCGGCCCAAAGAATGTTCACAATGGCCTGTGCTGCATGTCATCACGACGGCGATGGCCCCAAACTGCTTGGTGCGAATGTTCCGCTCGCCCTCAATACCAACTTACACAGCGACAAGCCAGACAATGTCATTCGCGTGATATTGGAGGGCGTGCGCAAACCTGCAAGTCAAGCGATCGGTTTCATGCCATCCTTTGCGGGCCAGCTCGAAGACGAGCAACTCAGGGCGTTAGTGCAATACATGCGCGCCCGTTTCGCGCCCGACAAAGCCGCCTGGGACAATCTAGAGCAAAGCATTTCTCGCATTCGACAAGAGACTGCCAGTCAGACAGGACTTACTACCCCTGCAAAGTAAACCGGACGGGAAACTCCACCCAACTTACCATGGTGGTGCCCTGCGACCTCGCGGGCTTAAAGCGCCAACGCGCGACAGCTCGCAACGCGGCCTCATCGAATAAGCGATATCCACTGGTTTTAAACAAGACGATCTGCTCGGGCAAACCCGCGCGATCAACGCGGACCCTTAACCACACCGTCCCTTCGATTCCACGCTGACGCAGCATCACCGGGTAATCGGGGGGCGGATTAAGATGATGCTGTGGTCGAGCGAATGCCTCATGCTCTACGTCACCTCGCGAAACGCTCTCTTGCCCATCTACGACATCTCCCCGCTTGCTTGCGCCATGAAGCGTTTCCTTGACTTGCCTGACCATTGGCAAAGGACGTCTGACGATTTTATTGGGGATCTCGGCCTCCGAAGACTTCACTGCTTCTTGGGGGATGTCGGTGAGCAAATCATCAACAATCGTCTGCGCATGCGCACCAGTTTCAACAAGCGAAGTGTCCGCGATAGAAATCATTAAGGCGCTTTCAGTTTTTATGAAGGAATGGACGCTACCGACCTGTTGTCGTTCGAGCACGGCTAACAACATCGGTACCGACACAATCAGTAGATGTAAAAAAAGTGCCGCTAAAATAGGACGTCGATCACAATCGCAATAAAAAGACATTACCGATCCTCAGTCGAAGTAGTTGCGCATAAAAACAAGACATCATTAAATTGATGCACTAAGAAGCGCACACCAAACAGACGCTCCAAGGTTGGCAAGGCCTCCAAAGAGGTTGAACAATCCGCAAACAACCGTCCACCTTCAAGCATAATCAGTCGGTCAAAACGTTGCAGTGCCAGTTGCACATCATGCAAAACAGCGATCAAGGTATGGCCACGTAGCCGAGTAAACATTTCCAAGTGCTCAGAAAGCTCAAGAGCAAGACCCGGATCAAATGCAGCAAGCGGTTCATCGACTAGCAATAACCCACCGCGGGCATCCCAAAGCTGTGCAAAGACACGTGCTAGATGAACACGTGCAAGCTCACCGCCAGACAGTCCGACGGTCGTTCGCTCCAACAGGTGATCCGCACGCGCTAATAAAGCCGCCTCCCTGATGAGCTGTTCGAAGTTCTGGTCAAACTGCTTACCTAACCTGCCCAGTCCAATGACGAGCCTGACAGGCATATCAAAGGCATTTTGATAGCTTTGGGGTAAGACTGCGACGAGATGACTCAGTGAGGCTGGGTCAAAGGAACTGAGAGGCCTTCCCATCAAGCTCAAGATCCCAGAGGTGCTCGAACACTCACCCGATATCAATTTAAGCAACGATGACTTTCCGGCACCGCTAGGACCGAGAATAGCAATACGCTCACCTGGAGCGATATCGAACGTAAAGGGACCAAACTCTGCAGACCCGATGCGTGCGCGCGCCTCGCGCAGATGTAAGTGACAAGCGGGATGATGACTCATGTCGCCCTTCCTTTGCCTCGTACTAGCAACCACAAAAAGAAGGAGCTACCCAACAACGCAGTAAAGATTCCCACTGGTATCTCGGCGGGCACGGCAATCGTTCGCGCCAAGGTATCGGCACAAATTAACAAAATAGCGCCAACCATTGCAGACAGTGGCATAACGACTCGTAGATCAGCGCCAGCTGTCATACGCACCAGATGTGGTGCCACTAACCCAATGAATCCAATCACGCCGCAGAAGGCTACAGCAAAGCCTGCCAACGCCGCCACCATCAAAACGACACGCAACCGCAAGCTTGGTAAGCAAACACCGACGTGTCGTGCGATGTTTTCCCCGAGCAGCAGAGCGTTGAGCCTCTGCACGAACCCAAGCGTTACAACCCAGACCCCCGCCAACAAGCTACCGATCACTATGACTAACATCCAGCTTGCGTTGGATAGCGTACCGAGGGTCCAAAAAGTGAGGCTACGTAACTGGCTGTCTGTGGCTGTATAGGCGCACAACCCGATTACAGCCCCCGCAAGTGCATTGATCGCTATCCCGGTCAAAAGTAACCCTCCTATTGATCCAGCCAACCAGTGCCGAGAGATACCATCAAGCAAGAGGCAAACAAGTACCGCACCGCTAAAGGCAGTTAGAGGTAACAACAGCCAGTGCGAGGCGAAGCCAGCGACCGCCGTACTCTGTGTCAGAAAGACAATTGAGAGCGCAGCGGCACAAGCGGCGCCGGAAGAAATCCCAAGCAAACCGGGCTCAGCTAAGGGATTTCTAAACAAGGCCTGTGTCAACGCTCCTGCAAAGCCCAAACTCGCACCGATTAACGCCGCAAACAGCACCCGAGGCAAACGGATGTCCCACAAGATTTGTCGATGACTGACCGCCAACACATCAGGCTGTGGCGTGTCCAGCCAAAACAGCCATGCAGATTGATCTAGCACGAATGCACCAACGTGTGTTGCGCCGAAGGTGGCAAGGAGCAACAAGGACAGTAGACCAAGTGTCGCGCAAGGCATGCGCCTACGCAGAATCAGAGTCATAAGCGCATCGCCTCGCTTGAGGTGCGACGCAACGTCAATATTGCGTCAGGCATGCGCGGGCCAAAGCCCAAGAGAAACATTGTGTCAAACAAGAGCCACCGCGATGCGCGCGCAGCCGGTGTCATAGCTAGGCCTTTAATTTGCATGATCGAATCGCTAACACTTGAAGCATTCTGATGAGCTATTGCGTCAGGCTGTGTCAGAACAAGCAAATCGGGTTGGGCAACGATCAAGGCCTCAGTTGTAATGGGACGATACCCTTTTGTGTCCGCAAAGGCGTTGTCAAGTCCTGCGTGTTGCAGCATCGCATGCGCGCCCGTCCCAGCACCCGCGACGATGAACTGACCTGGCGACTGACCCAAGACGAACATCACCCGGATATTTGGCTGTAGCGCGGGTGTATCTTGTGCCACAGCACCCCAGTCGCGCCACAGTTTCTCGGCAAGTAATTGAGCCCTTTCCTCACATCTCAAGATATGGCCGAGCTGCTTGACCCGCGAAATCAGTGCCTCAACCGTATACCCGTCCTCTGCAGTCGACACGGCAACACCAGCGCCTCGCAAGCGGGACAACACTGAAAGCGGTCCAGCATCGTGACTCACGATCACATGTTGTGGCGTCAAGGCAAGCATGCCTTCCAAAGATAGATTACGCGCGTATCCCACGCTCGGTAAGCGTCGCACACTGAGCGGAAATCTCGACGTTGCATCCACACCAACGAGGCTAGACTCGTGGCCTAACGCGCAAACGATTTCCGTTAGCCCTCCTCCTACACATACAACGCGTCTCCTGGAATTGGGACGCACTTGGGCTGCGTCAACGCTTGTGAATCTGGAAAAAGCACTCAGGCAAGCCACTTGCAGTAGCTGGCGTCGCCCAATTAGTCTAGTGGGCACTAAGCTCAATGGAGACATGCTTCCGCCTCCATTGCCAACGATTCTGTCAGTTCTCGCCAGCTTTGAAGTTCAGGGCCATCTAGCTCACGTTCTCCAAAAAATGTCACGATGAGCTCACCCTGCTCATCGAACGCTTCAATCGACGTGACATACCCATTTTGTGTTGGCTTCTTTACCAGCCAAAGCGTCCTAACACTATCAAGAAACAAATGTAAATTAAAGTGATCGTCCAAGACATTTAGCCAAGCTTTACTGCGCGCGACTCTACTCACCTGACCTGAGTGGATTTGCAGCATTCCCTGATTTCCCACAAAAACCATAATGGGGATTTTCTGCTCAGATGCGCGATGCAAGAGAGACTCAATTTGGTCTAGCTGCAGTGGCTGAACGAGATCACTTTCAGCTAAGCGCAGCGCGGCAATGCGGGAAATTGAAAACCGCTTTAGTAAGTCAAAAAATTCGTGCGTATCGTTGAGGTTGCGCCACGCCTGGTGAAACGCCCGGACATCCACATGTTCAGTGATGCATCGACTTGGGGCAAGGCGGCTTGGCGCACGAGCAAACTCCCCAATTGTCTGTACCGGGTGCTGAAAGCGGTTCACGAGCTGGCGATACTGCTGTGAATCACTCTCAGGACGCAAAAAAACTTTATGTATTGCGACCCCTGTCTCGTCGAAAAACTGCAAACTATATTGCGTCGCATCGTGCGTGCTTACCGCCGTACCTGAGGGCACTTGCCTTGACTCAGTCACCGCGAAACCAAACCGCCACGCGCGATAGAAAGCGCGCAATTCAATTGACTCACCTTGAATAAGGCCGATACCATTTCGGTGACTTACATTTTTGTAATGTCCAATGCTCTCGTGCACACACGCGTGGTTGCGTGTTAACGCCATGACGCGACCTAACGTCTCGCAAGCCTCTAACATTGCAGGCCAATCTTCAGACAAGCGGATGGCCTTCAAGGAAACTGATGTCGCTGTCTGATCAATATGTGGCGCATATTCTGCATCGCCCAAATGTGCTGCGATCAATTGCCCTTCTGTGATGTTTAATTGCTGTGCGACATCACGGACCCTCATCCCGTGCAAACGACGCATCGCATAATAAGAATTTCGAATCGTCTCTTGAGTGAGTTTCATTTTGACCTCTCTAGTAGTCATAGCGTAAAGAAAGCTGAACATTTCGACCCGCGGCGGTATAGGCATCCTTGACACCGCTTGCATCTTCAAGCCCACGCACATCAGACCAGCGCCAATACCTGGCATCGAACGCGTTATTAATATTTACGTTGAGCGTTAAATTACGGTTCGGCTTCCAGAACCAGCCTAGATCGAGAACCGTGTTGGATCCTGGCGCAAACTGTTTCTCTGCGGCTTGTGCAATATCCCCCACGGTCTTGGCTGCGCTATACGTAATATTTCCACGCGCCCCCCACTGACCTGCGTCATACCGCACACCGATGATCGCCTTGAGTGGCTCAACGCTATCCAGTGGTTGCACACGCCCGTTGATTTCGGTTATCCCTTTGAGATAGGCGATACCGGCTTGAAGACTCCAGCGATCGTCGATTTTTGTATCCGTACTAAGAACGACACCCCGGATGCGTGCGGTACTTAGATTCACATATTGGTACACAAAGGGATTTGTCGGACGGCCCCGGCCAGCGATCCGCTGCTGGCTAATAAAGTTTTTATATCTATTATCAAACCCAGCAATACTGTAACGAAAGCCTTGAATCGAGCCGCGAGCGCCTAGCTCGATACTATCGGCGTATTCGGGCTTAAGCTCGGCATTTCCGATACTCATGTAGCCCGCAGCGATATTGCTGAATCCGTTATTGACCTGCTCTGGAGTTGGCGCCCGAAATCCACGCGCAATCTGGGCGTAAGGTGAGACAGCCGGTATCCATTTCCAAACTGCACCCAGCCTTGGCGTTACCGCTTGGCCCTGCGAGGCTTGTGGAGTAGCACTCACATACGAATCGTTTGAAGGCGATATCTGATAATGATCAAAGCGCAGGCCCGGAGTCACGCTAAGCGCTCCAACCTCAATTTCACTTTGACCAAATATACCGCTTTGCGTGTAGCGTGAATCGGGGAAAGGCTTAACCGGAAACACCTCGCCATAAGGCGGCACGGTTCCATTACGAAGACCCGACACCTGGGCTTGACTCCAGTCGAAGCCGTAGGTTAATTTTTGATTAACCCAGCCTGACAGGTTCGACTCAAATTGTGACGCGAGCCCAATCAGCCGTGTACGGAAAGTATTATCGCGAGTTCGTGGTTGTGTGCGGACACGGTCCTCTTCGGTAAGCTGATTAACAAGAGCATCCTGCCAATAAATTTTCGTCTCTGCGCTTTGCACCCAAGCCGCGTTGAAATCAGTTGCTCGGTGCTCAAGAGAGACGCGGTCACGTTCAATCCGATCACGTGTATCGAAGTCCAGCGTTGCGCGCGGTGCCGTCGGCCGAAGTGCGCGCGCCGAGTAGACCTCGGTGGCTTGCGTGCGATATTGCGATTCTGCGGTGAGTGTGAGTTGCTGTGCTGCACTGAGTGAATAGACGGCTTTGCCTAAAAGGTATCGATTACGATAGTTGGCCGGGTTCGCTTGTGTACGCATCACATTTTTGGATGCATCATCGCCATGTGTTGCCGTCTCGTGCCCCATGCGATAGCTGGCGAGGACCATCCCCTGCCACGCCTCTCGTTGACCTGCGCCTGCAAGCGTTGCTGCCGTCGATCGATCGATACTCGCATAGCTCAGTCGCGAGAATGCCGCCACCGATTCCGCGCGAAGCAGGTCGCTTGGATCAAGCGTGCGGAAACTTACGGCCCCCGCCAGACCATCACTGCCATACTGCGTCGAAGCGGGTCCACGCAACACCTCGACTGACTTGAGTCCATCAATATCGAGAAAGTCGCCACGCCCGGTCGCAAAGGATCCAAAATTGAACCCATTTGGAATTCGAATCCCATCAACCAACATCAGGACTTGATTGCCGCCGAGTCCACGAATATTGATCCCTTCATTACCTGCTCGTGCGCTAGAGTTCCCACCCATACCGAAGCGGGTTGGCCCGGCGCGTACGCTGACGTCAAGCTCATTGCGAAACAGATCTTTGATATCGCGTGCACCCTCTTGCTCTATTTTTTGTGCACCGATTACTGTGACAGAGGCTGGCACATCTTCAATGCGCCGGCTGCTGCGTGTTGCACTCACCGTGACCTCTTCAAGCCGGTTGGTTGCGATGACCGGTGGCGAATCTGTATCCGCTAGGGCTAGACGTGGTAGGTGTATTGCAAGCGCAAATACATAAAGAGATGTGCGCGTTTTGCTCAGCATAGTGTGTCCTAAAGCATCTTAGGCACTGGCTGGCGATGGCTGGCTTGTGCGTATTACAGAATCTTCACGGTCCTGGTATCGCTCGAGACCGTGATACGAATTTTATTTAGTAAGAATTAACTTACCGAGAGAGGTTTTGCGTAAGCGATACAGCACACCATCATGTTGAATGTGAATTTCAATGGCGTTGCAGAACAGCGCCTGACTGGTGGTGTGGATAACATGCTGCCGCGGCAAGCCTCGTATCCCCAGATTTTGGGGATTTGGCTTTTTGGAAGCGGGGTTTAACGCATGAGCAAAGACATCCATGCGTGCATTTTAAACGATAATGATTCTCATTTGCATAAAATGCACGGCAATTTTTGTAACACGTCGTTACTGAGTCGGAGCAAGTCCTTTGATAATGGTCGCCGCATTGTGTTCGATCAGCTTCAAATATGTATCAGCAGAAGTGCCTGGCTCCGATAAAGCATCGGCATAGAGCGTTCCACCGATGCGCGCCCCGCTCTCCTTTGTAATCCGTTCAAGCACGCGTGCATCAGAGATATTTTCAACAAAAATTGCACTGACCTTATTCTTTTTTATCTGGTCAATGATACGCACAACATCTGCCGCCGAAGGCTCACTACCAGTCGACAGCCCCTGCAACGGGTAAAACTTAACGTTATAAGCGGCCGCAAAATATCCAAACGCATCGTGCGAGGTAACGATACGGCGCTGTGCGACAGGGATTGGTTTCAAACGCTCTCGAATTGATTGATCCAGTGCATCTAAGTCACGACTGTAAGCCTGGGCACGCTGCTCGAATTCCTGAGCCGCTGCAGGCTTTGCCGCTGCGAGCGCAATGCGTATATTTTGTACATACTGCTTAATATTCAACGGGTTCTGCCATGCATGCGGGTCAGCCGCATGACTATGACCATGTTGATGTCCATGCCCCGCCGCCTCTTGAATTGTCTTGACTCCTCGGCTTGCCACGATGACCGATCCACGATAACCAGAGGACTTGATCAAGCGATCCATCCATCCCTCAAAGCCCAAACCATTGATCACAACAAGCTTCGCATTCGCAAGACGTTTAGCATCAGCGGGAGTAGGATCAAACACATGCGCGTCCGCATTCGGCCCAACTAAGCTCGTGACTTCAACATGCGAGCCACCAATCACTTTTACGAGATCTGCAAGGATTGAAAAACTTGTCACGACGGGTAATGGCTGAGCTGCTACTGGAGTCGCCATCACACCCGCAAAACTCAGCAGTACTAACAAGTGAAATGAATGAAATATCCCAACGCGCATCATGACTCCTTGTGTTGTGGGGCGGGAAACCACACTTGTCTAAGACTATCTCGCGAACCAAAAAACAATGACATCACGTAGAGCGCACCTGCGACAAGCACGATGCTGGGCCCTGACGGAAAATTGGCGTGATAGGAAATCAACAAACCGATTATGGCGCTTACAGCACCCATGCAGGCTGCAACACTTGCGCGAGCGAGGACGCCGACACACCAAAATCGAGCGGCAGTTGCCGGCAGCATGAGAAGCCCAACCGCCATCAAGGTACCCAGCGCTTGAAAACCAGACACTAACGTCAAAACGACTATCAACATAAACACTTGATGAATCAGCCCACCACGACCACCGACGGTCCGTAAAAAAGCGGGGTCAAAGCATTCAATCATCAACGGACGCCATATCACCGCCAAGACAAGCAAGGTAATGGTCGAGGCACCCGCAATCATGATCAGTGATTCATCATTTGTCGCGAGGACACTGCCGAACAGAAAATGCAGCAGATCCACTTTGCTCCCGCTGGTGGAAATCAGTAATACGCCAAGCGCCAAAGAAATGAGATAAAACGAGGCAAAACTCGCATCCTCCTTTTGCTTGGTCCAGCGCGTCACTAAATTAGCAAGCAGCGCCATCAAGGCGGCAGCAACAAAACTTCCAATCGTCATGGCGGGCAGCGATAGCCCAAAAAATATAAAGCCGACTGCAGCGCCCGGTAACACGGCATGCGCGATCGCATCTCCGGCCAGGCTCATGCGTCGCAGCACTAAAATCGTACCGATCGGGCCGCACGCTAAGCCAATGGCTACACACGCGACAAGTGCGCGTCGCATAAAGCCGTAATCTACAAACGGCAAAAGTACAAAGTTATATATATGTTGCAGAGCGTCTGTCAGCATTAGAGGCGCACCTCTTGCTCAGGCGCTCGGACGCACCAAGGTGCACGATCATCCCAGTATTCCGCTGTTGCACGGGCGCGGGACAAGTTCTCTGCACTCAAGACCGTCTCTGTGACATCCCAAGCGATGGCTTCGCGCGCTAATAAAAGCGTCTGAGGGAAGTATCGGCGCACCATCTCAAGATCATGCAAGACAGCAATCACGGTACGCGAATGGTGATGCCAGTCTAGGACGACTTGCAGCAAGTCTTCAACCGTTCGCGTGTCTAACGCATTAAATGGCTCATCCAATAAGATGATCGGTGCGTCCTGCATCAAGAGGCGCGCAAACAGAACCCGTTGCAACTGTCCGACCGATAGCTCGCCAATAAAACGACGCTCAAAGCCAACCAGACCAACCGCCGCAAGCATTTCGGTTGCTCGCTGCCTGACATCACGAGATGCAGGCAAAAAACTCCCCATGACCTTCCATGCACCGAGAACAACCACATCAAGGACACGAACGGGAAACTCTCGATCAATCGCTGACTGCTGCGGCAGATAGGCCAGATCAATGTGTGACGCATCGCCGAAGTGAATAGCCCCCTCGATCCCTTTGAGCTGACCAGACAAGGCTGACAGCAACGTACTTTTCCCCGCACCATTTGGACCGACAATCGCGGTGAGCGAGCCCGACGCGAACGTTCCGGACAGATGATGCACGGCCGGGTGCCCATCGTAGGCAACCGTCAAGTTTTTCAGTGCAATGTCTGGTGCTAGCGAGGCCTGCGTCATCAGCTTATCCATTGTTCTGCAGCGCCCACAACACAGCCAACCAAACGACACACACCACACCAGAGACAACCGCCACACGTTGCCCCACCCCACTGAGGACTGGGCTGCGCAACGCGGGCGGTGCGTATACGATCGCCCTCAGGGCATGCAACTGACCAGAGTCTGAATGCTCGTGGTGTGCGTGCGGGTGGTGCGCGTGCTCGTGCTTAGAGGCTGACGACATTGTCGGGGGAGGAATATTAGGAAAGTCTTCGTTAGGCTTGGGAAACACCCACGCAATTTAATAATGATAATACAATATCAATATTAATGTAGGTAAGATACGGTATGCAAAATAGTGACGCTCCCAAAGCAGAACGCTCCACACGACAGCGTGCGGCGATTCGCGAAGCGATTGAACAAGCGGGAAGGCCCTTGCTCGCTCAAGAGGTTCTTGAACTTGCCTGCCTGCACGTTCCGCGCCTCGGCATTGCGACCGTTTATCGCAACATCAAAGCGATGGTGGAAGAAGGCGCGATCAAGCAAGTGCTACTACCCGGAGAGAACCCTCGGTTCGAACTAGCCGGCCACGATCACCACCACCACTTTCAATGCAATACGTGCCAGAAAGTCTTTGATATCCACTCTTGCCCGAGCGATCTGTTAAACCTAGCACCCAAAGGCTTTAAAGTGGAAAGTCACGATCTCACACTCTACGGTCGCTGCAAAGATTGCTGAGTGTTACGCATGCGCCATCCAAGCTGCGCTGAACATCAAGAGACCAAAAAGTAAGACGGCGACCGAGGCTAAGCCTTGGACAATTGCAATCAAGTACATCCCCAGACGTAGCTGTGGGCCATCCACGATCTTCTCAAGTGCATGATTAGCCCATAACGAAGCGCTGGCCAAGGCAGCAACCGTCAAACCGGTGCCTAAGCCCATCGCTAGCGCCGCCGCAATGCCTGCTAGAAAGAACCCTTGCGAAAGCGTAAAAACCAATACAAATACAGCACCTGTGCAGGGCCGAAGGCCAATCGCCAAGATGGCAGATGTCGCGCGAGACCAATTAAGTTTGCCACTCACTAACGCGGGATCCGGCACATGCAGATGGCCACAACCACACTCGGCATCATGTTGATGTGTATGGCTATATTGATGCGCATGATCATGTGCGTGGTCGTGCGTGTGTGCATGATACGCGTGTGCATGATGCTCGTGCGGATGATGTGAATGCGGTTTGCCCTGCGCGCCACGCTGAAACGCTGCGCGGATGACATGGCGGTATACCAAAAAGAGTCCAAGCGCGACCATCATGAAATAGGAGCCTAGCTCGAGCCACCAGGTGGCACGATTCAGGGTCACGCCCGACACGTTGAGCAAACCCGCCGCAACTCCAACCAGGACCACAGCGACGACCGCTTGTAAAAAGGCGGATAACAAAGCCAACAGCGCACCATTGCGAATTGTTTCTCGGTTCGCAAGGACATAGGCTGTCAGCACAGCCTTTCCATGCCCGGGTCCAAGCGCATGGAATACACCGTAAGCGAACGAAAGCCCCAACAAAAGCCACGCCGCCCAACCATCCTGCTGCCACGCACGCACGGCACCCGTGAGCTGTCGGTAAAAGTGCGACTGCCACATCGCCATCTGCGCGGAAAACTCGGCAAACCAACCGCCCAAACTAAAATTCAATCTTTGCTCGGGCGTCGCAAATGGGTGTGCGACTTGGGCCATCGCATCCGTCGGAACGATGAACAGACTACACGCGCAAAGCGCAAATACCAATGCGAGCGTGTATCGATTCACAAAAAGATAGGCCTGACTGTCGCGTCTCAACATGTCACCTTGAATTGATGCGACAGTTGCTTGGTCACTTCTTTCAACTCTGGCGGAAGCTCTTTTTGATCGGCAGGAATTGACCATAGCAGTCGTTCAGTTTTCGGATCAAGCGGCCGCGGGGATATATAGTTCATCCGGCAGCTCCGAGGAGCACCGTCCAAACGGTAGGAGGACGAGCCCTTGTAGGCAAACGCAACAAAATAAGTGGAGTCGGCGATATCAATTTCTACCGCCTGTTTGCCAGGCGTAATCGGTGTGACAAACGGCAATTCAAACGAAAGTGTCAACTGAGCGCTTTTCGCATCCCAATTCGTTACAGCATCTTTAGCGACGCCAAACGCAAACTTGTTTGCACCTTGCATCGCTTCCGTAAAAAAATGGGACTCGGGGTCAGCGAGCGCAGTCATCCACTCTTTTGTTATTTTTTGGAGCTCCTCAGGGGCAACCTCTCCCGCCTTGGATCGGGGTAGACCCTGCAATGCGTAGGCCGCAAATAACTCGTCAAACTTCCAACTCTGACGCAAGGCGACAATCTGTCCTTGGGTGTTGAACACGAGTTGCACTCCACCGTCGATAAAGATATGAGGATGTGCGAAGGCCGGCATGTGCAAACACGCCCAGACGCCTAGGACTTGCAGACATTTACGAAGAATCACTGAACTGCGAGACATACCACGCACCTTCAACAAGGATGGAACCCGTTTTGACAGCAGAATTCGGATTAGAGTTCCATTTTAAGTCTAGACGCCCCTTGCCCCGGCCAATAACTCAAAAAGTTCGGTTGTGTCCTCTAGCCTATCTAGTTGGTCGATCAGGGCAATCGAGCGATCAATTTGGCTTGGAGACAAGCAAGACTGCACCACATGACGGTACTTATAAACCACGTCATCATGAGATAACGGGTTTTCTGGGCTACCGCGCCGATTCAGTATTTCATGCTCTAGGCAACGGCCGTCCGTTGTCATAAGTACGACTCTTGCCGCATGCCGATAGGCCGGTCCCATCGCGTCGATCTCTGGATCAATCCGAGCATCGATCCGCTTTATAAAGTCCATCAAAAGAGGATCGGCTAACCGCTGCTCTTGATACTGGGCGACAAACGCCATCCCATCGAAACCCATCACTGCCAGACCGTAATACAAGTTCATCTGAGCCGCTGTGACGCCTTGCGCCTTGTATTCCCACGCACAGTGGGTAAACGTCATGGAGCTCACGCCCACTTCTAGCCGCTTAATATCTTGAGGTGTTAAATGATGTGCTTTCAACAACACCGCAAAAGCATCCAATGCCGAATGGATACTCGTCACACAGGCATGTGGCTTGTAGCCCACTTTGCCGGTTTCCCATACAGAGCCTAATCCCTCGAGGAGTCGCCCAGGATTGGGGTTATTGGAGTATGTGCTCAAGTACCCACCGTACCCCGCTTCCAACACATCGGTGATTCCAGTGAAGTCTTTCTGCGCCAGACAGGCCGAATACACACCACTTTGCGCGGCGCGCCCGGAATGAAAACGCTTGACCATGGCACCCTCCTGCGCGGCCATCAGGCCACCCGCCTGGGAGCCTGCGATACCAAGTGCATGTTGTGTCCGCGCAGCATCCAGCCCAAGCATCGCTGCAGCACTCGCTGCAGCGACAAACACACCCGAAGCACCTTGTGGATGAAAGCCCCTAAAAAAGAGCCCCATCGTCGCAGCATTACCAATGCGTGTGCCAACTTCGTACCCAGCCGTCATCGCTTTGAGCAAGGCGCGTCCATTGCGCTGATGCGTTTGTTCGGCCAACGCCACGACTATCGGAGTCGCAATTGATCCCGCATGCAAAATTGATTCTTTATGAATGTCGTCCAACTCAAAAGCATGGCCAGCTGTTGCATTGACCAAGACGGCGGAACTCACAGACGTTTTTTGTCCGCACCCAAAGATCGATGCCACGGGCTTGGCTCCCTCTTCGAGCACCATCTCGGTCACGCGTTGTGTCCAAGGCAGCGTCGCACCGAACAAACAGCACCCTACGCTGTCTAGGAAACTCGTACGCATCCGCGCGATCACATCAGACGGAATATCTTCAAACTTGAGTTGTGCCGAAAAGGCCGCTAAGTCGCGGGTCGCACCCGGTAACAACGACGCTGGATGGCTATCCATAGTTGGGCTCCACATCCAGCCGTGCGACAACGCCAGCCATTTCTTGCGACGCAGCCGGATAACGTTGCATCACCAGTGGATCGTGCCCAGGGATGATGTGACGATTGGAATCTGCCAACGCCTCGAGCTTGGCATACCCTTGTAAAGCCTCGCCAACGTTAAACATCGTCGTGTAAGCACGGCGCTTTTCGAAATGCTCGTAATAATGACTGGTGTCTGAGGCTAGCACCATCCATCCACGTTTGGTCCACACGCGCACACACTGCATGCCATGGGTGTGACCGCCAATACGGTGAACCGTCAAACCTGGCGCTAAGTCGCCTTTCCCAGAATAAAAACTTACCCGGTTTTTATAGACTAGACGGACCATACCCACGATCTCGTCCACCTCATAGCTGTGACTGAATTGCTTTTGGCACATGTGCCGCCCCGTCGCATAGGACATCTCATCATCTTGCAGATGAAACTGCGCCTGAGGAAAGCTCTCAAACGTCCCCACATGATCATAATGAAGGTGCGTGATGATGACATCTCTAACTGACGCTGCATCAATCCCTAAAAGCTTGAGCCCTTCGGCGGGTGTGCGCAAAAGAGTACGTCCGCGTTTAGTCGCCATCTCTGCACTAAAACCAGTATCCACGACAACAGTGCGCTCAGTATTGCGCACTACCCAGACGTAGTAATCCATCGCCATCGGCCCGTCATGCGAATCCCCGCCAATGAAATGGTTTCTCCGCAAGGCCTCACGCGTCGCGTACTTTACCGCGAAGACCTCATAAGGCAGAGGCTGCTTTCCCGCCTCGTCAGTGCTCTGATTCATTGCCACCCCAATTCATACATGATTATTTTTATCCACTCGTTTGCTCATTACACCTAAGCATTGCTTGCCTAGTTTGTTTTTGCGCAGTGCACACAAACGAAGGATGTCGTGAGTCCAATGCTAACGAGCAGATAGCTGTGGGTCAATCGAATAGAATCAAATCATCTTTGATTGCATACCCTCTGAGGCTTCATGACGACCCCAAATCAATCCCTAAAATTGTTCTCTACGATCGCGATGCGAAATGTTCTCAAAGCGATCATTCCAGAATTTGAAAAACGCACCGACGCCCACGTCACGATTGAGTATGGTGCGACCGCTCAGTTATCAGAACGCATTCGGGCCGGCGCGCGTGCCGATGCCATCATGGCCGTATCCAGTTCAATCGATGAACTCATTGGCGAAGGCATCCTGCAGCCAGGCAGTCGCCTAAACTTTGTGAGCTCGGACGTTGCGATGGCCGTCAAGCAAGGCGCTCCGGCACCAGACATCTCGACTGCGGACGCATTCAAAGCGACACTCTTATCCTGTCGCTCTGTTTGTTTCTCAAAGCAAGGCGCAAGCGGTATGTACTTCGCAAGTTTATTAAAGAGGCTTGGGATTGAAGACGAAATACGAGCCAAAGCGCTTGTCTTGCCGGAAGGACTGACCGGCGAACCGGTTGCGCGCGGTGAAATCGAACTCGCCGTACAACAGATGAGTGAGCTCATGCAGGTACCGGGGATTCATATTTTCGCTAAGCTACCCCCGGCCGTTCAACAATCAACGATTTTTTCTTTAGGAAGTTTTGTTGACACAAAGCAAGCGAAAGTCATTCAGTCACTCGCCACCTTCATGCATTCACCAGAAGTCGCGGCTGCGCTGCGCTCTCAGGGCCTAGATCCACTTCTTTAATTTCTCTCGAGATTGCGCATGACAACAGACCTGCACTTTTTAACAATTGCGGACGCGTCGCAGCAGATCAAGGCACGCACCTTGTCGCCTGTGGAATACGTCGACCATCTTGCGCAGCGGGTCGAAAAAATCGACCCACAACTCAATTCCTTCATTACGCCAACCTTTGAGCTTGCGCGTGCGCAGGCACACAAGGCGGAAGCAGAGATTTCCGCTGGCCAATATCGCGGCCCTATGCACGGCATCCCGTTTGGCGCCAAAGATATCTACGAAACGGCTGGAATACTGACGACTGGTGGCTCGCGCATCGCACAGCACCATGTTCCAAAACACGATGCCGCAGTGATCTCTAAAATGCGGGACGCGGGTGCTGTACTGCTCGGCAAACTGAACACACATGAGTTCGCACATGGTGGCCCTTCGTTTGATGTTCCCTGGCCAATCGTCCGCAACCCATGGAACCTAGAATGCTTTAGTGGTGGCTCATCCAGCGGTTCTGGGGCCTCGGTGGCCGCAGGGCTTCTGCCAGGGGCGCTCGGCACCGATACGGGTGGATCCATTCGTGGACCTGCTTCGTTGTGCGGCATTGCAGGTTTTATGCCAAGCTCTGGGCTCGTCAGCAGAGCGGGTGTCATGCCGAATTCATTCACTCTCGATCACTGCGGACCGATGGCCTGGACGGTCAAAGACTGTGCAATCATGCTGCAAGCGCTCGCCGGACATGATCCAGCCGATGGCAACAGTTTTGCACAAGACATTCCAGATTACAGCAAAGGGCTTGATGGCGACTTGAAGGGGTTGCGCGTCGGTGTGCTGCGCTATGTTTGGGAGAGCGATCTACCCATCGCTGCTGAGCACCAACAGGCACTCAATCATGCGGTGCAAGTTTTGAAGGAACTTGGCGCATCCATCGCGGACTGCACCCTGCGACCGATGCAAGACTACATGGATGTCAAAGTTGTACTAGCCGAGACCGAGATCTTTACCGTACAACAGCAAGGCCTTATTGAGCGACCCGGTGATTACGGCAGAGACTTCTTGACACGCATCCTTCCTGCCGTCATGTTTCAGTCAGCGGATTTTGTTGCGGCGACACGAGAACATCGCCGCATGTTGCATGAAATGGGCCCAGTTTATGAAAAGTTCGACATTTTATTGATGCCCAGCTTTGGTGCTGCAAAGCCGATCACCGCTCACCGCCCAATTAGTTTTTGGAAAGGCGCTAACGCGCAGGTGCTCGCCAATATTACTGCTGGACCCGCTCTCGCCATGACCTGTGGCTTTAGTGCAAACGGTTTACCCATGGGGCTACAACTCGTAGGTGCTCCACTGCAAGACGCACGTGTCTTAAAAGTCGGACATATTCTGGAGGGCGCACTGGCGCTACGCGCCAAGCGGCCGCAATTAGTTGCGGGACAGACAGCGCCCGCACTCACGGCTCCTGACCTCACTCCAGACACTGCCCATTGCGACACCGCGACACGAGACTTCGCACAACGCATGGCCCACAATGCCGGATTGCGTTTAAACGAGGACTTACTCGAAGTCTTATTTGAAGCAGCACCGTACGCTCTACAAATGACCAGACGCTTACACAAAAATCGTGACTGGTTTGATGAGCCCGCCAACAACTTTCGACCTGGTGCAAGATAATGACTGTTAAACAACGCTTACAAAAAGAAGAGATCCTTCTGGCACCTGGCATCTACGATGCCTTCTCTGCAATGGTAGCCGAGCAAACAGGCTTCGAAGCGGTGTACCTTTCTGGTGCATCGATTGCCTACACCACGCTCGGGCGCTCTGACGTTGGACTGACCACATTTACCGAAGTCAATGAAAAAATTGCGCAGATACGTGATCGCATCAAGCTGCCCATCATCGTAGACGCGGACACGGGATTTGGAAACGCGCTCAACACAGAACGTACGGTGCGCGGCTTCGAACGAAGCGGTGCCAACATCATTCAACTTGAAGACCAGAGTTTTCCTAAACGCTGTGGGCATCTCGATGGGAAAACACTCGTCAGCACGCAAGAGATGGTGGGCAAGATTCAGGCCGCGACCGCCGCGCGTCACAGCACCGACACACTCATTATGGCGCGTACCGATGCGGTCGCTGTCGAGGGCTTCGACGCTGCCTTAGAACGCGCTGAGAAATACCTCGCCGCCGGTGCTGATGTGTTGTTTGTGGAAGCAGTCCGATCTGATGAGCAAATGAAAATCGTGAACGCTCAATTCAAGGGCCGTGTTCCTCTCTTAGCTAACATGGTAGAGGGAGGAAAAACGCCAGTAAAATCCACGCAAGTATTGCAGGCGCTTGGTTATTCCATCGTTATCTTTCCAGGTGGGACAGTCAGAGCCGTCGCGAATACGTTGCAGCAGTATTATGCAAGCCTCAAACAGACCGGTAGCACGCAAGCGTTTCAGGATCGAATGCTCGATTTTGATGGGCTCAATGATTTAATTGGCACCCCTGAATTGTTAGCACGAGGCAAACGCTATGAGCATGGCGATCGCTGACAGGTAAGCGGGCTTGAAGCACCTATTTCTATTCATTAACCAAATGACCCAAAAAATATGAAAACATATCGCATCGCAACCATCCCTGGTGATGGCATTGGAAAAGAAGTTGTCCCTGAGGGACAAAAAGTCCTCGAAGCCATCGCACAACACGACAAAAATATTAAGTTTGAGTTTCAGGACTTCGATTGGGGTGGTGACTATTACCGCAAACACGGTGTGATGATGCCTGAAGATGGGCTAGATGCCTTGCGCGATAAAGATGCCATCCTATTTGGCTCGGCAGGTGATCCACATATTCCAGACCACATCACGTTGTGGGGCTTGCGTCTTAAAATCTGCCAAGGCTTCGATCAGTACGCCAACGTTCGCCCAACTCGTATTTTGCCTGGCATCGATGCACCACTCAAACGTTGCACACCGGAGCAGCTTAACTGGATCATTGTGCGCGAAAACTCGGAAGGTGAGTATTCGGGCGTGGGGGGCCGAGCCCATCAAGGTCATCCAATTGAAGTGGCAACCGACGTCAGCATGATGACGCGTGCCGGCGTCGAGCGCATCATGCGTTACGCATTCAAGCTTGCTCAATCGCGTCCACGTAAATTGTTGACGGTCGTCACAAAGTCAAATGCGCAGCGCCATGCCATGGTCATGTGGGACGAAATCGCAGTGCAAATCGCGAAAGAGTTCCCTGATGTCAAATGGGACAAAGAACTTGTCGATGCAGCGACAGCCCGTATGGTGAACCGCCCCGCTACGCTTGACACCATTGTCGCAACCAACCTGCACGCCGACATTTTGAGTGACCTTGCAGCGGCTTTAGCCGGCAGTTTGGGGATTGCGCCAACTGGCAACATTGATCCAGAACGTCGCTACCCGTCGATGTTTGAACCCATACATGGCTCCGCTTTCGACATCATGGGCAAGGGCCTCGCAAATCCGATCGGCACCTTCTGGTCCGTTGTGATGCTCCTCGAGCACCTCGGTGAGCAAGCTGCGGCAGATCGTTTGATGCGTGCAATTGAGGCCGTCACGGCAAACCCCCGCCTGCATACGCGTGATCTCGGTGGGTTGGCAACCACCGCACAAGTCACTTCTGCAGTCTGCGAGCAGCTGAAGTAACAAGGCGCATCAATTCGTTTGGAGGTCTGACGTGCACGCAAAATACGAACTTCTGGTCCGTGGCAATAGCTTAAGTTTCAAAGGCGGATTTTTTGGCTTATGCAACGTGGCACTCGTCACGGCCGAAGACGGCACACGTATTTTGTTCGACACAGGCCACTACTGTGTGCGCAAAGGGCTCATCAACGGTCTGAAGGAGCGAGGTCTTGCGCCCACGGATATTGATCTTATTTTTCTGTCGCATTTGCATTTCGACCATTGCCAGAATCTCGATCTTTTCAGGGGTGTACCAGTTGCGGTTGGTCAAACAGAAATTGAATACGCCCGTAACCCACATCCGGACGATTTGTTTATTCCCTGGAAAATTCACGACCTTCTCGCAGACTTTGAGTTGCGTGTATTGCCACAGCGCGGCGTAATCGCGCCTGGCATCGAGCACTTTGAAGTCCCTGGACACACGACCGGCTGTCAAGCTTTGCGTTTCGTCCAGGAAGATGGTCGTCGGGTCGTTCTGGCGGGCGATGCGATCAAATACCCAAAGGAAATCCTGGCACAGGTCGGCGACATGTGCTTTGGCTCGACCGAAGACTCCAAACGCTCGATCGCAGAAATTTGTGCAAACACCGACATCGTGGTTCCTGGACACTTCCCAGAGATCTTTCGCCGGAATGGGAACTGGATCTGGGACGAACCGCCTTCGATCGAGCTCATTTTGCGCTAAAGCGCTGACCGCATTCCGCTATGCGGTCAACTCGGCATTCGACCTACCGTCAAGACGTTGATGGGGGTCAATTCGTGACATAATTTTGGAGAGACGAATCATCCCAAAATTACATTAAAAATGTCTGAGCATACGCAGCAACAATCCCTCGGTGCCACCCCCTTTGCAGGCCTTGTGGTGATCGAGCTAGGAAACAGTGTGGCAGCCCCTTTCGCCGGTCAGATTTTCGGCGAGCTTGGTGCACATGTGATCAAAATTGAAAAGTCAGACGGTGACGACGCCCGCAAGTGGGGGCCTCCGTTCTGGGAGGGTGCCTCACCCTTTTTCCAATCGCTCAATCGTAATAAAAAGTCGGTTGTCTGTGACCTACGTAACGAGACCGAGGTCGAAGCGCTGCGCCAGTACATCTGTGAACATGCTGATATCGTGATTCAAAATTTGCGGCCTGGCCACGTTCACAAACTCGGGCTCGATGGCGCAACACTGCTCGCACGCCAACCACGACTGATCTACTGCAATCTTGGGGCGTTTGGAAACACCGGCCCTCTCAAAGATCGTCCTGGCTACGATCCGTTGATGCAGGCGTTCGGGGGCATCATGAGCACAACGGGTGAGCCAGGCAGACCTGCTGTGCGCGTGGGTGCCTCGATTGTGGATATGGGGACGGGCATGTGGGCGGTGATTGGCGCACTCACTGCTCTGCTTGAACGACATACGACGGGTCGCGGCAGAGTAGTCGATGTATCGCTTTTTGAAACTGCAACAACTTGGGTTTCCCTATTGGCAGCTCAGTACTTTGCAAGTGGCAAAGTCATGGCAAAACAAGGCTCCGGTGCGGCAGGAATTGTCCCGTACAAAAGCTACCTGACTAGTGATGGTGAACTCGTGATCGCAGCCGGTAGCGATGCCCTGTTTAAAGCTCTCGCCAAAACGGTTGGTCATCCGGAATGGATCGACGATCCGCGCTTTATCGACAACCCCAAGCGCGTCGAAAACGAAACACTCTTGTATGGGATGCTTGATGCGCTGATTGCCGCCCAGCCGACTGCACACTGGGTTGCGGAGCTAGAAAAAGCTGGCGTTCCTTGCGCGCCGGTTAACGATATCTCTCAAATGGCTGCTCATCCACAAACTGAAGCGCTCGGTTTGATTCAAGATGTACCTGGTTCTGCAATGCGCTTTATCGGACTACCGATTAGTTTTGACGGTGTGCGACCACACCCAAGTGCACCACCGCCCAAGCTTGGCGAACACTCAGATTTGATTAATCAAAGGAATAAGAAATGACCACTTTCCCCGCATACGAAACGATCGCCACTGACATGGTTGGCGCGCACGTTCTCAAGGTCACGCTGAACCGCCCTCAGGTCGGCAATGCAATCAACACACAATCTGGTCACGACCTACTCGATCTCTGGAATCGCTTAACTGCTGACGCAGGAGACATTCGCTGCATCGTGTTGACGGGTGCTGGAGAGAAAATATTCTGTGCTGGCGGTGACCTCAAAGAACGTAACGGCATGACCAAGAAGCAATGGACGCTACAGCACGAGCTCTTTGAGCGTATGTACTGGACCCTCGTGGACTTGCCCATTCCAGTCATCGCGGCAGTGAACGGGCACGCATACGCTGGTGGGCTCGAGATGGCGTTGTCCTGTGACTTCATCTATGCCAGCAATGCTGCACGCTTCGCATTGACCGAAGTGACTTTAGGCATCATGCCAGGGGCAGGCGGCACACAAAACCTACCTCGCGCTATCGGCGAGCGACGTGCCAAAGAAATCCTCATGACCGGCAAGCCGTTCAGCGCACAGCAAGCAAGTGAGTACGGCCTGATTAACGCGATTCTCGAACCGACTGAAGTGCTCGCCAAGGCATTGGAAACGGCCGAAGTTATTGCCTCTAATGCCCCACTATCTGTGCGGCAAATTAAGAAGTCTGTGCGTTATGGCGGTCAAATGGAGTTGCGCACCGCATTCCGTTTCGAAATTGAAGCGTACAACCATCTCATTGACACAGAAGATCGCATGGAAGGCGTCAAAGCCTTTAACGAAAAACGAAAAGCTAACTTTAAAGGCTGTTAATCATGAGTCAACCCGTTCAAAACATCAGCATTTCAACTGGCGAAGACTACCCAGAGATTCGCGAAGGTGTAAAACGCGTTTGTGCGGATTTTCCTGGTTCGTACTGGCGCGGACTAGAAGAGACTCTCGCCTACCCCACTGAGTTTGTGCAAGCCCTGACGGCCTCGGGCTACCTCGGCGCCTTGATCCCTGAGGAGTACGGCGGCAGCGGGATGCCGCTGCGCGCAGCCATGGTGATTCTTGAAACCATTCATGCCTCAGGCTGCAACGCAGGTGCATGTCATGCACAGATGTACACGATGGGAACGGTGTTACGCCACGGCAGTGAAGCGCAGAAGAAAAAATATCTGCCTGACATCGCCAGCGGCAAACTCCGTCTTCAAGCCTTTGGCGTCACGGAGCCCACCACCGGAACAGACACCACAAAACTAAAAACACGCGCTGAACGTCAAGGCGATCATTACGTCATCAACGGTCAAAAAGTTTGGACATCACGCGCCCTGCACTCTGATCTGATGCTATTGCTCGCACGGACAACGCCGCTTGACCAGATCAAAAAGAAAAGCGAAGGTCTTTCGGTATTTTTGCTTGATATCCGTGACGGCTTGGGTAAAGGTCTGGACATTCGCCCCCTCAAGGCAATGGTGAACCACCATGCGACGGAGGTCTTTTTTGATAATCTCAAGATCCCTGCAGACTGCCTGATTGGTGAGGAAGGCAAAGGATTCAAATACATTTTGGATGGCATGAATGCTGAGCGAATTCTCGTTTCAGCTGAAGCGATTGGGGATGCGCGGTGGTTTACACAGACTGCAGTCAACTACGTCAACGAACGCCGCGTGTTTGATCGCCCTATTGGCCAGAACCAAGCCGTCCAATTCCCGATTGCGCGCGCCCACGCTGAGACCGATGCAGCCGACCTGGTGCTGCGTCGCGCCGCAGCGCTCTTCGATGCAGGGCTGCCCTGCGGTGATGATGCCAACATGGGTAAGTTACTTGCCTCGGAAGCGACCTGGCATGCGGCGGAAGCTTGCCTGCAGTGCCACGGAGGATTTGGGTACGCAAAGGAGTATGACGTTGAGAGAAAGTGGCGCGAGACACGCTTGTTTCAAATCGCACCTATTTCTACAAACTTAGTACTTTCTTACATCGGCGAACACATGCTTGGCATGCCGCGTTCGTTCTAATAAAAAACATAGCCATACCGGAGACATCACTATGACAGGTCTAACCAAAGCACTCGCCGCCTTCGTGGCCAAGCCAAGTTTTGGTGCTGATGAGCATGCAGCACTCGAAGTCGCAAAAACAGGCTTTATCGATACGATTGCAACAATGATGGCGGGCAATGCAGAGCCAGTCGTCAATATCGTCCGTAAGTATTTTGCCGACGCCACAACCCCTGCTGAGGCACCTGTTCCGTTTCTGGGTACGATGCACCCCGCGGCGCAAGCGGCATTTATCAGCGCGGTAGCGGGTCATGCGCTGGACTATGACGACGTTGCAATTTCCGGTCACCCAAGTACGGTACTCGTTCCAGCCATTTTGGCCGAAGGCTACAAGCTGAACTGCTCGGGCCTCGACGCACTGCGCGCTTATGTTGTCGGTTATGAAGTATGGGGTGAACTGGTTAATCGCGAAACCGACCAATACCACTTAAAGGGCTGGCATCCAACTGGCGTGTTTGGAGCGGTCGGCGCAGCGGCGGCGGTTGCTTACCTCAATAAGTTGAATGAAGCGGATGCAGGACAGGCACTCGCCATTTCAGCGAGTCTGGCTAGTGGCTTGGTCGCCAATTTTGGAACCATGACGAAGCCTTTCCACGCAGGCCGAGCGGCCTCCCACGGAATTGAGGCGGTTAAGTTATCCAAACTTGGAATGACTTCCGCGCCTGACATCTTTGAGCATCCCGCCGGCTACCTCTTTGCACTTTCCCTGGCGGGCAAGGTCGATCGCACCCGTCCTGCCGACACACTAGGCAAAACACTCCGTATTCTTGATAGCGGCTTATCCATCAAACGCTACCCAGTTTGCTACTCCAGCCACCGCACAATCGATGGCGTGATTGAGATCGCCGATCGGGAAAATTTACAACCTGAAGAAATCGCGGAGGTCGCTCTCACGATGGGACCCGCGCAGGCATCCATGTTGCGCAACCATCACCCCAAAACGGGTCTTGAAGCAAAGTTCAGTGCGCAATTTGCCGTTGCTTCTGCGATCGTTGCGCGCGAAGTTGGACTCTCCCAGTTAACTGATGAGTTCGCGACACGCAAAGACGTCTCAAGTCTGTACAGCAAAGTAAAGGTGTCAACCGTTGACACATTCTGTCCGCTGGAGCCCGCTTTCGCGTTCACAGATCGGGTGGTCATCAAAACCACGGATGGACGCAGTTTTGACTCAGGCGAAATTCGATTCCCGCTCGGCAACTCAAAGAATCCGATTGATGCCGTAGGCTTGAAAAAGAAATTCAATGACTGCGTCACAACAGGCCGTGCCATCAATCCTGCGATCAAGGGCGCAGATAATGGCCTGTACGATCGAATTGCTACGTTGGAAAAACTACCCTCGTTGAGAACGCTCTTCTCGGCCTAAACCGAGGAGATCAATTCACCCTCGCTGCAATGGCAAAAAGTGTTGTCTGGTTTAAAAAGGATTTGCGTATCCACGACAACGCGGCGCTTGCTAAGGCAGCTGAGGCTGGAGCGGTTTGCTGTATTTACATTGTGGAACCAAGCATCTGGCAAAGCCCAGATGCTTCCAAACAACACTATGCATTTATTCTTGAAAGTCTGCGCGATTTATACATCGCACTCAAGAAACTTGGTGCAACCCTCCATGTATTAACGGGCGAGGCGTGCGATGTCCTCACGCGCCTGCATGCAAACACCCGATTTGATGCAATCTACTCTCATCAAGAGACAGGCAACTATGCCTCTTTCATGCGCGATCTCGCTGTGAAAGACTGGTGTAAAAGCAAAAATGTTGCTTGGCACGAGCCCATACAGTCGGGGGTCTTTCGTGGCGGCCTCGATCGTGATGACTGGCAACGACTTTGGACTCAACACACAAGCCAATCGCAAACGCCGGCACCCGAGCGCCTCGTATCTTTCGAACCGCTTCTTGAGCAGACCAAACCTCCGACGGCAGAGCAACTCGCAATCGATTTGCTAGACCCACCTAACCGCCAGCGCGGTGGGCGCACTCAGGCTATGTCTGTACTCGACGATTTCATTAACAATCGAAGCGAAGGCTATCGCGGAGGAATTTCATCGCCGCTCTCAGCACCGACTGCGTGTTCAAGAATTTCACCCTATCTGACACACGGATGTGTCAGCGTGCGAGAAGTCTATCAGCGGGTCATCCATGCGATCGCGACTGAGGCACACGAGGATACTCGTCGTGCTAAGGGCTTGCGTAGTATGGTGAGCCGTTTGTACTGGCACTGCCACTTCATCCAAAAGCTTGAAAGCGAACCAGAACTTGAGTTCCAGAACATGCACCGCGGCTACGACGGTCTGCGAGAAAATGACTGGAGCGCCGAGCACTTCACCGCGTTAAGTGAAGGCCGCACCGGATGGCCGATGGTGGATGCTTGCGTTGCGATGCTCAAACACACGGGTTGGATTAATTTCCGCATGCGTGCCTTGCTTGTCTCAACGGCGGCATACCCACTTTGGCTGCACTGGAAGCCCGTCGGAAACTGGTTAGCACGACACTTCCTTGATTACGAACCCGGTATTCACTGGAGCCAGATGCAGATGCAGTCGGGCACCACGGGAATCAACATACCTCGGATCTACAACCCTATCAAGCAAGCTCAGGATCATGATCCGAAAGGTGTATTCGTCCGGAAGTGGCTGCCAGAACTCAGACAAGTCCCTGACGCCTGGATTTTTGAGCCCTGGAAGATCCCAGACGATCTAATTCGTACAGTCTCTAAGGTCTCTCCCCCTAAAATTAGCGCACCAATCGTAGACTTAGACGCGTCGACACGTATGGCGAAACAGAAGTTGTTTGAGCGGCGTGGGCGACCCGAAGTCTCTGCAGGGAAATCAGCGGTATTGGATAAGCACGGGTCGCGTAAGCGTTCTGTGTTGCGCACTAAACTCAAACGTAGCACTGCCCCACCCATCTCGCCACAGCAAACACTTGATTTTTAATGTCCCAGCGCACCAACAACCGGATGCAAAAGAAGTCAGACTTACCGTCCAAGGTATGCCTGACTTGCACACGTCCGTTCACCTGGAGAAAAAAGTGGGAGCGCGACTGGGAGAACGTGAAGTACTGTTCGGCCCGGTGCCGTCAGGCGAATCCGTCCAAAATATGAAGACCAACATTTACTGGTTTAGGCAGGATTTGCGTTTGGATGATTCGCCCGGACTTTTAAAAGCCTGTGAGAGTGCGGAGCGACTTATCCTTGTCTACATCCACCCGACCCGCCTTCAAGGTGACACAGCCTGGGGATTTGCCCGTACAAGCCAAAAAAGAGCAGCGCATCTGCATGCAACCCTGCAAGAGCTGCGCTCACACATCACAAGTCGCGGCAACCAACTCTTGGAGTTTGTCGGCGAGCCTGCACACATTCTAGAGTCGCTGGCAGAAACCTTTAAAGTTGAATGCATCTATTGCGAAGCGATCGAAGCGCCGGAGGAGCGTGCCGAGGTTGGAAGCATACAAAGTAGAGGGATACAGGTCGTATCGACGTGGCAGTCAACGATGTTCGACCCAACAGCCCTACCCTTCGCGCCAGATGAAATGCCCGACATCTTCACCGTCTTCCGACAAAAGATCGAGCAGTCCGGTGTGTCTCCGCGAGAGCCTCTTGCGGCCCCGGTGCGCCTTCCCTCTCCGCCGCCTAAGATCGAGTCTGTGGCTAACGAAGTTGCGTTGGGACACACTACAACGACTATGCTTGCGGGCGACAGCACTGCGCACACGGCTGTCAGCGCCTACTTCGCAACAGAGCATCCGCTGCATTACAAACAGACTCGTAATCAGCTTCTCGGTGAACATTACTCTACGGGCCTGTCAGTTTGGCTTGCTTCCGGCTCTCTCTCTGCTGCGGCTGCATACAAACACCTTAAGCAATATGAGGCCAAGCGCGGGGGCAACGACAGCACATATTGGATTTTTTTTGAACTTCTCTGGCGCGACTATTTCCGCTTCCTACACGTGAAATATGGCACAAAGCTTTATCTAAAAAACGGACTCAAACGTGCTGCATCATCAGGTGCATCTGGCAGACACGATCCAAATATTGAGCAAGCGCGGCTGATGGCGTGGGTGAACGCACAGACACCCAATGACTTCGTCAATGCTGGCATGACCGAGCTTAGAGAAACGGGGCACCTATCTAATCGGATGCGGCAAGTGGTCGCCAGTTATCTGATTTACGACTTAGAGGTAGATTGGCGAGCCGGCGCAGCTTGGTTTGAGAGTCAGTTACTTGACTTTGATATTTACAGCAACCAAGGAAACTGGCTTTATATCGCAGGCTGCGGGACCGATCCCCGTGGTGGTCGTCGAATGAATATGCAAAAACAGATTCAAGAGCACGATCCAGACAGCATCTATCGCAAACATTGGGGACACGCTTGACAACACTTCGACTGCTCTTAGGCGATCAACTGAACCCCGAACACAGTTGGTTTAAACAAGTCAATTCCGAGCATCTTTATACGCTGATAGAGATGCGCCAGGAGACCGACTACGTCTTACACCATGCTCAGAAAATTATCAGTATTTTTGCCGGCATGCGAGCGCTTGCCAAACACCTCGAAGCGCAGGGTCACCGCGTGCATTACCTACGCATTGGTGATCGCGAGAATACACAGACGATAGAAGGTAATCTCAATACGCTAATTGCAAAAAATCGCTGCCAGAAATTTGAATATCAACAGCCAGACGAGTGGCGACTGGATGATCAGCTGTCGACATTCTGCAAGGGCCTGTCGATACCCTCTGAGATGGTCTCGAGTGAACATTTCTATACAGACCGTCTGGAGACAGCGGAGCTATTCAAAACGCAAAAGCAATGGCTGATGGAGCGGTTTTATCGGCAGATGCGTGTCAAGCATCGCGTATTGATCGACGCCTCTAAGAAACCCGAAGGTGGTCAATGGAACTTTGATCACGACAATCGAAATCGTTGGAGGGGCACACCTCCCGAGCCAGTCGACCACGCACGGCGACATGATCATTCGTCACTATGGGCAGAAATTCAAGCGGCAGGCGTCTCTAGTTTTGGGGAGTCCCAACACACGGCCTTTCGTTGGCCTGTCAACCGCGAAGAGGCGCTCAATGATCTAGAGCACTTCATCTCAGACGTGCTGCCGCATTTCGGTGAATTTCAAGATGCGATGAGTACCCAGAGCTGGCGTCTATTTCACTCGCTCTTGTCTTTCGCCTTGAACGTCAAAATGCTTAATCCAAAAGAGGTGGTAGCAAGAGCCCAGGCAGCGTGGCGGGACGATCGTATTAGCATCGCTACAGCAGAGGGATTCATCCGTCAAATTTTAGGCTGGCGCGAATATATCCGAGGCGTCTATTGGTTTCGCATGCCGGAGTATCAAGACGCCAATCATTTTGCACATGACACACCACTGCCCAGGTGGTTCTGGACCGGCAAGACTAACATGCAGTGCGTATCTAAAGCCGTGGGGCAGTCACTTGAACAGGCCTATGCCCATCACATTCAACGGCTGATGATTACTGGGAACTTTGCACTGCTTGCTGGCATTGAGCCTTCAGCACTACATCGGTGGTATTTGGGCATTTATATCGATGCCTTTGAGTGGGTCGAGCTCCCGAACACAATCGGCATGAGCCAGTTTGCCGACGCGGGGTTGTTGGCAACCAAACCTTATGTATCGAGCGCAGCCTATATCGACCGGATGGGCGACTACTGCAAGGGTTGTTATTACGATAAGAAATTGCGAGTCGGCGAACGCGCCTGCCCTTTCAATGCCCTGTATTGGGATTTCTTTATGAGAAATGCTGGCGCACTATCTGGCAATCACCGACTTGGCATGGTCTACCGGCAGATTGAAAAAATGGATTCGGAGACCACGACCAGCCTGCAGCGTCGGGCGCTCGACATCAGAAACAATCTCGATCAGATCTGATCAATACGTTTCGCTAAGTCGATATCTTTAATCGACAGGCCATCCGCATCATGCGTACGCAAGGTGATTTCCACCCTGTTGTAAACATTGCTCCATTCAGGATGATGGTCTGCCTCGTGCGCAAGGAAAGCGACACGCGTCATAAAAGCGAAGGCCTGCGTAAAGTCCTGAAAGACCCATTTTCGACTGATACTGCCACCATTCGACGGGTCATACTTCCAGTCGGAGAGGGTGGCCATACAGGCGTTTAACTGCCCTACTGGCAGGCGTTCGATCGTCATGCCGGCTCCGCCCGCGTTTCGGTATCGGCAGGCAAGAACAGCACTACGATGGCAGTACACGTTGCAAAACCCGCCATGATCAAGAGCAGCGATTCAAAGCCCCACCCCTTCACCGCAGGGCCAAGTGCCCAGACCGCGATCGAGCTCAGGCCCAACGAAATTGACAGCCGAATTCCTGCAACGCGTGAACGCATCCGATCATCAACATAACGCACGATCATGACATCGACAAAGGGTACCGCGCCAAATATAAAAACCATGACACCCAACATCGCTGCAAACAACCACCAACCCTGCGCATACGCCGCAAGCACAAACAAGGGGATCTGTAACAATACGATGCCTAAGAAAATGGGTCGCAGCGCATATTTATCTAATAACTTTCCAACAACGACCTGCATGATGGAAGCGACGGTATAAATAATCGCCAGCAGAATACCCAGCATCGCAGGATCTTCAAGCACACCCTGAAAGCGCTCGGCAAAGAGTTGATTGTTTCCGTTTGTGGTGAAATTAAAAATGACGCTTCCTGTAGCGGCAGACACCGTCATGACGGCCAACACACGCGCAACCATCGCGCGTGACAAAGCGACCTTTGGCCCGCTCTTACGCTTGGCGGGTGCTTCAACCTCGGGCGGGCAAACCAAAGCAAACCAGACACCACAGCCAATCGAAAATAGCGCAGGTACAGCAAAGGCCGCGCGCCAACCGATCCACTTAATCAGAAAACCCGTCAACATCGCTGCCAGGGCAACGCCCAAATTTCCGGCCAAGCCATTAATTCCAATTGCATAGCCTGGATTTGCCGATTTCTGCACCAAGAATGGAATACCGACCGGATGGTAGATCGAAGCAAAGGCACCTACTAAGGTCAAGGCGATCGCCATTTGCCAAGCGGTCTGCGCCAGCGCTGCCAACAAAGTGGCCATCCCGATACCAACAAAGAAGACAATCATCATTCTGCGTCGGCCCCATAAGTCACCCAGACGTCCGGACGGAATCGATCCAAGGCCAAAGAGCACAAATGCACCCACACCGTATGGCATCAAATCTTCCCAGGTTGAAAACCCGAAGTCATGCGCCATCACGCCAACGGCAGCCGCAAAAATGAGCAAGAACATATGGTCCAGTCCATGCCCAATGTTCAGCAACAACCGAACCGCTAGAGAATGATCTTTCGACATTGTCGTTACGCCCTACCAATGATTGAAGCGGTCAACATGAGTTCTTCTAGCAAGGCGAGCGAAACCGCCCCCGAGACAGAGTAAGGATCCAACTCAGGCTTCTCTGAGTACTTCAACACAATAGAAGTATTGAGCTTGGCAAGATTGACTTGACCCATCGTCCAACCACCGAAACGGCGCTCGGTGATTTCCTCATAGTGCAACAGAGCCACATCTTTATGGCGTTGATCGCGAACAATATGGCCATACAACTCGTTAACCTGATGGCGCCCGCCTTCAATGGCCTGTAAATAGATTCCACCGCCATAGCAAAGGATGCCCGTGATGCCATTGTTTAAATTGTGCTCACGCGCAGAATCTAAAATGGATTGCGTCGCTTTGGTATCTTCAGGGTCCACCGCCCGACTCACATACAACAGACGTACCAGCATGATTAGCTCTCTTTAGGCATTAATGACAAGAATTCTCGACGTAAATTCGCGTCTTTCAAAAAGGCACCGCGCATCACTGAATTAATCATACGGCTATCCGGGTCTTTCACACCGCGCCAAGACATACAGTAATGCGTTGCATTCATCACCACAGCCAGTCCGTCAGGCTGTGTCTTTTCTTGTATCAAGTCCGCGAGCTGCACCACAGCCTCTTCCTGAATCTGTGGACGACTCATGATCCAGTCCGCCAATCGCGCGTATTTGGATAAGCCGATGACGTTGGTGTGCTCATTAGGCATCACACCAATCCAGACTTTACCGATCACTGGGCAAAAGTGATGGCTACAGGCGCTGCGCACAGTAATCGGACCAACAATCATCAACTCGCTTAGGTGCTCTGCGTTTGGAAATTCTGTAATCTTTGGCTGCGCGGCATAGCGTCCACCAAACACTTCTTGCAAATACATTTTGGCGACACGACGCGCGGTATCGTTTGTGTTGTGGTCCGATACGGTATCGATGACAAGGCTTTCTAGCACGCCCTTCATCTTCTGCTCGACTTCATCGAGCAGAAGACTCAGCTCGCCGGGCTCGATGTATTCCGCAATATTATCGTTGGCATGAAATCGCTTACGCGCCTGTTTGATGCGGTTTCGAATAACCACCGAAACTGGCGTGCCTTTATCTTGATTGTTCGAGCTCATGTATTTGATTCTTTAAATAATACTTTCTGAAATTGTTACGCCTAAAACGCGCTATCTGAATCTGCGTTGAATGCTAGGACGTATCTTTAAAAATCCGACGTACAACCGCTCTAAACACCAAAGCGTGGGTTGATTCGAGCAAAGCCCACCGAGCCAACGCCATTGAGGCAACTCAAGCCAAAGCTTAACAAAAGCCTGAGCCCCGCTGTGCAAATTATCTTGGCGGTCTCGGACATGAAAGCGGGCCATTGCCAACTGACAGGTGAGCCCCTCACCTAAGCATGCCTGTGTTCCGGCACTGACATCAGTCCACACAATATTTTCAGCCCCTCTGCAACGCTGATAGACCGCAATTTCCTTGCGGCAAAGCGGGCAAGAGCCGTCGTAGTAGACGGTGACTAAAGCCATTTTTGCATAAACAAGGCCTGACCCGTCTCAGCGCTCAGTTCGTACTGGGCGAAACCGAAGCGCGCGTAGGAGGCCTGAGCAACGCGGTTCCCGCTCAGCACCTCAAGGGTTAGCTTGCAACAACCTCGCGCGCGCGCGTACTCCTGTAGAGCGCCTAACAATGCCTGGCCTACCCCCCGGCCCCTAAATGCGGGGGCAACGGCGATATCGTGAATATTCATTAAAGGACGGGCCTTAAAGGTTGAATACCCTGGCATGGCATTTAGCAATCCCACCGGACGCTCGTCACTGTAGGCCAGCCAGCTGACCGCTCCAGAAAAGTTTGCGAGGTCATCACAAAGTCGGTCTTTGACATCTGCCCCAAGCCCCTCTCCACCGCCCATGGGATCATTCGCGTACATATCCAGCATCGCCAACAAATCCGCGCGATCAGTAGGGTTAAAGTAATCAACGACTCGGACGAAAATGCTGCACTGCATAAATATGTACCTTCAGATGAGCGAAGAACAACAAGCGTTAGCCACTGTAGCGATGGTATAACAACCCGTGAATCAAAACCAAACAAACTCCGTTTGAAGTTGCAAAAAGGTAATGCATGTCTGAAACCCTACCCCTAGCAGGGATACGCGTTGTTGAATTCACCCATATGGTGATGGGACCGACCTGCGGCATGATCCTGGCCGATCTTGGTGCCGACGTCATTAAAGTCGAGCCAATCGCTGGCGACAACACCCGCAAATTATTGGGGTCTGGATCCGGTTTTTACCCGATGTTCAACCGCAATAAGAAAAGCATCTCGATCGATGTCAAAAATCCGATCGGTCGTGAAATTATTCTCAAGCTTGTCGCTGGTGCTGACGTGTTTAGCGAAAACTTCAAAAGCGGCACAATGGAGAAGCTAGGGTTTGGCTACCCAGCCCTATCCAAACTCAACCCCTCCCTGATCTATGTGTCGCACAAAGGCTTTTTACCTGGCCCGTATGACAACCGCACTGCACTCGATGAGGTCGTTCAGATGATGGGTGGCCTGGCCTATATGACAGGACCTGCCGGACAACCGCTACGTGCCGGCGCAAGCGTGAACGACATCATGGGCGGCATGTTTGGCGCCATTGGTGTCCTCGCCTCGCTGCAACAGCGCAATCGCACAGGGCACGGCCAAGAAGTGGCGAGTGCGCTATTTGAAAACAACGTATTTTTAGTTGCACAGCACATGATGCAGTTTGCCGTCACCGGCAAGCCAGCGAACCCAATGCCAAACCGTTTGAGTGCCTGGGCCGTGTACGACGTGTTCACTGTCAAAGATGGAGAGCAAATATTTCTATCAGCTGTCAGCGATACGCAATGGGCCTTGCTATGCAAAGAGTTTGCCTTTGATGATCTCAAGGCCGATGCGCGACTCGGCTCCAACAACGAGCGGGTCCAAAACCGCTCCTGGCTAATCCCGATACTACGTGAGCGTTTCGCACTATTAAGTGCGAAAGAGCTTAGCGAGCGTTTCGAAAAAGTCGGACTCCCCTACGCACCCATCACGCGACCTCACGAACTCTTTGATGATCCGCACCTGCTCGCCACAGGTGGCCTTGCACCCGTGACAATCGCTGCCGACAATACAAGTTCAGGAAAAGATATTGAAACGCGTGCAGCCCTCTTACCACTCGCGCTGAATGGCCAACGGCTGCGCATTAGAAACGCGCCACCTCGCATCGGCGCCGACACCATAGAGCTCTTACAAAGCCTTGGCTACTCAACCGCTGAGATCGACAGCTTGAGAGACCAAGGCATTATTCGTAGCGCCGAACCAAATCCGCAATAGATTTTTCGATCCCAATCATTACACCTTCACCACCGGAGTAGACATGGACTTACATTTAAAAAATCATCACGTTCTCATCACTGGTGGCAGCAAAGGCATCGGCCTGGCCTGTGCAAAAGTCTTTTTAGAAGAAGGCGCCAAAGTCAGTCTCGTGTCACGCGATCTCGCGACACTAGAGGCAGCAAAACAGCAACTCAGTGCACAGAACCCAGGCGCTGCTGCGCACATTGCAATCTACGCAGCGGACCTCAAAGCATCAGACTCGGCCGTAGCAGCTCTGGATGCAGCTGAAAGTGCGTTTAGCCCCGTCGACGTATTGGTGAACTCTGCCGGAGCCGCTAAGCGCGTTGCGGCAGCAGACCTTAAGCCAGAAAATTGGCGTGATGCGATGGATTCAAAATTCTTCACCTATATCAACATGCTGGATCCCTGCATCAAGCGCATGGGCGCACGTAAAAAAGGAGTGGTGGTCAACGTAGTCGGCAATGGTGGTAAGTCACCATCGGTTTTACATATCTCGGGCGGCAGCGCAAACGCAGCCCTGATGCTCGCAAGCGCTGGCTTGGCAGCAGCCTATGCCCCGCACGGTGTACGAGTTAACGCAGTGAACCCGGCCGCAACGGCAACAGATCGTTTGATGGAAGGCATGAAGGTTGCAGCCAAGCACGAGAACATCTCGGTCGAGCAAGCCATACAAAAAGCCACAGCGCGCGTACCGATGGGTCGACTTGCCTCACCCGAAGAGGTTGCGGACACGGTCGTGTATCTATCTTCGAGTCGTGCCAGTTACGTGACTGGCACCATCATTACGATGGACGGTGCGGCGCACCCTCTGGTCGTTTAATTCCGGCCATTTCTACATACTGCTCGATCACAGCTCGATAAGAAGCATCTGCCTTCAAGCCGAGCTTGTGGGTGCGTTGGCAATCAAACCTTGGCGGCCAACCACCCACAATTCGCTTAATGGTGGCGTCAGGTTGAACAGTCACTAAGGCAGCAACTTGAGGCCCTGCGACATCCTTCAGTGCTTGCAACATCTCGCCAACCGTCACTGTCAAGGCAGGCAGGTTCAACGCAGTGCGACCGCCAAAATCTTCCCTGCTTACTTCTACAACGCGCAAAATACCTGCGATTGTGTTGTTTGGAGATGAAAGTGCGACCTCCGTAGAGAGCTCAACCGGACAAACGGACGCAGTTCCGGACAATGGCTCGCGCACAATACCGGACAAGAAACTTGAAGCCGCACCGTTCGGACGACCGGGCCTCACCGAGACGGTCATCAAACGAGCAACGCGCCCATCGATATAACCCTTGCGCGTGTAATCTGCGATGAGTTGCTCACAAATGAACTTGTGAATACCGTAGCTTGATTGAGGAGTCGGCAGCGTCTCATCACGCACCACATCAGCCAATGGGATTGCTGGATCCGAACCAAACACGGCCACGGAGCTTGCAAAGAATAAGAGTGGCGCTTGCCCACTACGGACTTGCTGAGCACGCAACGCATCCAACAGTTTTCTAGTGGTATCCAGATTCGACCGTAAACCCAAATCAAAATCTGCCTCGCACTCACCCGATACTGCAGACGCAAAATGAAAAACAGCGTCGTAATTTTTTTCACATAATGTATCAACACGCGTGAGCAAATCCCCAACATCGACCTTCACTAACGGATGTGACGCGATTTCTTGTCGCGACGGCGCATACAAATCAGCCAGTGTGAGCGATGTGATCGCCTGACCGCGCAGCTCACCGCGCTTGAGCAGCGCTTGTGTTAAGAGGGTCCCAAGAAAACCAGCCGCACCAGTAATTAAAATATTCATGGTTACCAAGACGCCTTAAAAAGTTCACGTAATTCTTGTATGGAAGATTCATCCAACGCTTTCGCGGTACAGCCCCCACGCAACCAAAGTTTTGCAGTCTCTTCAAGCTCCTCGAGCGTCGCCATCGTAGCGCTGGGATTTGGTCCCCACACCTGCGGGCCAAGCTTATCGCACATCACTGCTCTGAGAGACAAACCACGCGCGCGGTGGGACACCATGAGCCGTTCAATCGCATCGGCGACCGTTGGAGCACCAGGACGGCAATAGTCGATCAGTGGCACATGCCCGACTTTCATCACATAGTAAGGAGTGATGGGGGGAACAATATCTTCCTTGGACCAGACGCCGCGCAACGTTAAATCAACGAGCCAGGACGAATGCGTGTGCACAACACAACCAGCCTCAGCATCGCAATCGTAGATACGTCGATGCAACACGAGTGTCTTGCTTGCCCGATCACCGCTCACTTGTTCTCCTCGCGCGTCAATCCGAGATAAGCGCGAAGGGTCAAGAAATCCGAGACAAGCGTCCGTCGGCGTGATTAAAAAACCACCGCCATCCGCCTGCGGAACACGAACGCTAATATTCCCAGTTGAGCCATGGACATAGCCTCGCTCAAACAGGCTTCGACCAATCCGACAGATTTCTTGTCGTAAAAAAATCAAATGTTCAGTTTCAGTCGAATTGCTCATGAGGACAGCTTTCCAAATGCCTTCAACAAAAAGTCCTCTGTGCCGAAGTTTCCAGATTTCAATGTGATGTGCAGGATTCGATCGTTCACATTGGTTTTCCCAGCACACCAAGGCACGCCGGGATCAATTTGAGCCCCGATTTGCAGTTGCTGCATTCCCAGCGCTTGAACGACCGCACCGGACGTTTCTCCACCTGCCACGACTAACTGTGCGACACCTGCTTGCACCAATCCACGCGCAACCAGTGCAAGAGTTTGCTCCACCCACTCACCGACTTGTGCGATTCCAAATTTCGCTTGGATTGCTTTCAGAGCGTCCGGTTGCGCGGTTGAGTAGATCAGTACCGGACCATCAATCAACTGTGGCGTTGCCCAAGCAAGGACTTCGCGGACAAGGACCTCGCGCGCATCAGGCCCTTGAGCCATCCGCAAGGGATCGATCACATAGCTTGGTCGACCACTTGCGATAAATGCAGCGACTTGCGCATTGGTCGCCCGCGAACAACTCCCAGCAATCACCGCCTGCAAGCCTTGGGCGGGCGGTAACGCTGCAGCACGCTCATTGGGCACGATGCCGAAATTTGCGGGCAAACCGATCGCGACTCCGGAACCGGCGGTGACTAAAGGCATTTCAGCCAACGCTGGTGCTAAACGATGCAGATCTGCGTTACTAATCGCATCAACAATCGCGACGCTCACACCCTGCTGCTTCAGCGAAGCAATTCGTTGCTCGATCGCGGCTTTGCCCTGTGCGACAACAGCGTAGTCGATCAATCCAACCCCCCGCTTGGTTTGCGGCGCTAACACACGCATCAGATTAGGATCCGTCATCGGCGTCAACGGATGGTCTTGCATGCCGCTTTCGTGCAGTAGCACATCGCCAACAAACAGATAGCCTTTAAACACAGTGCGACCCACATCGGGGAAAGCGGGTGTAGCAATAGTGAAGTCGGTATCTAACGCCGCCATTAAGGCATCGATCACGGGGCCGATATTGCCCTGCGCAGTCGAGTCAAACGTTGAGCAATATTTAAAATAAATCTGGCGTGCACCTTGCGCCTGAAGCCATTGCAGGGCATGCAGCGACTGCGCCACCGCTTCCTCAGGCGCAATCGTACGGCTCTTGAGTGACACCACGACAGCATCAACTTCGGCGCTCAAGGGAGCCGTCGGGACACCGATCGTTTGAAGTACACGCATCCCAGCGCGCACGAGGTTATTGGCCAGATCGGTTGCGCCGGTAAAATCGTCAGCGATACAACCCAGAAACACGCGATGCATGATTAACGTCCAAAGGGTGCCAAGTGCCAGCACCCGTAATGTTTAGATGCGAGAAATTATAAGGTAGGGTCTGCATTACACTTAGCACTATGAGCACAATCCCCTTAAAAGTGGTTGCCCTTCCCCCGAATGCCCTGCGCGCAAAAGGCGCTGGTCTATCCCTGCGGTACGGGACGACAAAAAGCCCTTTCGGCCCCTGCCTATTGGCATGGACGGGTCAAGGCATCTGTTTGCTGCATTTTCTAGATGGTCCCGCGACGCAAGCCGACTTGATCCTCAAGCACCTATGGCCCCAGGCTATGGTGCAACACAATCAGTCAGAGGCAAACACGATCGTAACGTCGATTTTTTCCGCCCACGGGCCAAGCAAGCCGCCTGCGTTGATTTTGTCAGGAACACCTTTCCAGCTCAAAGCTTGGCGCGCCTTGTTAGAGATCCCCTTTGGCGAAACCAGGTCGTACGGGCAACTCGCCGAAGCGATGGGCAGTCCAAGCGCAGCACGTGCAGCGGGAACGGCGATCGGCGCCAATCTCCTGGCATACCTTGTTCCCTGCCACCGAATCATCCGCGAGACGGGTCAAACCGGCCAGTATCGCTGGGGTGCCCAGCGTAAAGCCATGATTCTGAACTGGGAGGCCGCACAACTTGCGGCAGTCCAAGCCAGCCGTTAGCATCTGTCCATCTATCGATCTACTCTTAGGATTCAGTAATGAGCCAACTGTTTACACCCATCTCAATCGGTCCACTCAACCTCACAAACCGCATTGTGATCGCCCCGATGTGCCAGTATTCCGCTGAAGACGGCTTAACGACCGACTGGCATACCATTCATCTCGGACATATGGCGCTTTCGGGTGCGGGTCTGCTCATCATTGAAGCCACTGGAGTCGAACCGATTGGTCGGATCACAAATGGCTGTGTTGGCTTGTATTCGGACGAAACTGAGGCCGCACTCAAGCGCACGATTGATTCAGTTCGAAAATATTCAGATATGCCCATCATGATCCAGCTCGCACATGCCGGTCGCAAAGGATCGAGCCAACGACCTTGGGAAGGCGGACAACTCCTCGCACCCAAGGATGGGGGCTGGATCCCGCAAGGACCGTCGGCTATCCCCCAGTTACCGACCGAGCCCGCTCCACAAGAAATCGACGCAGCGGGACTCAAGCGTATTCGTGAAGCATTTGTGCAGGCGACTAAACGCTCTGTTCGCATTGGCTTTGAGGGTATTGAGTTACACAACGCCCACGGCTATTTGTTGCATCAATTTCTCTCACCGATCGCAAACCAGCGTACAGATGCCTATGGTGGCTCCTTAGAGAACCGGATGCGCTTCCCACTAGAAGTCTTTGAGGCGGTACGCGCAGCGACGCCCGCCAATGTCAGCCTTGGTGTACGCATCTCCGCAACTGATTGGGCTGACGGTGGTTGGACGCCAGAGGAAAGCGTGGAATACGGCAAGGCACTGAAGGCATTGGGCTGCGACTTTATCGACGTATCGAGTGGTGGCGTTGCGCATCAACAAAAAATACCTCTGGGCCCAAAATATCAAGTGCCGTTGGCAACCCAGATCAAAAAAGGGACCGGCCTGCCTACCATGGCCGTAGGTCTGATCACAGAGGCAAAGGAAGCAGAAGAAATCATTGCCAACGGCGAGGCCGACATGGTGGCATTAGCACGTGGCATGCTCTATGACGCCCGTTGGCCTTGGCATGCAGCGGCAGAGCTGGGTGCGTCAGTTAAAGCACCCAAGCAATACTGGCGTTCGCAGCCACGCGGCTTGACCACCTTGTTTGGCGATGCCAAAACAGGCGGCCGCTAGCACTTGAGTCAAATCACCCCTAGTCCCTAAAGTTGTTGAACTGTAGGGGTAGCGGTACATCTGCTTTTTTCAAGAGCGCGATGGCATCTTGCAAGTCATCGCGCTTTTTACCTGTCACACGCAACTTATCGCCTGTGATTTGTGTTTCCACCTTAAGCTTAGCTTCCTTGATTGATGCAATCAGCTTCTTGGAAACCGCCTGCTCAATCCCCTGCTTAACCGTAATCTTCTGACGCGCCCCACCCAGATTTTCGAGCGGATCCGCGATATCCATACAACGCACATCAATACTTCGTGCACTCAGGCGACCGCGCAAGATATCAATCATTTGCTTGAGTTGAAACGCGCTCGGGGCAACTTGCGTGACCACATAGCCCTCCAACTCAAACTTTGCATCCGTTCCCTTAAAGTCAAAACGGTTGGCAAGCTCTCGATTTGCTTGATCGACCGCATTGGTAAGTTCGTGTTTATCAACTTCGGAGACGACATCAAAAGAAGGCATAGCAGAATCCTGACAGTAAAGACAAGATTCATTTTAGAATAGAACGCATCACATTTATCAGGGCAACACCAAATGGCCGACTGCAACGGAATCATCAGTCAAATGTTCATTTACCCTGTCAAATCCTGCGCAGGGATCGAGATCAACGAAGCGACTTTGACTTCAACAGGGTTGGCATACGATCGTGAATGGATGATTGTTGACCAGGATGGGCTGTTTCTGACCCAGCGCCAGATTCCGCATATGGTGTGGATCACCCCTGAACTAACCAGTCACTCTCTAAAACTGAATGCGCCGGACCAACCGACACTGGAGATCAGTTTCAACCAAAGGGGTCCGAGTCGTTCGGTAACAGTTTGGCGCGACACTCTGCTTGCCGACGATATGGGTGACACGGCCGCTGCATGGCTTGATCAATACTTGGCTGTTCCCGGCAAGCGCTTTCGATTGGTACGCTTTTCAAAAGATGCCAAGCGCTTCTCGTCCAAGGACTGGACCAAAGAAATCGACGCACCCAATATGTTTAGTGACGGCTTTGCCGTCCTCGTTGCGACCCAGCGTAGTTTGGATATCCTGAATGAACGACTACTTGAACAGGGGCACGAAGCGGTGGATATGCTGCGCTTTCGCCCAAATATTGTGCTTGAAAATCTAGATGCACACACAGAAGATGATCTCAGTCGTATCGAGCTTCACTCACCGTCAGGCTTAATTGAGCTAGCCCTCGTAAAGCCCTGCCCACGCTGCCCAATCCCAAATATCAACCCTTATATGGCCAGCAGCTCGCCAGAAGTCGTAGACACTCTGGCAACATATCGTTCGCTTGCGCGGATGGATGGTGCAGTGTGTTTTGGAATGAATGCTATTGTGCTGTCTGGCGCGGGTCGTCCACTGCATGTCGGACAAAGCGTTGACGCCGACTACGCAATTTAAAGGAGTAACTGTATGGTCATGATGCTGCCGTTTTTAAGTGCGCTACTCGCGATCTGGTTTACCTTGCGCGGCAATCGGCCTTACACCATTCGAACCTGGATCTTTACGTTTGTGATTTTCCTCGTATGGATGCAGTATCACATGACTGATAAATTGAGTATTTCATTATGAACGCGCCTCTGGTAGATATCGATGGTGGCACTTCTTACTTTGGCAAGACGCTCTCTTATTGGCTCAACGCTACTGCTCTAGCCGCGGTATGCGGTTCATTAGTCGAAGCCTTGTTTTGGCAGTTTTTCTACAACGAGCTGCCCTGCCCTCTCTGCCAGCTGCAACGCATTGCGCTCACGATGGCCGGCATTGGCATGATGTTGAACGTGCGGTTTGGTCCCTCTGCAACGCACTATGCGATCATTCTCGCCTCGGCTATTGCTGGCGCCACAGCCTCGTTGAGACAAGTACTCCTGCACATTGCTCCTAATGACCCTGGCTATGGCTCCGAACTTCTTGGCCTTCATTTCTACACCTGGGGATTTCTTTCTTTCTTGATCATGATGTTGTTTTGCGCCGCCATGCTGTGCATTGATCGGAACCGCTTGAATCAATCGAGAAAAGCACGTTCAGGACTCGTCTCAACAATGCTGATTAGTCTCTTTTTCTCTCTCGCTGTCATCAATACCCTAAGCGCTGTCGCGGTGTGCGGCTTAGGCGCTTGTCCGGACAACCCAACACAATATCTTTGGCAAAAATAATGTATCACCTACACGTACGGCTCGTTATTTGGGTCGCATGTTTGTTTTTATTTTTAACGCCGGCGCATTCTGCGTCGCCAAGCCAGTCACTCGCAACACTTAATCAGCCCGTACCAGGTGGTGTTGCAGTGATCGAGATCACAGGCAACGCAGCCAAAGGCACGACGCCCGACATACGCTTCCTGAATAAGCGTGTTTTGATAACGCGCGACAGTGCAGGACGATCATTTGCCATCGTTGGGATCCCACTTAGCACCAAGCCAGGCACGCACCACATCACCATCGCGTCAGGCACCACAAAAAATACGCTCAGTTTTGAAGTCCGAGACAAAGTCTATCGCGAACAACGCATCACCCTCAAGAGCAATAAACACGTTCACTTATCGGACGAGGACTTAGCGCGCTATAAGCGCGAAGCAACACTGCAGGACAATGCGTATCAACAATTCAGTCAGGGGCATCCAAGCAACTTGATCCTTGATCGACCCGTCGACGCACCACTATCCAGCCCCTTTGGAACCAAACGGTACTTCAATGGCGAAGCGCGCGCACCACACTCAGGATTGGATTTTGCTGCGCCGACTGGGACGCCTATCAAAGCGCCTGCGGCGGGTACCGTGATTTTGACCGGAGATTTCTTCTTTAATGGCAAGACAGTCTTTGTTGATCATGGTCAGGGCATGATCAGTATGTTCTGCCATCTATCAGAAATAGGCGTAACGGAAGGACAAAAACTCGAACGCGGTCAAATTCTGGGGAAAGTAGGTGCCACCGGCCGCGTAACCGGTGCTCACCTACACTGGAACGTGAGTCTGAATGACGCACGTGTCGATCCAGCAATTTTTATTGGAATGTTTTCCCCATAAGAGCGATCGCCCGGCCTAACGACTAGGCTTCGGACGGTGGCACATAAGCACCATACTGATTCGCCTCGGGCACTGTCTCTTGCGCATACCAGTAAATCAGTACCAAAATTCCAATGACAGTAATGAAGATCAGCTGCCACCAGCCAGTGCGTCCGATATCGTGCAGGCGTCGGGCACCAGCAGCCCACAAAGGCAAAACGAACGCAAGGCTAATGATCATGGAAATCATGTTGCCAAAAGCTAGGCCAGCAATCCAATTGACCAGAAACGTGAAAAGATAAAACCACCAAAACTCACTGCGTGTCGCACGTCCAGAAAAAGTCGCGTATTTTGACAGGCAAGTCGAAACGGCTGTACTAAATTTCATAGTCCCTCCGGTGGTTACAAGAAAAATTAGATTTTAGTGCGTATCCCGATACAATCAAACAATAACGAAACTTACAGGCGCCAACCGCATGAGCATCCACTTTATTCGTCACGGAGAAACGCTACTGAATGCCGCCCGCGTCATTCAGCCAGCCGACACACCACTGGGGCCACGTGGGCTTGCGCAAGCTGAATTAGTCGCGCAACGTATCCAAGCGCTCAAACCCGCTGCAATTCTCACTAGCGATATGCCGCGCGCCTGGCAAACGGCACAAGCTATCTCAAAAGCGACGGGGCTCACCCCACAAACCACAGCCCTGCTTTGGGAACGCAATTTTGGAGACTTCCGGGGCAAGCCACAAAACGCTTTTGACTTCGATCCGATTAGCATGGAAGGTGCACCACCCAACGGTGAGTCGCTGGCAACATTCCATGCGCGAGTTGAAGAAGCCCTCGCACACGCACTCGCATTACATGCCACACTCAATGGTCCACTGATCGTTGTCAGTCACGGGCTAGTGATCCACTCGTTACTCGAACGCTGTGTTGACCTCAATGGGCACAGCCTACCTGAGCGCATCAGCAATACAGCGGTCAGCACTATCGACCCCGCCACACCACATCGTGCAATACTGGTTAACTGTACGCTGCACCTATCTGGCTCCGCGCTAGACGATGATGCGAAAAGTCTCTCTGGAGGCTAAGTCGCCTGCAGGTTACTTGGCACCAAACAGGCGCTTGATCCGCGACCAAAGAATTGAAGCGAATACAGCGAGTGGATTGATAGCCGTCGATGAACGTACACGCTGGCCATCAGGATCTTGAATAACCCCCGCCACGTTATGGCCAAAGTCTGCAATCATCCGGCGGACAAACTCCTGTACCAGCCCCGATCGCGAGAACTGCGCAAGAGGCCCTTGCAGCACGTAGGTCAGTTCGACAAAAACTTTTGTATGCGTCGGACCCAAACTTTGAACGCGATAAAGCACGTCTCCGGTCGCACGCGATTGGCTTAAGGCATCTTGCCCGGTTCCGCGCAAAATCGCACTTCTGTTCGACGGATCGAGCTCAAGCATCGCCCTTCCTTTAAAGGACGCGGACATCGGGCCAAATTTCACCGCAACGGATCCCGTCACCTCAGAGCCAGACATCTCATCAACTTGAGCACCAGGCAAACACGCTGCCACTCGACGCAAATCCGTCATAAATGCCCACACCTCATCGGCCGGGCAAGGAACCTCAAAGAAACCATCGACTTTTGTACCGTTCGCCTTGCTATCGGTCGTGACGGGAGCGACATCGGCCAACACCTGTTGCGACTTGACTGTGCGACCACTGTCTTGTGTGCTAAACCCCTCGAAACGGTCGAGTTGTGTTGTAGCACTGCCCATAGACGTCTGAATTCCACGCTGGCCAGTACGCAAAAGACTAATCTCAGGATCAGGATTCTGCGACAGATCGCGCAAGACACTCATGATGGCAGCGACGATTCCCATGTAGCCGGTACAACGACAGATGTTACCCGCGAGCTCTATCCGCACACGTTCTTCGTCTGCGTCAGGTAGGCGCAGCACAATATCACGCGCGCTCGCTAGCATCCCGGGCGTGCAGTATCCACATTGAAGTGCATGATGAATCGTGAACGCGTCACGCAACCGTCTCATGACCGGATCTTGACCATAACCTTCGATGGTCGTGACCGACTGGCCATCACAGGCAACCGCATAGGTAATACAAGAGCGCACCGGGGCGCCATCCACCAAAACCGTACATGCGCCACACACCCCATGCTCACAACCAAGGTGCGTCCCAGTCAGCTGCAACTGATCACGCAGGAAATCCCCTAAATGCGTGCGCGGAGCTACCTGTTCCGAAGAGCGGTGACCATTGACTTGTATTTGAATCGTCTTCATGTTCATCGCTGGACTCCGAACGCCTGGTGCACGCACCTCAACACCACTTGCACAAACATTTGCCGCGTAATGTCATCTTGCTGGGGCAGAGCCTGTTGCAAGGATGCCTCCACAGCCGCCTCGCCAAAGCCTTCAAGGCCTTGGGCTGCAACGTTTACGGCCAGAGCACCCAACGCGCATGGCGCACCATCAAGTGCACCCACGACAATGCGAGCAATTTTTGACTCGGGATCGATATAGGTGGCGCAACTTGCATGTGCGAATTCACCTGTCTTTCTGCAAAACTTTTGATATCCCCAACGTGCCCGCGATGAAACGTGTGGAAAATATACCGCCGTAATAATTTCGTCTGCGGCCAGGACTGTGGTGTATGCCGCAACCATAAAATCCGACATCGATACCAGCCTTATACCCGCGACGGATTGAAGTTCAATCCGAGCATCCAATGCAGCACACGCTAACACCCAGTCTGCGGCAGGGTCTGCATGCGCGAGGCTGCCGCCCAAGGTACCCCGATTACGTACCGACCGATAGGCGATGCGCGAAGCAACCCACTGAACGGGATGACCTCGCAATAACTCGAACACACCATCCTCAATTTGCGCATGCGTGACCGAGGCACCCACCCGCAAGGTGTTCTGATGTTTCGTTACAGTCCGCATCTCTGCAAGCTTAGAAAGATCGACCACAGTTTGGGGACGGGTCAATCGCAAATTGAGCATTGGACCTAAAGACTGACTGCCAGCGATGGGTTTGGCTCGATCACCCACAGCTTTGAGCGCACTAAGGGCTTGATCAATACTGACAGGAGAAACGTAATCAAATTGGGCCGCCTTCATGCGTCATCCTTTGCAGTTTGTCGCTGGGCGTGCATAATCGCCTCAAGTAAGCGCCGTGGCGTCAAAGGCGTCTGATTCACCTCAATGCGACCACCGAGCTTACGCAACGCGTCGTTAACAGCACCAAAAATTGCGGCAGGCGGCGCGATTGCCCCCCCCTCTCCCATTCCCTTGGCACCAAATTCCGTGTGAGGTGATGGAGTCTCTATGTGATCAATACGAATGTTAGGCACCTCGGTTGCACCCGGCATCGTATAGTCGGCAAGCGTTGAGGCAAGCGGCTGACCAAAGGAGTCGTACGGGGTCTCTTCATAGAGCGCCGTACCGATGCCCTGGGCAACCCCTCCTATCGTTTGACCTTCAACTACCATCGGGTTGACCACCACGCCACAGTCCTCTACGACGACGTAATCGAGAATCTCAACACTACCCATTTTGGGATCTATCGCAACAACGGCTGCGTGCGTGGCGTATGAAAAGGCGCCTGTGTCAACTTTGGGTTTGTAGCCAACTGTTGCCTCTAGTCCCGTAGGATCCACATCAGCAGGCAATCTCTGCGGGTTGAGATACCAGGCGTTGGCGATTTGATCAATCGTGACATGCGCCTCTGCACTTTTCACACATCCATCTTCAAACCGCACAGTGGCAGCATCAGCGCCAAGCAAGTGCGCGCCAATTTTTAAAATTTGCGGTATCAATTTTTTACAGGCCTGTGAAACGGCCCCACCTGACATCACCAGAGAGCGCGACGCATACGTACCGCTCGAGTAGGGAGTCTGTGCCGTGTCACCGTGTATCACGCGAGTACGTGATACATCGACACCCAACACTTCATTTGCGATCTGTGCCAACGTCGTCTCCATTCCCTGACCGTGGGAATGCACGCCTACGCGGATATCAAGACCGCCGTCAGGTGTCATGCGAACCATTGCTTGATCAAAGCCCGGAACGATTGGCATACCCCAGGCCGCAAAAACGGAGGTACCATGCGCAGACTGCTCAGTGTAGGTCGCGATTCCGAAACCAATCAGCCTGCCGTCTGACTCGCCATGGGCTTGACGAGATCTGACGGCCTTCAAATCAATCATTTCTAAGGCACGCCGCACACTTGCGGGGTAATCACCACTGTCAAAATACTTATTCGCCACATTCAAGTAGGGCATCTGCTCTGGTTGCACCAGGTTCTCTACACGAATCTCCCAGGGTTCGCGACCCACCTCCTGAGCAATCGCGTTGAGCGTGAGTTCCATCGCAAAACAAACACCCGTGCGCGCGACGCCGCGATAAGGTACAAAGCCAGGCTTGTTGGTGGCGACACAACGCGTCACGCAGCGGTAGCCGTCGAACGCATACGGACCAGGGAGGTTGCCGACCGCCTGGCCTGGCTCAATCCCTATCGTAAAGGGCCAAACTGAGTAGGCCCCACCATCGATCGTAATCTTTGCATCTAGCGCTAACAAACGACCACGTTTGTCCGCGTAGGCAGTCATTTCATAATAGTGTTCGCGTGTATTAGCGCCGGCGGTTAAATGTTCACGACGATCTTCGATATAGCGAAATGGCTTGCGATACGTTTTCGCCAACCAGGCGACACAAAGCTCTTCTGGCTGCAAAATACATTTGTACCCGAAGGCGCCTCCTACGTCTGGGGATATGACACGCAACTGACCTTGATCCAACTGAAGGTACTGCGCAAGCGCAGTACGAATCAAATGCGGTACCTGGGTCGCACTCACCACAACCAATTGATTCGCAGAGTGATCCCAGTATGCCAAGACGGCCTTCCCCTCTAGGGGCACCTGACACTGCCGTGCCAGACTCATTTTGCGATGTACCACGACATCCGCTTTCGCGCTTAACTCTTCAAAACGCTTATCTGCCGAAAGCGTGACAAAAATATTGTCTTTCCAACCCTCGTGCATTAAGTCTGAACTTGCTTGCGCCGAAGTGTGAATATCGGAATAAACCGGAAGTTCTTCATAGTCAACTTCGACAGCCTCTAGTAGATCCTCTGCTTCTGCACGCGTGGGTGCATACGACATCAGAACGGCCTCGCCGACAAAACGAACCTTGCCGCTCGCAAGCGGAGATTGCACCGAAGATTGATATGTGGGGAGTGACGAATCGGCTGCGATATCGAGCGCGCCGACTAAATCGCGGCGTTCAAATACTTGCCCCACCAGCTTAGGTGGTATACGTACATTCGTAATACGTGCATGGGCCAGGGGGCTTCGTGTGAAGGCAACTTCACTTAACCCAGGCATCGTCATGTCCGCGACAAAATTTCCTTTGCCGTGAAGATGACGGCCATCTTCTTTGCGCTGCACTCTCGCCCCGATACCCTGGGGCTTGATCTGCTTTACACCACCTGGATGACCCATGCACTTTTCTCACATCAAATAGATGAATTAACGACGTCCCACTGCGGCGTACGTGTAATTATCCAAAGAAGCTTCAGACAAACGGAACCAGCTGGCTTCGCTCTGTTGGAACGCCTGCCATTGCGGGAAAATTTTCGCAAAGTCAGGGTTCTTTGCTGACAGCTCGGTCCACAACTCTTGCGATGCCTTATAGGTTGCGTCCATCACGTCGCGAGGGAATAAGCCAACTTTTGCACCACCGCCGATCAGTTTACGCAAAGCGTCAGGATTTTTTGCGTCATAGTTCGCAAGCATCTTCAGAGTCTGCTCATTACAGGCCACTTCAAATGCGGCTTGATACGCAGGCGGCAACGCAGCGAAAGCTTTGTCATTGACCATTGTCGTAATCGAGGCGCTTCCCTCGAACCAGCCAGGCGCATAGTAGAACGGAGCAACTTTATTCAGACCCAACTTGAGGTCATCATAGGGACCAATCCACTCCGCTGCATCGATCGTCCCCTTTTCTAGAGAGGAATAAATATCTGCGGGTGGAATCTGCTGCGGGACCGAACCGAGCTTTGACAATACCATGCCACCGATGCCGCCGATTCGAATCTTTAAACCTTTGAGATCTTCAACGGACTTGATTTCTTTACGGTACCAACCACCCATTTGCACACCTACGTTGCCGCTGGTGAAATTGATGATGTTGAATTTTTTATAGACTTCGCGCACCAAAGCTAGCCCGCCGCCATACATGAGCCACGCATTATGTTGACGTGCGTTCATACCGTAGCTCAACCCTGTATCAAATGTCAGAGCAGTGTTTTTGCCTAAAAAGTATGTGCTCAGCGTGTGGTTGCACTCAACCGTCCCGTTGCTCACGGCATCCATCGTTTGCGCAGGAGGGAGAATTTCACCACCAGCGAACACACGGATTTCAAATTTTCCGTCAGTGATCTGGCCGACACGCTTGGCCAGCTCTTCAGCCGAACCATAGATGGTGTCAAGACCCTTTGGCCAACTTGTGGCCATCCGCCATTTGACCGTGGGTGTACCTTGCGCAAATGCGGGAGCGCCTAGCGTGGCAAGACCGGCACCTGCTGCGGTAGCGGTTTTAGTGAGAAAGCGACGACGTTGCATACGAATCTCCTGACGATAAAAAGTAAGTTAAGTGAGCATACTGATAGGTCCAACAAAGATCAACAACTCTAACTTTGTGGCGGTTAAGGCTTCACGCCGTAACCCCCGCCTCCGGGCAAGGCGAGTTCAAGGGTATCCCCTTCAACCATGTCGACCACACCCTTAGGATTCTGCACCGGCTGTCCGTTCAGAAGCACATGCCCCGTCCGACCAGCCAAACCGCCCTCGATACCCTTGGCAGGGATTCGCGTGCGTTCCGTTAATAAAGACACTCTGAGCCTGCCAGGCCAACGGGACTGAAACGAAACTTTCTGTCCCATACCACCGGCATGAGCCCCTTCTCCACCAGAGCCGTCAATCAAGCTCTTACTGCGAAAAAGTACCGGGGAAAGCATCTCGGCAACCTCAACCGGCGTATTGGAAATATTGGCAGGAAAGCCCGCAGCGGGGGGGCCATCACGATCACGCATTGCGCCCATCCCACCGTTAAAAAATAAGATGCTAGAAAAAGACGTACCGCGAACGGTATCAACACCCCGCATCAAAACAGACCATAAGGGTGTGCCGCTATCGGCTTGAACCTTATCAGGCATGACCGCGGAAAGTGCATCAAACACTGCAGCTTGCAATTGATGCCCAATTAAATGCCGCGCGCCCACCGCAGCCGGCGGCTTCGCGTTCACAATCGTGCCCTCAGGCGCAATCACTTTGAACAATCTTGTAAAGCCATCATTATTTGGAATACCGGGCGAAAGCAGACATTTAAATGGATAGATCGTGTAGGCATACGTGTGGTTAAAGGTCTCGTTGATACCAAACCGCACCTGTCCAGTACTTCCGCTGTAATCCACCGTGACGCCATCTGCGGTGACCGTCAAGGTTGCCTCAATGCGTACCGTTTCATCCCAGCCATCGGACTCAACTGATCCGCGATACACACCTGGCGGGATTTTGCGCAACTCGCGCAATGCAGCATCCTCTGACGCTTTAAAGATTGCGCCTGCAATCTCACGGATATCAGCGATACCATACTCTTCAAGTAACTCGATCAAACGGCGCTCAGCGACGCGTAAAGCACCCACTTGCGCTTCAATGTCGCCGCGCACTTGCTGAGGCAATCGAACATTCGCTTCAAGCATTTGCATCACCCAGGGATTGAACTTTCCTTCCTCTGCAAGCTTGACGACAGGAAACCGAATACCCTCTTCATAGACCTCACCCGCATCTGCAGACCACTGTCGCCCGCCGATATCAGAAAGGTGCGCAACCGCCATCGCATACGCGACCAAACGACCTTTAAAAAATATTGGGGCTACCATCGTGGCATCAGGAAGGTGGCCCGTACCGATCCAGGGATCGTTCGTAAACAGAATATCCCCAGGCTTTAACTGATCCTGTGGGATGACTTTCAAGATCCCTTTAAGCGATAACGGCGCAGTCCCAATAAAACCGGGAATACTGAGAGATGACTGAGCAACGAGACGTGCTTCGGTATCGAGCAAGACGCACGCAAAATCATTGGATTCTCTTACTACTGTGGAGAAAGAGGTTCGCTTAAGCGTTGCGCCAGCCTCGTCCGTAATGGCAATAAGACGATTCCAATAAATTTCTAAATCGATGGGACTCATAGCGGTCTGATTTGTCTGTGTCATGCGGAATGCCCTTGTTTCGCGCCCAACGTAATACGTAGGTTCGCGTGTTCATCCAGTCTGAAACGATCGCCCGGACCAATCACCACTGTAGATCCCGGTTGTTCGATCAAGGCAGGTCCAGCGTACTCCTGTCCAAAACGCAGCGTATTCACAGACATCACTGGCGTATCGACATACACGCCCTGATCTGGGAAAAACGCCGAGCGCATCCGTGGCTTCGCGGAGACACCGTTGGTAGCGCCTTGAGCGCCGTCGCCCACAACAGTTTCCGGCGCTGGAGCAGCGCCCTCAACACGCCAGTTCACCGCTTCAACACGCTGGGCGGTCAACTGTCCACCAAAGCGCTGCGCGTAAGCTTTAGCAAAGGCGGCTTCAATATCGCCTTGCCGCGCCGCGGCGAGCAGAGCTGGCAACTCCGTTTCAACTTCGAAGCCCTGCCCCACATAGCGCATGTCTGCGCTACGCCTAAACTGAATATCCTTCGCCGCCACTCCTGCGGTAGCGAGCTCTTGGCGTAGAGTCTCCTCCATGCCTTGTAGCAACATTTCGGTCGCCGTCCAATCCATGTCTGCCAGCCGTACAAACTTTGTACGAACAAGATCCATTTTCATGGGCGCAACAAGCAATCCAAACGCAGAGAACACACCAGCATTTGCAGGCACCAAGACTTCTTGACACCCACTGCGACGGGCAACTTCGCGCGCATGGATTGGGCCGGCACCGCCGAAAGCCAACAGGGTATAGCGTCGAATATCGCGACCGTTTTCAACAGCGTGAATCTTTGCAGCAACCGCCATATGCTCACAAACGATGCGGTGAATCCCATTCGCTGCCTCGATCACCGAAATACCAAGCGGATCGGCAACATGCTTTTTGATTGCCTGCTCCGCAAGCTCTAGGCGTAAGCGAACAGCGCCGCTCAATGTTCCTTGTGGATCCAGATACCCTAACACCAAGGCAGCGTCGGTCACAGTCGGCCGCTCACCTCCCAGACCATAACAAGCAGGACCAGGGCTCGATCCAGCACTATGCGGACCTACTTTAAGTAACCCTGTCGTATCAACATGCGCAATACTGCCACCGCCAGCGCCGATTTCAATCAAATCGACTGTCGGTAAGCGTACTGGCAAACCACTCCCCTTTTTAAAGCGCTCTTGCCGTGCAGCCTCAAATTCTGTCGTAATAGAAGGCCGACCATTCGAAATCAGACACGCTTTGGCGGTCGTCCCCCCCATATCAAACGCCATCACATCTGCCGTCTTCGCTAATCGCGCCGCATAGGCAGCACCGAGTGCACCCGCGGCAGGTCCAGACTCGAGCATTCGGATAGGCATACGCTCACCCAACTGACGAGAGATCACGCCACCATTGGACTGCATAATATGCAGGGTCGCCTTTAAGCCCGTTTCGCGCAAGCCATCTTCAATCGCACCAAGATAGTTCCCGACCATGGGCATGACACAGGCATTTAATACAGTCGCAACCGAGCGCTCGTATTCGCGCATTTCACCGAGCACTTCGCTCGACAGCGATACACACAGATCAGGTGCGACGCGCTGAACAATAGCCTTGATGCGCTGCTCATGTGCGGGATTAGCGTAGCTGTGCAGCAGACATACTGCGACCGCACGCACACCCGCCTCTTTGAGCCGAAGCACAACATGTTCAACATCTTCGTCATCGAGCGCCTGCACAACAGAGCCCGAGGCATCAACACGCTCTTGCACTTCCATACGCAAGGCGCGAGGGACAATCGCATCGGGGCCTGGCGCGGTTAAGTCATACAGGTCATACCGCAGTTCGCGTGCGATCTCCAACACATCACGAAAACCAGCAGTTGTAATAAGCCCTGTCACTGCACCTTTTCGTTCAATGACAAGATTTGTCACAGCCGTTGTAGCGCCAACCACGACATCTGTAACGTCTGCCAACCCAATACCGTGCTCTTTGAGCATCGCCAACAGTCCGGTACGAATCGGCAGCACAACGTCATCAACACCCGTTAATACTTTCGCTGTCAAGACACTACCATCAGAACCGAGAAGAACTAGGTCGGTAAAGGTACCCCCGATATCAAAGGCGAAGCGGTACTGCAAGGGAGTTTTTCCAGCGGCCATCAATTACCCCTTCACCTTAGATAGCTTAATACCTCGTTCAAACCCCTTCTCGAACTTATTATTCTCAAACACCTCTGGCTTGATTTGGAAGAACTCTTTGAGGGCGCGCTGCTCCTCTGTTGTTGTGTGCATGGTCGTCGCATCAAACGGACAGGTCTGGGTACACATTTCGCAACCAATGCAATTTGCATGAATCGACTCTACGCTGCCGTCTCCCTGCGCTAACGCATCATAAAAACAGGTCTGAATACAGATCGTACAGCTCGGATTCTTACAAGCCTCGCTCGCGATCTCACTGTGCATGCGTGGCTTACGGAACTGCTCACCATAGTCTTTAACCGCTTGGCGAGAAGCAATTCCTGTCATCGAGGCAATATCAGGATACCCATGGGTATCCATAAATGTCTCGAGCCCGTTAATCATATTTGGCAAATACTTGATACCTTTGAGCATCAGAACGGAACCGACCTGCACCAACGGCGCACCGGTCATGATGAACTCAACGATGTCGCGGTGATCGTAAATACCGTTAGACCCTGTGATGGGCATACCAAGCTCGGTATAGATCCGATTCACCCAACGCAACGAGAGCGCTTTAGCCCATACGCCACCGATCCCTGCCGGGCCGCCAAGACGGGGCAAGCCCGTCTCGATATCAACGGAGAAACCTGTATAGCGGTTGGTTGCCGTGACAGCTGAAGCGCCCGCCTCTTTGACGGCGCGCGCGACATCTAACACCCTAGATTGGTCCGGCGTAAGTTTGATGACAACGGGAATCTTGACAGCCTCACATACGCGCGCAGTGACTTCACGCGCAACGTCGGGCTCCTGTCCAATCATCGAGCCACCGTGCACGCCAGGCATCATGGCTGGATGAGGACAGCCAAAGTTCAACTCAACCATGGGAAGACCACAGTCTTCAATCGTGCGACAAATGTCGATCCAGCTCTGCACCGTCTTACCACCTGCACTACCAATGAGATGCGATCCTTGATCTTGTGCGTATTTATTCAGCTCTTTAAGATGCGGGATCCATTCGCGTAGAGGCGTACTCGAATAGCCAGAACGACTATAAAAAACAAAGTTTTTATTGACCTTGCCTTTAATAGGCTCGTTCTTCTCATTCAAGATCGCATATTTTGAGTTCTGCGTCAGTCGCGCCATATCCTCGATATCGGTCAGGGTCTTGATGATCATGCCGCCCGCTCCGGCGTCGACACACTCACGAATAACCTCTGGGCTGTTGGTAGTCTCAATCGAGGCAATGACCACCGGATTTTTAAATTTGATTCCACAAAAATCTAACGACAGATCAGCCATGCTTTTTCTCCAAATCGAATAGTTTCAAATCACACAGAATTTTGTTTGCGCTTACGACGCGCATCTAGCGCGTTCCCACCAGGACGTAACGCAGTACGACCACTTTCATTATTTGCTTCAACCAATCTCGCCAACAAGTCGAGAAAAATCCGCCGCTCCGCAGGCGCGAGCGGCTCTAATAGCTGTTGCTGCGACAACTGCATATCCCGTTGATAGCGCTGTACAAATTTTTTTCCTGCTGGTGTTGTCAGGCAAAGCTTGCGGCGGCGATTCAACGGATCAACCACCCGTGACACCAGACCACGATCTTCGAGGCGCTTCAAAATTTCTGCAACGTTGGCAGGGTCGAGTCCCATCTCTTCACCAATCGTGGCCTGATCAATACCAGGCCGCATCATCAAAACACTTAACAATCCGAACTGGATAGGCGTGACTTGACCGTCCGCGACTTGCTCGATAAACATTGCAACGTGAATTTGATGCAGACGCCGGATCAGATAGCCGGGACGATCCCAGATCGTATGTGGAGGACTGCTCGCTTGCTTTCCAGAGTCGGCAGTTGGCACGACGACCAAAGCGGCCCTGCTCTTACCTTCACCAGCTCCCGAGTTCTTTGCCACGCGAGGTCTCACTCAATCGTTTGTATACGAACAGTTCGTATACTGATGATTGATTGTCAATCCAGCCCGACAGCCTGTCAAGACAAATATTGCCGGAATGCTAAGGACGAACCCCCGGGGTTTCCATTACCATGCCGCGCGCGCGCCACATCAAGAACAGCTCTAGCTCGACCAGCTCTTTGGAACCCAGTGCGAACGGCTCAGCCCTGACGCCAGTCATGCAGTTACGCAAGCGCCGCTGCAAAGACCCGACTGACTGCCACTCCAGACGGTAAAGCGGGTACGCCGTAGGATGCCCTTGAGGGATAGGGTTTCCCCCAAGTTTTTGCCCAGAGCGTTCCGCATGACATTGGGCACAAGAGAGATTGAGCTGCCCTAGCCGCTCGTAAAAAAGTGTCCTACCCGCCTCGAGCGCAACCGCATTAGCGTCAGTCTTCTCTACTGTGATTGGAAGCCCCTTTGATTGCAGTCCGATGTAGGACGTTAATGCTAGTAGGGGTTTGCTTTCGTGCGCGTAAGGCTCGCCCTCTTGACGCGTCTGGCGACACACATTGACTTGGTCAGAGAGGCCCAACAGTTTAGAGCCCACAAACTTAGGGAAGCTAGCCGCCACCCCTTTCATCGAACTCGCACCGTCTCCGTGACACTTGGCACAAGCAACTTGACGCTTACCCGAGGGCGTCTGCCAGAGAGTCTCACCATCCAACACCCAAAATGTCGCCGGATTTTGTGACGGATCATCTTGCATCGCGCGATTTTCCGGAGACATCAGCGCATAGCTTGACTGGCGCGCAGTCCCCGTTGGGTCTGCGTAGGCAGACGCGGTCACCAATAATGCCAGCCAGAGCCCAGGGGCGAACTTGCGCATCAGCACCAACAAATCACGACACTGTTAACTGACTGGTAACGCTCGATGCGTAGGCGTTGTCACCTACCCACTTAAACTCAAGCGACCCCGTTTCAGTGGCAACCGTAAAAAAGTTGATGACAGGATTCGCTCCAACGCCGGGATGTAACTCGGCACGAAACACTTCTTGGCCGTTGTAGGTACAGAAAAACTCCCGAATAATGTCACGCGGGATACGCTCACCTTGCTGCGTGTGCCGAAAGCCAGATTCCATGTCGTGCTGAACAATCACTCGAATAGCAATCACCTCGCCCTTGGTGGCGACTTTTGGCATTGTGACGAGCGTACGTGAAGTCTTACTCATACGACCTCCGTGCAGGCAGCTAAGGTCACCAAAGTCTCAGCATACCCACGCCAGAACGATCCATCGCTCATCTGGGCGATGGCCCAGACGCGCTGAGAGTTCGCTAAACGAATGCGGGTGCCGATTTCTGCTCGGCCTGCACGCGGCCCAAAAAAGAAACTCACGACATTTGGTAACGGATTGCCTTCAGCAATTAAGTGCACTGCCTTGACATGATCCGCTTGCGTCATCGGACTCTCAACAGACACCTTGATCGTCACGAGATTGCCGTTCTCAACCAGCGGAGGCAGCTCAAGTGAAACCCTCCCTGCCCGAGGGGTGGCAGAACCCATGATCGCCTTCATCGCAGCCAGCGCCTCATCCTCCGTCGCATGAGACGCAAAAAGAGGCGCTAAGCCTACTGCGCCCATCGCCATCACAAAGGTTCTTCGATTCGTTGTCACGGTTTCAAACTCACTAAAAACGATACGACGTCCTCAATCTCTTGACCGGTCAATATTGTTTTGCCGGCGTAGCCCGAAGCAACGCGATTTAATCCTGCATGGCTGTAGTACGTCGGCATGATCGTTTCGGGATTAAAGACACTGGCATCAACGATGCGGGCTCTCAACTGGCTAGCTGTCAGTCTCTGCGCACTCACCCCAAGGTCCGGGGCCATATTCCCCTGAAACCGCTCTTCTGGAAACGGGCCACTATGGCAAAGAATACACAGCCCGCTTTGCCGGCTGAGAACAATGATTCTGCCCCGACTCGGATCCCCTGGTTGACTCGCCAGGGGCTCGGCAATTTCTAACGCTGTACGGCCTTGCGCAACGCTCGTGGTGGAGATTGCTAGCGACAAAATCGCCGCCAGCAACGCTCCACCAACAAGCCTCAAGGTCATACCAACGTGAAGCCACTCTTCTTGAGTGGCACGTCACGCAAACGCTTTCCGGTTGCACGATAAATCGCATTCAGAACTGCTGGTGCTGCAACGCAAATCGTCGGCTCACCGATACCGCCCCAGTCCTTACCACCACCTTGAATAATGATGGTCTCGACCTTAGGCATTTGTGCCAAGCGTATCGATCCGAACGTATCGAAGTTCTTTTGCTCGACGCGACCATCTTTAATCGTGCACTCCTCTTCGAACAAAGCTGACAGACCATAAACAAACGAACCGGACACCTGGCGCTGGATCTGCGCAGGGTTGACGGCGTAGCCGCAATCTGTTGCCGCAACGATGCGATGGATCTTCACTTTGTTGCCGCCTGTCACAGACAGTTCTGCGGCTGCAGCAACATAGCTACCAAAGGCAGTCATCTGAGCAACACCACGGAACACACCTTGCGGTGCAGGCTTCGTCCAGCCAATGCCATCGGCCACTGCATTGAGCACTGCCAAATTGCGTGGAAACTTTGCCATGAACTTGCGACGGAACTCAACAGCATCCACACCCGCCGCCTCTGCCAACTCATCCATGAAGCATTCGATAAAGATTGCGTTCTGGTTGACGTTCACACCACGCCAGAAACCCGGAGGCACGTGCGTGTTACGCATCGCGTGATCCATCAATTGGTTAGGGAACTCGTAACCGAAGCCATGCTCACCACCATCAAACACGCCCTGGAACACCAGAGGGTCGCGGCCCTTTTGCTGCGCCACGACTGCAGGCCGCACGGCAGCAAGAATCGACTGACCCGACAAACGCATATGCACGCCAGTCAAATTCTTGTTGGCATCAAATGAACCTGTGAGCTTGCACATCATGACGGGGTGATAACGACCCTGCGTCATGTCTTCTTCACGCGTCCAGATCAGTTTGATCGGTGTGCCAGGCATTTGCTTGGCGATATTGACAGCCTGCGTGGTGTAGTCCTGGAAAGCACCGCGGCGACCAAAGCCACCGCCCAAATTGATCTTGTAGACCTCACACTTATCACCGGGCAGACCAGACGCAGCAATCACTGCGGCCAGAGACGCTTCACCATCCTGTGTCGGCACCCACGCCTCGCAACGCTCTGGCGTCCACTTGGCCGTTGCATTCATCGGCTCCATTGGCGCATGATTCAGGAAGGGATATGAATATGTCGACTCGACTTTCTTAGAAGCACCAGCGATTGCTGCCTTGGTGTCTCCACGTGTGTTACCGACGAAAGCTTGTTCAGCAGTCAAACCCTCTTTCAACATCGCTGCGATCGAAGCACTGCTCACCTTCGCATTTGGACCTTCATCCCAAACGATTGGCAAGGCATCCAATGCTGTCTTAGCAACCCAAAACGTGTCCGCAACAACAGCAACCGCCGTGTCACCCACTTGGACGACCTTTTTCACGCCCTTCATGCCTGATACTTTTGCGGCATCAAAGCTCTTTACCTTGCCGCCAAATACAGGACACTCTTTGATCGTGGCAACCAACATCCCAGGCATTTTCAAATCCATGCCATAGACCTGTTTGCCGGTCACTTTGTCTTGGAAGGTGTCGATACGCTGTACCGACTTACCAATGATCTTCCACTGCTTGGGATCCTTGAGTGTGATCTCGGTCGGCACAGGCAACTTCGATGCGGCGAGCGCAACTTTACCGAACGTCGTTTTGCGACCGCTCGGTGTATGTGTAATCACGCTTTCGGCGGCAACGCATTCTGCAGCAGGCACCTTCCATTCATCCGCAGCGGCTTGAACCAACATCATGCGCGCAGCAGCACCACCTTTGCGAACATATTGCTCTGATGTACGAATACCGCGGCTACCGCCAGTCGAAAAATCACCCCAAGGACGCTTGCGCGCCAAGCTTTGGCCTGGTGTTGGATATTCAGTCGTCACTTTCTTCCAGTCGCACTCAAGCTCTTCGGCAACCATTTGTGCCAGACCAGTGATCGTACCCTGACCCATTTCGGAACGTACAACACGCACAACGACAGTGTCGTCTGGCTTCACAACCACCCACACGCCAATTTCAGGTGTCGCGGCAACAGATTGTGCTGAACTAATAAATGGAAACTGCAAACCAATTGCAAGACCGGTGCTGACTGCAGTCGAGCCAACAATAAACTGTCTGCGGGAAGGATTCGGGACGCGTGCATTCATGTGAAGACCCCTTAGGCTTTAGCAACAGAGTGGATCGCAGCGCGGACTTCTTGGAAGCTTCCGCAACGGCAAATGTT
>JACCED010314356.1_pt1 | contig 61449 bp, 59 predicted proteins | sample 7455021 | NCBI WGS metagenome assembly JACCED01 (sample SAMN15323456, study PRJNA562643) | freshwater metagenome | isolation source: river surface water | place: USA:Blue River Watershed | collected 2017-08-19 | reverse complement strand
TGGATTAGATATGGGCTTGCAACGGTGTTATCAACAATTAGTGGCACACCGTTTTTGTGCGCAACGTTGGCAACTTTTCGAATGTCCAAGATTGACGCTCTTGGGTTTCCGATGGTCTCGCCAAAGAAAAGTTTGGTGTTCGGGCGGACTGCTTTTTGCCACTCTGCTTCGTCATCTTGATTTTCAACGAAGGTGACTTCTACTCCCAGCTTTGGCAGCGTGTACTTAAAGAGGTTGTAGGTTCCGCCATAGAGAGTGGAAGAGGACACCACGTGGTCACCGGCTTGAGCGATGTTCAAGATTGCGAAAGTGGTTGCTGATTGGCCGCTGGATAGCAGCAAAGCTGCGGTGCCGCCTTCCAAGGCTGCAATTCTCTTCTCAGCCACATCCTGGGTAGGGTTCATGATTCGGCTGTAGATATTTCCAAACTCAGCAAGGCCAAACAGATTACGTGCGTGCTCAGCGGAGTTGAATGTGTAAGCGGTCGTCTTATAAATAGGTACCGCTCTGGCATTGGTTGCTGGATCGCTAGTTGCACCGGCGTGAATCTGCAGCGTCTCAAAGCCCCAGTTGGTTGAATCAGACATGACTACCCTTCGTGTTTGATGATTGTTAGAAAACTATGGCCTAGATGAAATAGGCAGGCAAGTAGCTAAGTAATAGACCGTAACTTTAGCCCAGGTGGCTAAAGGCTAGCGATGCCAGCAGGGCAGCACAGAGGGGTAGGACTGAGTCATCAAACTGCGCCTTAGCGGAGTGATTGGTAGGGGCACTCTGAAAGTCGATTTCGGGCGGGCAGGCTCCAACGAAGACAAATGCTCCTGGCACCTCGGCAACGATTGAAGCAAAGTCCTCGCCGCCGGCGATTGGCTTTTGCATAGGCATATACCCTGCCTCACCTACCAGTTCCTTGGCGACCCGCTCCACCACCTCAACCGCCTGCGGGTTATTCATCAGCACCTTGGTTGCTCTGCCGAAGCTGACGTCCGCCTTGGTTGAAAAACCCTCCGCAATGCTGTGGATGAGTTTTGGTGCCAGCTCGTGCAACTTTTTGGTGTTTTCTTCTGAGAAAGTTCTGACCGTGGCGCCGAAACTCGCGGAGTCGGCGATTACGTTGGTGGTGGCATCGTCTCCAGCTCGAATCCAGCCAACGTTTAGTATCACGGGGTCAAATTGATCAAATTGCTTGTTGATGAGGTTTTGCAGGGCTGAGATCGATTCCACCAGCGGAGTAATCGGGTCCTTGCTCAGCCAGGGCATAGATCCGTGGCCGCCAGAGCCGTGGAAGGTTACATTCAAGTCACCGGCGCTCGCCATGAGTGGTCCGCTCTTGCAGGCAATGAGCCCCTTCGGCATTGAAGTGAACACGTGCAGCCCATACGCGGCAATTGGTCTCGAGCCTGTGATGTCGAGCATTCCCTCTTCGATCATGACATCGGCGCCGTGGTGGCCTTCCTCACCTGGTTGAAACCAGATCAGAACTTCTCCGCTTAGCTTTTCTTTATGGGTGGCAAGAAGGTGGGCAGCTCCGATTCCAGCCGCCATGTGCAAATCGTGGCCGCAGGCATGCATGTATCCATTGCTTGATGCGTAATCAAGCCCGGTGTCCTCAACCACCTTTAGCGCGTCCATGTCAGCTCGCAGCAAGACAGTTGGACCTGGCTTGCCTCCGCGAATGCGCAAAACAATTGAGGTCAGGTTCTTGCCAAGAGTTATTTCGCCAAGCCCTTCAATTGACTGCAGGATTCGAGCCTGAGTCTTCGGCAGATTCAAGGCAAACTCGGGTATCTGGTGGAGATCTCTGCGGATTTCCGTCAGTGTTTGAGCATATTGGCTGGCCTCTTTTAGTAGCTCCTGGGCTGTTGGCATGGCTGCTCCTTCTTCTGTATTCATCTTTGCACTTTTACTATTAGCTCATGCTTGATTCCATTCATCCGGACTGGAAACCGCTCTTTGACGCGCAGCGCCAGCGACTGGATGCCATCCTTGAGCAGTTCGATGGCGATCAGATTGTTCCCACTGCCGACTTAGTTTTCCGAGCATTCACCCTCTCGCCAAATGAATATCGAGTACTGATTTTGGGCCAAGACCCGTATCCGAAGCCTGAGCACGCCATTGGCCTTGCTTTCGCCGTTCCGACCGAAACAAGTCCGCTTCCTCCAACGCTAAAAAACATTTATTCAGAGCTGCAAGCAGACCTTGGTATAAACAGGGAACCCGAACTGACCAGTTGGCCAAACCGTGGAGTAATGCTGCTGAATCGTCATTTGACCACCAGGTCAAATCAGACTGGCGCTCACTTTAAGTTGGGTTGGGATTCCTTCACTAGGGCGGCGGTTTCTTTCCTAATCGAAATCAAGCAGGGAAAATTGGTTTCCATTCTTTGGGGCAACTCAGCGCAGGAGCTCACAGAAGAGCTCTCAAAAGGAAAGCTGATAGTTTCCGCCCACCCATCACCACTCTCCGCCTACCGCGGATTTTTTGGTTCAAAACCATTTTCGAAAGCTAACCAGCTGCTTGTTGAAATGGGCGAGCAGCCGATTGATTGGGTATAGCCGTGGTTGATTCCGAAACTAGATGGCGGTTAGTTCGAAAACAAAAGGCTAGATCCCCAGAACAGTTAGCTCCGATAAGTATTCGTGCTGCTCAAATGTCTGATGTCCCTCAGGTGAAGGACATCTACAACTTTTATATTCAAAACACTGTAATTACCTTTGACGATAAGCCTCTCGATTTAAAGCACTGGCAAGACAAGTTTGAACACATTACTCGTCTCGGCCTTCCTTTTTTGGTGATCCACCGAGAGAGCCAAATTCTCGGCTTTGCCTTTGTCACTCCGTGGCGGCAGAAAACTGGTTATCTAAAAATCGTGGAGAACCAGATTTACCTGGCCGCAGCAGCAACGGGTAAAAAACTGGGGACCCAACTCTTTACTGCCCTAATTCAAGCCTGTCAGGAATATGGCGTGAGGGAAGTCATTGCGGTGATTGCTGATCGCGGGGCCCACGCCTCGATTTCCCTGCACAAAAAACATGGATTTACTGAACAGGGTCACCTGGCCAATGTCGCAGTTAGGTTTGGAAAACCCATTGGAAGTCACTTACTTTCTCTAAAGCTTTAGCGGTCGCCACGATATGAAAAAAGGTGAAACCAACTAAGAAATAGTTAGTTCCACCTTGATTGTGCGGGTGAAGGGACTTGAACCCCCACGCCTCGCGGCGCCAGAACCTAAATCTGGTGCGTCTGCCAATTTCGCCACACCCGCTGGGAACCTAGATAGCTTAGTGGCTGAGGCGGGCTGTGGAAAACTCCCTGCAGAATCTCATCAGCTTTGCCAATCTTGCCGTCATGCTCATTGCACCGCTTATTGATAGATCTAGAGAACTGGTCCGGCAATTGGGCCTTACTCCCAAGCAGGCAGTTCAATTGGCTATCGATGAATACTCAGAGTCTTCGGATCAGCTCATACATGAGCAGCAGCTCCTGAATCAGCTTGAACTTGAGTTAGTTGGATTTGGAGTATTACAGAAATACTTGGATGACCCTGACATTGAAGAAATTTGGATAAATCGACCAAATGAAATTCTCTTTTACAACAAATTCGGTAAACAGACCACACAAGAAGATTTACCCGAAGAAGCTCTTCAAAATCTTGTTCGTAGGTTACTTAGGTTTTCACGAAGAAAGCTGGACCGCCTAACACCCTATGTGGACGCGGATTTGCCCGATGGTTCACGTTTACATGTCGTCATTCCTGACATAACTCGGCAGCACTGGGCCGTCAACATAAGAAAATTTGCTCATGACCGCTTGTCGCTGCTTGATTTGCAGGAGCGCGGGACCCTGGACCCCATGCAATATTCCTTACTTAGCGAAGCCGTGATGGTTGGTAAAAGCATTTTGGTAAGCGGCGCAACGCAAGCAGGAAAGACCACTTTGCTGACGGCTCTGCTTGGGGAGCTTGGTCCACAGGAGCGCATTGTCTCCTGCGAGGACACTTTTGAAATCTCGCTCAGTCACTCCGACTGGGTTGCTATGCAGACAAGACCGAGCAGCCCTGAGGGGGACTCCGAAATTAACCTCAGAGAACTGGTTAGGCAGGCTCTTCGGATGAGACCTTCACGGTTGGTGATTGGCGAAGTCAGGGGCGCAGAAGCTTTGGACATGCTGGTCGCGCTAAATTCTGGAATCCCGGGGCTTGGCACCATTCATGCAAAGAGTGCTAAAGGAGCTATCGAGAAGCTTTTGACTCTCCCTCTGTTAGCTGGCGAAAACATCACAGATCGATTCCTTCGTCTAACTATTTCCTCCGCCATTGATTTGGTTGTTCATTGTGAGCGTGACATGGACGGCAAACGCAGAGTGCGAGAAATTCTTGAGGTTGCTGATGAAGTTATTGCGTGAGCTAGCGAGTGGGGCAGGGTATGGCCTCGTTGCGAACCAACTTTTTAGCCTGATTTTGTTTTTTTGCGCATTTGTTGGATTTTTGGTTTTGATTTCGACCGGTATTTCTGGATTAGCCATTGCAATTTTTCTTTTGAGCTTGGGAGTTGCACTCGAAATATTGAGGGCAATCGGCGCGGCTCGAACAAGGGCACTAGAGCAGGTCTGGCCTGCAATTTTCGATTTGCTGAGGTCAGGAGCTGAGGCTGGATTGACCAGCGATGAGCAGATCGAATATTTGTCCAAGGAAGCTCCAATTGCTGTGCGACGGTACTTTCTGCAATTACACCTAGAGTTGGAGCGGGGGCAGCCAACCCGCAGTGCGCTGGCCACTTTTCAAAAACAAGTCGGATCACGCAGCGGTGATTTCTTGGCAATGGTTCTGTTGATCACATCCGAGCTCGGAGGCCGAGGGGAATCTGGCATTTGGGCGAGAGCCAGTTCCGACATAAGAACAGAGCACAACCTCTTGGGTCAGGTCTTGGCAAAGCAAGGCTGGGTACTGGGTAGTGCCAAGCTTGCTGTGTTAGCGCCCTGGTTGATTGTTTTCTTACTTCTGACAGTCCCAAGCAATCATGCTGCCTTCTCGTCAACAGCTGGCACTCTCGCGCTCCTACTTGGCCTTGTGCTGAGCCTTCTTGCATATTTCCTAACCTCGGCTCTGGGAAGGCTGCCGATGCCGGAGCGTGTTTTCAATGTTGGCTGATCGGATATTGACCTCACACACTTCGGGCCCAATCGCTCGTTTTCGATTGAGTGAACTTGTAGCTGTTTTCAAGCTCAGCAGCTCGAAGCCAGCTTTGAATTTTGAGTATCAGGCAGCAGATTTTGTTAAAGTCCTGGCTTTGTTGCTAAGAAATGGTGTTCCTCCGGTGGTTGCAATTTCCTGGCTGGCTGATCACATGGAGCTAAAAATCGGCAAGATACTAAAAGACTCGGCAAGCGACCTCGAGCTGGGTGCCGACATACAAGACTTGATTCGCAGCTGGCAGAGTTTGTCATCGCCAATTTTTAGTGAGTTATCTCAAAAACTCTTGGTCTCTATTCAGCGCGGTACACCAATTGCTCAGCAACTGGATCTGTTAGTTCAAACGGCAAACAATCTAAATGCCAGCTTGATTCTAAAGAAAGCTGGAAGCAATGAAACCAAGATGTTAGTTCCGACTATCTTTCTTATCTTGCCGATAACCGTTCTGTTTACCGTTTATCCGTCTCTTGCTTTGCTTCAACTCGGAATATGAAAGGAATGAAATGAAGAGAACACTTTTGTCCGAAGGTGGTGATGTGCCTGGTTGGGTTCTAATTACGCTTATGACTGCTGGTTTAGTTGTTTTGATTTGGGCGGTGGCAGGGCCTGCTCTCCAGGGAGTTTTTGATGAGGCGCTCGATCGCGTCGTGTCTTTCTGACTCCGCTGGGAATGCAGTGCTGGGTGCGCTTGTAAACATTGCGTATTTGACATTTCTCACGCTGAGCGTATTGAGTCTTTCAATCAGCGCTTACAACACACTGCTGATTCGTGACGCCGCTATCGAAGCTGCCGCTAGAGCTGCTTTGCCGGAGTCACCCTCGCAACTGCCCTATCTGCAGAGACTGATTGAGGATAGGGTTCCAATGCTTGCCAGCGCTGAGGTCGAGTCAATTGAGCAATCCGGATTTGTTGGTTTTCGTATTTGGCACGTAAGTCCAGTGCTAGGACTCCTTCAAGCAACCCAATCCAAAACCGAGGTATTAGTTGCAAAAGAAGAAATTCCTAACCAGTAGCTTCGGCAGTGCTCCACTAGAGCTAGCCAGCTTCGGAGCTTTGCTTGTTCTTCCAATTGCACCAATGCTGACCCTATATGGGGCGATTTTTGACGCAATTGCTGCAGAATCCATTGCCCGCCACGCTCTACGAGCCGCTGTTTTAGAGTCAGCACCTTCTCAGCTTGACCAATCAATAACTGATGCTGTGGCAATACTTTCTAAAAACTGGCAAAGAACCGTCAGTTTCACAGTCGAGTGTGGTGAATGCAAAAAAGGAGATCTAGTTTTGCTCAGAGTTGAGGTTGGCAATTCTGTAGCGATTCAAGTTGCGGGCTTAGAACCAAAATGAGAGAAGACGGCTCAATTGCGCTCTTAATAGTCACCTACCTTTCATTAATTTTGGTGTCAGTTATTGGGTTTTCCAGTGTGGGTATTGCAATGCTGGCCGGTCACCGTGTTCAAGGGGTAGCAGATTATGCGGTTTTGTTCGGACACGACCGTGCTGTTCGAGCTGGGAAACCATCCCCAGATCGACTTCAAATTGAGGTTGACAAGTTTCTTGCATCCGCAGCTTCAGCGGAGCGCCTCGACATCATTAGTGCTGAGAGTTGGGTCGAGGGGGATAGTAGCCATTTTCGAGTTTGTGCAAGATATCAAGACCTATTTGGTCTTCGAATCAACTCCATGGTCATCTGCCGTGAGGCTGCTGCCAAGAGTTTCTTAGTGCTTTAGTCGATCTGGCGCATAAATAGGCAGGTACTTCCAGAAAAGGTAAGCACCAACAAAATTCAGCAGGCCCGTCATTGCCAGGGCACTCGACAGTCCAATCACGGCGGTGAGGGTTGAAATCATGGCTGGAGCAACCACAACCCCACCGGAGGTGAGGATTCTAAAGGCGGCTAAGAATTCACTTCTAGAACCTGCGGGAGCCATGTCTGCTCCCAGAATCATGTTAATTCCCGCTGACATTGCATTTGCGAGCGCGGTCAACGCAGCCATAATCCAAAAAGCTGTGACATCTATAACCATGAAGGAAAAGAGATAGGTGATGCCAAGGGCTAACAGTGTTGGAACAGATGCCCAAAACTTTCCATATTTATCCATCACAATTCCAGATAAATAAAATAGCGCGAAGTCAATGAATCCCGTGATTCCAAAAATAAATGAAGTTTCTGCCGGATCAATCGATAACTGAATCGCTAGTAGTGGTAGCCCCACCATTCGAATTGTTCTGCCTGCGTTGATAATCGAAGAGGCCACACCCAATGTGATTAGCTCTTTTGAGTGTCTTTTGGCTACTTGCCAAACACTCCCACCCAGTCCCGAAGGTGTTGCGGAAAGTTTGTGCTGGGGCACCGAAAAGACCGAAACTCCGGCCAGCAGGCACATCATCGAAACCGCTAAGTAACCAGACTGGACGCCGTAGAGGGAAATAAAGGCAGCACCAACCACAGGACCGATTGCCATGCCCCCTCGGAACATCCCGCCAAGCAAAGACATTGATCGTGGCCTGTGTTCCGCTGGAACTAACTCTGCTAGCACTGAGTGACGAGCCAATCCGAAAAGTGCGTGGCCAGCTCCAAACAGTAGCGCTGCCAGCAGTAGCGAGGCATAGCCAAGATTCAAAAAAGCTAAACCTCCCGCAATAACACCAAGCCCAGCTCCTAGGACCATTGTGTTTCTTTCGCCAATGCGATTTGTCAGCTGAGAAGCTGGAATTTCGAACAGCAAGGTGCCGAACATCAAAACTGCAGCTACCACACCGGCTTCAGCGAGCGAGAGCCCATAGCTCACCGCAGTCACCGGCAGGATAGGTAGCAGTGCTCCCTCTGCACCGGTAATCAAAAGCGATGGCAAATAAATCGGCCCAGCGAGGCTTCGTTTCTTGAAGTCGCTCATTTTGGTGATTTCTCTCGACCAATTAGAGCTCCGGCAATTATCAGCCCAGCGGAAATCAGAAGTAGAGGAGATAACTCTTCACCCGTAATTAGCAAAAGCCAAAGTGTCGAAAGAAGTGGAGTCAAAAAAGATAGCAGTCCAACCTGCTGTGGATTTCCAGTCTTAATTGCATGGTCCCAAAAATAAAAAGCAGCGCCGAGTGGACCTATTCCCAGCATTAGCAGCAGCAGCCAATCACTTGTTTGAAAACTAACTGAAGGCTCGAGCAATAGGTGTGCTGCAATCGCCAATACACCTGCTACAAATGCGAACAGTCCAACCGCTGCAGTTGGGAAATCTCCAATCACTTTGGTGCCAAGAGAATAGGTGGCCCAAACGACTGCGGCGATAAATGCAAATAGATAACCGATCGCAAAGTCACCACCATTTGTACCACCCGATAACACAGCCACTGCTGCTCCTGCGAACCCAACAATTGCAGCCACTAATACTCGCAGCGAGAGTTTGCTACTTCTAATAAACATGGGCGCTAGCAAAACAATCAAGAGCGGCCACAGGTAGTTCACTAGATTTGCCTGCACACTTGGGGCGGTTTGCAGGGCCAAAAATAGCGCTGCGTGATAACCAAATAGACCATAGACCCCGAGGGCCAGAATTTTCCAACTGACTCGCAGCCGCTTGAGATCGAAGCGGGCAAGCGGAAGAGCTAATAATGACCCGATGAGTAGGCCAATCCCGGTCTTGAGAAGAGGTGGGACGTTGGGCAAGAGGGTGGCGAGGGCGGCCAGACTAGACCATAGAACAACGGCAGCCAGGGCTGAGAATCCGCTTTTCATCCCTGCAGGATATCGGTCCCAAAAGGAAAGTTTTCGAGTTTTGGTCTCAAAATGTTACGTAAATGAGAGGCCAGATTGGTCGCTAGGGGGACTTGCGCAATAGGCTTAGACCATCAGCACGCAACCACAAGTTGAATGCTGGCTATATACAAGGAGAATAATGAAGAAATTCCGCTCTATCTCCCTCGTTGCAGCATCCGCTGCAGTTGCTGTCGGACTATCTGGCTGTGCATTGCCATACCAGTCCGAGATCATTGAGGGAACCTCAATCACTGTTGCTTGGAATGACATTTCCGACGAGTACAACTCGGCATCTGTCACCGGTAACAACGTTAAGAACGGTCTGACTGCCTATCTAACTGGCTCTGGTTTCAGCTACTACAACGGCGACCCAGCACTAGTAAAGAACGAGGCATTCGGAACCTACGCAAAGACCAGCGATGAGCCGCTGACCGTGGAATACACCATCAATGATGGTGTTGTCTGGTCAGATGGTGTTGCAATCGACGCAGCTGACATGCTTTTGGCATGGGTAGCTGGCTTCGGTTACTTCAAGGAAGGCGACAACTACCTCTTCCAGCACGCCAACCCTCGTCCTGACCTTGCTACCAAGCTTCCAACCCTTGATGGTCGCAAGCTGACATTCGAGTACGACATTCAGTATGTGGACTGGGAGCTACAGTTCGGTGTTGGTGTGGCAGCACACGGTACCGTTCAGATGGCTTACCCAGACCTATCTGCAGCTGACGCAAAGGCTAAGTTCATCGAGGCTGTCACCAACGGTGACACCGAGTGGCTAAAGCCAGTTGCTGAGAAGTGGAACACTGGCTACCAGAACACCGGTACCCCAGATGCACTTCAAGCACTTTCTTCCGGTCCATACATCGTGGAAGAAGCTGTTGCTGACCAGTACGTAACTTTCGTGTCAAACCCACTGTTCGCATGGGGACCATCACCTAAGTACGAGCGCGTAACCATCCGCGAGATTGCTGACTCAACTGCTGCTGTTCAGGCTGTTGAGAACGGTGAGGTTCAGATTGCTTCCGGTCAGCCAACCGCTGACGTGCTAGCACTGGTATCTGCTCTTACCAACGCGTCTTACGCAACCGGTAACGAAGCTGCCTACGAGCACATCGACCTAACCTTCGACAACGGTGGTCCATTCGATGCTGCGACCTACGGTGGCGATGCTGAGAAGGCACGCAAGGTCCGTCAGGCATTCTTGCTCTCGATTCCTCGCGAGCAGATTCTTGAGAACCTAATCAAGCCTTTGAACCCAAATGCTGAGCTACGTAACTCACACCTGTTGATCCCTGGATCACCTAACTACGACAAGATGGTCGCTGAAAACGGCTCTGACTTCTACACATCTGCAGACGCAGCTGGTCGAATCGAGCAGGCTAAGGCACTTCTAGCCGAGGCTGGCGTTACCACTCCAGTTGAGGTTGGCTTCTGGTACCCAGAAGGAAACGTTCGTCGTGGCCAGGAGTATGAGCTAATTGCTGCTAACGCAGCGCTAGCTGGCTTCAATGTTGTTGATGAGTCTGAGCCAAACTGGGAGTTCACCGGTATGGAAATCAACCCACACGACGCAGTTATCTTCGCGTGGGCATCAACCTCTCTAGCAGTTACCGGATCTGACCAGTACCTAGGTACTGACCAGCCTTCTAACTTCTCTGGTTACTCAAACGCAAACGTGGACAAGTACCTAAAGGACTTGAACACCGCGCTTGACCCAGAGCTTCAGTACACGCTTCTGCGCGATGCTGAGAAGGAAATCTGGAACGACGCATACTCAATTACCATCTTCCAGTTCCCTGGTCTCACCTGGTGGGACAAGGGCACAGAGGGCGTAAGCATGAACCCACTGGTTCCTTACTTCTTCTGGAACTTCTGGGATTGGGCACCTGTCGCGGGCTAACCTAGACGGGTAGTGCAAAGGGGTCTTCGTCCTTTGGGCGGAGGCCCCTAAGCACAATTGAGAGGCAAAGATGCTTGGATTTGTTGTTCGTCGCCTAGCTGCGACTTTGGTGGTGCTACTTGTTGCATCATTCATTGTCTATGTCCTCACTGCGATGTCAGGCGATCCACTTGCTGATTTGCGAGCAGCAGGAACCAGAGATGCACTGGTCAAACTTGCATCCCTCGAAGAGCGACTAAATCTTGATGTCCCACCCGCTCTTCGCTATTTCCTTTGGCTTGGGGGAGCGGCCGGCTGCCTCATTGGCAGGTGTGATCTTGGTATTTCAATCGCACAGGGTGAACAACCGGTAATCGATGCGCTTTCGACTGCGATGGGTTCAACATTGCAGCTGGTGACGCTGGCTACCATTCTTTCAATCATCGTCGGAATCACCATCGGTATGACAACCGCGCTTCGCCAGTATTCGGGTTATGACTACACCGTTACTTTTTTTGCATTCGTTTTTTATTCGCTACCAATCTTCTGGGTCGCCGTGCTGCTCAAGGAATTTGGTGCAATTCGGTTCAACCAGTTCTTAGATGATCCAGTCTTGTCGCCGCTGACAACAATTTTGTTGTCGCTTGCTCTAGGTTTTGTGATTGCCGGCATAGTCGGAGGCGGACTCAAAACCAGGGCTAGAGTCTTTGGCATCACGCTGCTGTTGAGCCTGGTGGTTCTGACACTTTCATCCCTGACTCAATGGCTGAAGAGTCCTTCCTTGGGAATCGTTGGAGTAGTCCTGCTAACTGCTGGATTGGCGTTTCTCATAACAATTCTTAATCGAGGTCTTGATGACCGGAAGGCAGTTTTGACAGCTGTAACCGTGACGGCTGTCGTCGCAGTGCTTTGGTATCCAATGCAGTTCCTATTTTTCTTTATAAACAACCCGCTAGGAATCCTGGCCGCTCTTGTGATTCTCGGTGCGATCGGATTCGTAGTTGGAGTCTTCTTTGGCGGCGATGATAAGAAAGAAATTTCGAGGCTGGGAGCCATCATTGGCTCAGCCTCGGTGTTGATTTTGATTTTGGATCAGATGCTACTTCGCTTCGAAGAATACAAGGCAGCAATCAATCTAAAGGCGGGCTTTATTTCCACAATTGGTGCCGTTACTCCTTCAATTGCCAAGAGCGATGACATGTGGTTGAGAATGCTAGACAGCTTCGGGCACCTAATTCTGCCGACTATTGCGTTGATGATTGTCTCGGTGGCTGGCTATACCCGCTATTCCAGAGCGTCACTTTTGGAAGTACTAAACCAGGACTACATTCGAACAGCTCGAGCAAAGGGACTGCCAGAGCGCACTGTGATCATGCGTCACGCCTTTAGAAATGCCATGATTCCAATTGCCACGATTATCACATTTGATATTGCGGGACTTATTGGTGGCGCAATCATTACCGAGCGAGTATTTGCCTGGCAGGGTATGGGAGCGCTTTTCAATAAAGGACTTCAAGCAGTCGATGTGAATTTAGTGATGGGCTTTTTCCTGGTGACGGGGGCAATTGCTGTCGTTTTCAACATTGTGGCTGACGTTTTGTACTCAGCTCTAGATCCAAGAATCAGGGTGAACTAATGGCAAAGAAACCTGTTAGCGACGAAACCCAGCTGAATAGAGAGATTTCTATTGAGCAAAGAGAGACTGAGGGTCTTTCGCTTGGCACCATTGTTAGAAGAAGGTTCTTCCGCCACAAGGCCGCGGTTGCCTCTCTAGTGGTTCTATTCTTGATTGCGGTTCTGGCTTTTACCTCGGTGGGAGTGGTAGTCGGCGGCTCTGGAAAACTCGTAGCAAATCAGGAAACGGGTCGGCTAATTGTTGACGGATTGAGAATTGAGGGATGGTGGAAGTACAACTGGTATGAGAACTACCCAGTTCTAAATGCCGGTGGCACTCCAACACTCTCCATCTGGCCATTTCAGGTTGGCGAACACCCGTTTGGACAGGACACTCTAGGTAAAGACATTTTTGCGCGAGTGATGCGCGGAATTCAACAGTCATTGCTCGTGATTGTGCTGGTTGGTTCAATTGCCACAATAATCGGTGTCATTGTCGGATCAGTTTCAGGCTTCTTCCGCGGTCGGGTTGACAGCCTCCTTATGAGATTTACCGACGTAATCATCATCATCCCTACTCTGGTGCTGGGAGCCGTGCTTGGAAGAACTTTCGGAGGCAATGCACTGTCGCTTGGAATCTTGCTCGGCTTTATTGCCTGGACTGGTCTGGCTCGTTTAGTTCGCGCAGAGTTTCTTTCGCTTCGCGAGCGAGAATTCGTGGACGCGGCTAGAGTCGCTGGAGCAACCAACTCAAGGATTATTTTCCGTCACATTTTGCCCAATGCAATTGGTGTAATAGTCGTAAATGCAACCTTGCTAATGTCAGCCGCAATTTTGATTGAAACAGGGCTGAGTTATCTTGGATTTGGAATTGTTGCCCCAGACATTTCGCTGGGCCAAATCATTTCCGAATACAACGAGGCATTCAAGACTCGACCCTGGTTGTTTTGGTATCCCGGATTGTTTATTGTCGTGATTGCACTTGCCATTAACTTTGTTGGGGATGGATTGCGAGATGCCTTTGATCCGAGGCAGCGTCGTCTTCCAAGACAGGGTGGAGCTTGGCAGGACTTTAGAAAGTTGATTGCAGAGCGAGGTAAGAAATGATTCTTATTCGCTCAAAAGAGCAGTATCAAAACTGCAGCTGTCAGCAACAACCAAAGGACGAGGCTTTTACTGTTGAAAGACTTTCGAATCTCGCCAGTTTCCAAACCGGTTCGCTCGAGCCTTCTTCGAATCTCGTAGGCAGCAGCGCCGGAATCGGAAGTAACCAGATCACCAGGACGAACGGTACCAGCGACGTAACTGGTTTCCGGAAGGAAGCTGCCATCATCTCTAGCGGCAGTGAAGCTGGAGTGACGTCCGGGAGCCACGGCCGAAAAGGAGACAAACTTTCCTTGCTCGGTGGTGATTTCCAAGGCCCACTTAGTGTCAATTCGCTGGATGTTTCCAAGGGGGATTTCGATTCGATGAAGGACGTTGTTGAGGACAACACTTCGTTCAGTGATTTCAACACTTGGTCGCCACAGCAGAAGGTAGCAACTCAGCCACAGCCAACTGGCCAAGACAGTGCTTTCGGGCAAGCCGCGCATTCCGAACTCGATGAAGCTGAGGGTAAGGGCCAACAGCAAAATCGAACCGAAGATGATGGTCAGATATTTGCCAAAGCGGGATCTAAATCTCATACAGCTAAGACTCTAGGGGGCAAATAGATGAATGCTCCAATAATTGAAACCAAAAACCTAGGAGTTGAATTCTGGGTTGACGGTGAATGGGTGATGGCTGCCACAGGAATTAGCTTCACTGTTTCACCGGGCGAAGTCTTGGCGGTGGTCGGTGAGTCTGGCTCCGGTAAGAGCACCAGCGCCATGTCCCTGCTGGGCCTTCTGCCAGTGAATGGACGAGCCAGTGGCTCCGTTCAATTGGCTGGGGAAGAGCTGATTGGGGCCGAGAAAAAGCGTCTTCGCCAGATTCGCGGTGAAGAAATCGCGGTAATTTTCCAAGAACCAATGACTGCGCTAAACCCGGTCTACACAATCGGTTTTCAAATCTCGGAAGCGCTCAAAGTTCACTATCCGAAATTGACCAAGCAGGAAGCTAAAGAACGGGCCATCGAACTCTTGACGATGGTTGAATTACCTGATCCCGAGAAGGCCTTCAATTCATACCCACACCAGCTCTCCGGAGGTCAACGACAGCGCGCGATGATTGCGCAGAGCCTGAGTTGTGATCCAAAGCTCCTGATTGCGGATGAGCCAACCACGGCGTTGGACGTAACTGTTCAAGCTGAAATATTAGATTTGCTTAGAAACCTAAATAAGAAGCTTCACTCGGGAGTGATTCTCATTACCCACGATATGGGAGTAGTTGCCGACTTGGCGGACCGAATTTTGGTTATGAAAGATGGCCAAATGGTGGAGCAGGGAACTGCCGATCAAATTTTCAATCGGCCACAGCATCCATACACGCAGACTCTGCTCGCATCGGTTCCCAAGTTAGGTCGAAGCGCCAGACGTTACTTTGAGGTTGAGCCAGGAACTTCGCCAGTATTGGCCCTCAAGGACGTGTCAATCGTTTATCCCAAGCGTGGCAAAGTACCAGCCTTTACGGCAGCTAAAAATGTGAGCTTTGAAATTTATCCCGGAGAGATTCTGGGTCTGGTAGGCGAGTCTGGTTCAGGAAAGACAACCGTCGGCCGCGCAGCAATCGGACTTCTTCCTGTTTCAGAGGGAAGCATCAAGTTAATTGGTGAAGAAATTGCGGGAGCCAGCCAAAAACAATTGCGAGGACTTAGACAACGCACTGGTGTTGTTTTTCAAGACCCTGGTAGTTCGCTAAACCCGCGGCTCCCGATTGGGGAAAGCATCGGAGAGCCATTACTGCTTGCGAAAAAAGCCGAAGGAAGTGCTCTGAACCAAATTGTGGAGGACTTGCTTGATTCAGTTGAGCTGCCAAGAAGTTACCGGAACCGCTATCCTCACGAACTTTCGGGTGGACAGCGTCAGAGAGTAGGAATTGCAAGAGCCATCTCCCTTAACCCTGACCTACTGATTGCCGATGAGCCCACGAGCGCACTCGATGTCTCTGTGCAGGCAAGATTCCTGGAACTACTGCTAGAACTTCAAGACAAACTAAAGTTCGCCTGTTTGTTTATAAGCCATGACCTAGCGGTAGTGGATACCTTGGCACATCGAATTGCCGTAATGCAGCATGGTGAACTAGTCGAGGTTGGGGATCGAGACCAAATTTTGAATAATCCTCAGCAGGAGTACACCAAGAAATTAATTTCTGCTGTTCCAGTCCCTGACCCTCAGGAGCAGCGCCAGCGCCGCGAGGCTAGAGCAAGAACTAACTCCTGATCCCTTAGAATTATCAAAATGTTTTTGACAAAGGTTGGTTAGAGAAGTGACATACATAATTGCCCTTCCTTGTGTCGATGTTAAGGACAAAGCCTGCATCGATGAGTGCCCAGTTGATTGCATTTATGAGGGCGATCGAATGCTCTATATCCACCCGGACGAGTGCGTGGACTGTGGGGCGTGCGAGCCAGTTTGCCCCGTCGAAGCCATCTACTATGAAGATGACGTGCCCGAGCAGTGGGCTGAGTATTACTCAGTGAACGTCGACTTTTTCAAGGAAATTGGCTCACCTGGCGGAGCAGCCAAGGTTGGTGCCATTGCTGGAGATCACCCAGTGGTGGCAGCCTTGCCCCCTCAGTCCAGCTAACCACTGGCATTTTGCTCAGAATTGCCCTATTCTTGCTTCTCGGTTCAAGGCCAAGCGCCAAAACCCAACAAAACAACTAAGGATTTTTCATGCCAGTACCTAAGCGACGTAAATCACGTGCAAACATTCACGCTCGCCGTTCCCAGTGGAAGGCAGAACCGGTTGCTTTGGTAAAGAGCGTTGAGGGTGGCCGAACCGTGTATTCCCTTCCACACCGTGCAAAAATTGTGACCGACTCTGTTGGAACTGAGCTTTACATGGAATACAAAGGCCGCAAGGTAGCGGACGTCTAACCACCATGGTTTCAAACGAGCTGCTAGAGCGGCTCGGAGTAGAAATAAAGCCCGAGCTGGTTGAGCTCGCGTTAACCCACTCTTCTTACGCTTACGAAAACCAAACCGAGAGTAACGAACGTTTGGAATTTCTCGGTGACTCTGTCTTGGGATACGTAGTCGCTAGTTATGTTTTTCGACAGCACGAGAATCTATCCGAGGGTGACCTAACTCGACTCAAGAACTCAATTGTTTCTGCTAACGCCTTAGCAGCGGCTGCTAATCACCTAGACCTCGGGAGCCATCTTCTTCTTGGAAAGGGGGAGATTGCGACTGGCGGTAGACAACGTCTAAATATATTGGCTGATGCCATGGAGGCACTAATTGGTGCTGCCTATCTGACTGCCGGCATAGAAGGCGCGGCCAAGCTAATTGAGCGCTCAGTTATCCCGCTACTCGATGACCCAATTGCATTGAGGGAGCTAGCTGACCCCAAAACCACTTTGATTGAGCGACTGAAAAACGAGAAATCTAAGCTTGAGTATGAAACTAGCTTCGAAGGGCCAGAGCACAATCGCATTTACTACTCAAAGTGCAAACTAGCTGGCCGGATTCTCGGCGAGGGAGAGGGAACCACGATTCGCTCCGCTGAAACCAGTGCTGCGTTGGCAGCGCTAAGAACAATTGCGGATCGCTAATGCCCGAATTACCCGAAGTCGAAACGGTTCGAGCAGGCTTAGCTTCTTCCATCCTCGGTTACACAATTACAGAAGTAGATATCCTGGATGCAAGGGCGTTGAAGCGAAATGCTGGTGGCCCCAAATCATTTGTCAAAGAGGCAATTGATTCCAAGCTCAATCAAGTCGTACGCCGTGGCAAGTTCTTTTGGTTCCCCATCTCCAAGGAACGTGCACTGGTAGGGCACTTGGGGATGAGCGGTCAGATCTTGGTCCGTAAATCCAGTGACGCCGAGGACAAGTGCACCAGAATCGTGTTTGAGGTCAGAAAAGGTAAAACTGCAAGACAAATTAGATTTATCGATCAACGTCTTTTTGGCGGTTTGTACTTTGATGACTTGGTTCCCACAAGCGACGGCTTCCCGGCCGGGCACAGTCCGGAGAAAGCAGTTGATGCCCTCATTCCTAGCTCGGCCAGCCATATTGCTCGAGACTTACTAGACCCTTACTTTGACTCCCAGTTAGTAGTGCAAAAGCTTCTATCGCGAAAAACTGGTATCAAGAATGTTTTGCTAGATCAGAATCTGCTCAGCGGCATTGGCAATATTTATGCCGATGAAGCACTTTGGCTGGCAAAGCTTCACTACAACACTCCCGCCGAGACCCTGACTCGGAAAAAGGCATTTGAACTGATTGAAATCACCCAAGAGGTGCTTCGCAAAGCCGTTGAGCAGGGTGGGACTTCTTTTGATGAGCAATATAAAAATGTCAATGGCGAAAGTGGCTACTTTGCAGTTTCGCTCAATGCGTATGGTCAGACAGATGAACCGTGCCCACGCTGTGGAACCCCGATTAGGCGCGACGCCTGGGCTAACCGGGGCAGCCATTTCTGCCCACGCTGCCAAAAGCTAAAGTCTTAGCGCTTTATTTTTGGCCACATCAAAATAAGAATTGCAATACCAGCCGAACCATAGGACCAAATAGTGCCAAGTTCATTTGCCGGAATCAATTTGTCGCCAGTTAGGTCTTGTGCTGCTACGAAAATCAGAGGCAGAAGACCAACTAGGAAACCAATTCGCTTGGGCCAGCTTCCTTTAGCCTCGATTGCTAACAGAGCAACTCCTGTCAGCGACAGGATCAGTCCCAGTGGTACCGGTCCAGATTCTGACTGATGAAAGATAGTGCCGAAGACTCCGGCAATTAACGCCAGTCCAAGTCCAATAAAAAAAGCCATTAAACATTCAATCTACCCTTGAGAGTGTGGTTTAGGCGAAGCCAGATTGGCAACATGGATTGCGCAAGGAGGAGAGGTAGCCTTGGGTAGGCTTTGGAGACGAGAAAGCGGGGTGAGCGGGCGTTGTATCTAAAAAGCATCACCCTAAAGGGCTTCAAATCCTTCGCTCAGCCCACCACACTCCAGCTCGAACCCGGAATCACCTGTGTAGTTGGACCTAATGGATCCGGTAAATCTAACGTTGTGGATGGTCTTGCCTGGGTCATGGGTGAGCAGGGTCCAAAAACGCTTCGCGGCGGAAAGATGGAAGACGTCATCTTTGCCGGTAGCGCCAACAAGGCCCCACTGGGCAGGGCCGAAGTCGAGCTTGTCATTGACAATACCGATGGTCATCTTCCGATTGAGTACTCCGAAGTAAAGATTTCACGTGTTCTGTTTCGAAATGGAGCAAGCGAGTACGCAATAAATGGTGAAGTCTGCCGACTGCTAGACATTCAGGAATTACTCAGCGACACAGGTCTTGGGCGCGAAATGCATGTCATCGTCGGGCAGGGCCAGTTGGACACTGTCCTGCGAGCAACCCCATCCGAGCGCAGGGCATTCATCGAAGAAGCCGCTGGAATTTTGAAGTATCGACGCAGAAAAGAAAAGACTGAGCGCAAGCTGGACGCAATGCAGGTCAATCTAACGAGACTGCAAGACTTAGTTTCTGAAGTTCGAAGAAACCTAAAGCCGCTAGGCCGTCAGGCAGAAGTCGCTAAGCAAGCAAAAGAAATTGCCGCAAGTGCACGTGAGCTTAAGGGTAAATTAATAGCCACTCAACTTCGAACACTGCGGGAACAACTTGATTCAGTCAGCAAGGATGAAGGTGAGCGCAAAGCTCAAACCTCTTATGCGCAACAGCAACTAGAGAGCGCCAGAACTGGTATTCGAGAAATTGAAATGTCTTTTGATTCTGGCGAATTGGATTCCGCCCGTAGCAATTTGTATGCAATAGAAGCTCTTGAAACCCGCATAAGAAATCTTTCAAATCTAGCAAGTCAGAAAAAGACTCTCCTGGTTGGCGATTCAGCTAACAGTGGAAAAAGTGAAGTTGAAGAGCTTAGGCAGCAGCAAAGTGGTCTCGGCCAGGAACTTTCTCAAATTGAAGTGCAACTTCAGCAGGTTGCCAGTGAACTTGCCTCAGCCGAGCAAGAGCGCGAGCGACTAGCCCTTGAACTTGCCCGACAAGAGGCTGAGTTAGATCGAGCTAGAGAAAAAGCTGAGAACAAGCGAACAGAAAAGAGCCAGCTTTCAGCGCAGCTGGAAAACATCCAATCTCGTCAGCAGGAAAATTTAGCTAGCGAAAACACGCTTCGAGCAGGCCTAAGTGAAGCGAGACTGAAACTTTCAGCGCTCGAACAAGAAAAACAAATTCTTGACCCAACCGGTAAGGCAGTTTCAGACGACGCCCTTCGCAGGGCGTATGAAAATGCTCAAGCCGGTGAGCGAGAAGCACGGAAACGACTTGACGCCGCTCGCGAGGAACTGCACCGAGCGGAAAGGGAGCGCGACTCACTGGCTGCTCGTCACGCCGCTCTGGGGCTGCTGCTGGAGCAGGAAGATGGTGCGAAGAATATTCGCAAGGCAAATCTCAGTGGTGTCGGTGACTTACTCGCGGATGCCATCACCATTGATTCGGGTTATGAAACTGCAATAGCTGTTGCACTGGGAACAATTGCAGACTCGGTATTGGTCGAGAGTAAGGAGCAGGCCCTGGCAGCTTTGCGTTACCTCAAGCGCGAAAATCTAGGGCGTGCAGAATTTGTAATTTTTGATGGCGGAAAATCAAGACGCCGGGTTTCAGCTGGCGAGTTGCCCAGAGCCTCCGAGCTGGTGGAGGCCCCGGAGGGTGTCCTAGAAATTTTGGACGGTTTTCTAATTGCAGACTCTCTCGAGCAGGCCGAATCAATTCGACTTGGCGATCGTCCAGTTATCACCAAAGACGGAGACTACCTGTCTCGCTCTTTGATTAGGGGTGGCAGCAATAAACAGCCCTCTAAGTTAGAGCTAGCAGCCGAGCGAGACCGCGCCTCCAGTGAGCTGCAGGACTATGCCCGAGTTATCGATCAACTTTCCTCAAAATTAGAGGATGCCAAGCTCCAGCTCAGCTCGGCAAGCAAACTTAGTGAACAGTCGCTGGGCGATTTGCAAAAACACGATTCTGAACTTGCCAAGAAAGCCGAGAGCCTGGGTCGCGTAATCGCACAACTTGATTCAACTGGACTTGAAATTGAACGCCTTCAAGCTGAACTCTCCGAGATTGAGGCTGCAAACCAGGAACTTACAAGCAGGAAGTCATCTCTGGAGTCGCAACTGGCATCTTTTTCAGAAATCGGTGACCTAGACCTGAGCCAAAGGGAGAGTGCGCTGGTTGCCCTGGATTCTGCCCGCACAAAGGAGCTCGATGTTCGAGTTCGCCTGAGCGCATTGCAGGAGAGAAAGAGCGGTGTTGGTCGGGAGCAGGCTCTCATCGAACAACGTTTAGCAGAAGCTATTGCCGCCGACAGCGCAAGGGCTGAACTTTTGAATCAGCGCAAACAAGAGGTGCTCAATGCTGAAAGCATTCTTGCACTCTCGCCAAAACTGTTGGCAAAGATTGAGCAGATGATCCTAAGCTCGCGAACTCGGGTTAGGGAACTGGATGCCGAGCGAAGCCAAAAGATGCAGAGGTTGCAACAGCTTAGGCAGCAAGCCCAGCAGTTGGAAACCCAACTCAGTTCAATGACGCAAGGCGTGCAAGAAGTAGAAATGCGCTCTTATGAGCTTCGCCTGCAATTGCAGAGCCTAGGAGAGCGCAGTCAAGAAGAACTCAGCTTCAATGCGGCAGATTTATTGAATGAGTATCAAGAAATTACGGAGTCTCAATCTGAGCTGGAGACTGCTTTGCGTCAGGCTGAGCGCAAACTCAACCAACTCGGGGCATTCAACCCGTTGGCTCTCGAGGAATTTTCTGCTCTGGAGGAGCGCCACAAGTACCTCAGCGAACAACTTGAGGATCTAACTTCAGCTCGCAGCGACTTGCGAGGCATCATTGCCGACCTTGATGAAAAGATGGAAGTAACTTTCCAAGAGGCATTCGCTGACACCAAGCGGGCGTTTCAAGAAGTCTTCCCCATCTTGTTCCCTGGTGGATCGGGCTCGTTGTCTTTAATAGACGACCCGTCCGGAGAAACTGGAGTCGAAGTCTCGGTAAAGCCAGCTGGTAAGAAAATCGAGAGAATGTCATTGCTGTCAGGTGGCGAAAGATCTTTGGCGGCAGTCGCACTTCTGGTTGCCATCTTTAAGGCAAGACCCAGCCCCTTCTATGTTTTAGATGAGGTTGAGGCAGCGCTCGATGATGCAAACCTCGGCCGTCTTCTATCAGTTATCGAGACACTCCGCGAGAGTTCGCAGCTGATAATTGTTACTCACCAAAAGCGAACCATGGAAATCGCTGATGCCCTCTATGGCGTAAGCATGCGCCAAGACGGAATTACCCAGGTTGTAGGGCAAAAGCTCGATAAGGCTAGCTAGTGTTTTCGTTTCTGAGAAGAAATAAACAAACAAGTCAGTCAGAGCAAGTAGATCTTCCAACCCGAAGCATAACTTCTGCAATTAGGTCTTTGTTTCCACGAAAGTTTGACCTAGCTGATCTTGAAGAAACTCTTTTGCGGGCAGACTTTGGCTTAGCAACGGCTGAAGAAATCACCCATGAGCTTGCGCAGCAACTAAAGTCGCTTGGTGAACTAGGCGAAGACGAAATGCGAGTACTACTTCGTGACCTGTTGGCAAGCAAGCTAAGCCGCGAGGATGCAGCTCTGAATTTGCAGTCCGGCAACTTCCCCTATGTCTTCTTAGTGGTCGGAGTGAATGGGGCTGGAAAAACAACCACCATCGGCAAATTGGCAAAATGGTTAGCAGATGGCTCTTGGAAAGTAGTGATTGGCGCAGCCGACACCTTCCGTGCTGCGGCGGTAGACCAGCTGGCAACCTGGGCCGAAAGAGCTGGAGCGGAATTAGTTCGACCGCAGACCCAAGGTCAGGACCCAGCAGCGGTTGCGTATCAAACAGTTGAAAGGGCCATCAGTCAGCAAGCCGACATAGCCATCATTGACACAGCGGGTCGCCTGCAAAACAAGCAAGATCTGATGGACGAGCTTGGCAAGATTACTCGGGCCATACAGAAACAGATTCCCATCTCTGAGGTGCTGTTGGTGCTGGACGCGACCATGGGTCAAAACGCTCTTGCCCAAGCCAAGGCCTTCACCCAGGCAGCTGAAGTTACCGGTGTCGTTCTGACAAAGTTAGACGGAACCGCCAAGGGCGGTATTGCCTTCGCCGTGCAACAAGAACTGGGCATACCCATTAAGCTCGTCGGAGTCGGAGAAGGACCAGATGACTTTGCCTTCTTCTCACCTAAAGATTTTGCCTCTGGGCTTGTCGCCAGATAGGAGGGGACATGTTCGATTCCCTCTCATCTCGATTTTCTGAAACCTTTCGCTCACTGCGCGGAAAAGGACGACTTTCTGCTGCCGACATCGATGAAACTCTTCGCGACATTCGTAAATCGCTACTGGAAGCAGACGTATCACTAGATGTTGTGAAGACGTTTATTGGCAACATTCGCGAGCGAGCCCTGGGCGATGAAGTTTCTAAAGCTCTCAATCCTGCCCAGCAGGTTGTCCAGATTGTAAACGCTGAACTAATAAAGATCCTGGGTGGAGAAACCAGAAAGCTCCAGTTTGCCAAGACTCCTCCCACCGTGATCATGTTGGCTGGACTGCAAGGTTCCGGAAAAACTACCTTTGCTGCAAAACTTGCCCTCTTACTAAAAAAAGAAAACCAAACTCCCCTTTTGGTAGCTTGTGATTTACAGCGACCTAACGCTGTTGATCAACTCAAAGTTTTGGGAGAAAGGATTGCTGTTCCTGTCTTTGCGCCAGAGCCGGGTAATGGAGTAGGAAATCCGGTTACGGTTGCAAAACAGGCAATCGAGAAGGCAAAAAAGGATCAACACTCGGTTTTGATCATCGATACCGCGGGCAGACTCGGTGTTGATCAGGAAATGATGCAACAGGCAATCGACATTAGAAATGCTGTGAGACCTGATGAGCTAATTTTTGTTATTGACTCGATGCTGGGTCAAGACGCAGTAAATGTTGCTAAAGCATTTGAAGATGGTGTGGGGATAAGCGCCGTTTCTCTCACCAAGTTAGACGGTGACGCTAGGGGTGGAGCTGCACTTTCCGTCGCCACAATTACTGGCAAGCCAATCCTGTTTAGCTCAACTGGCGAAGCGCTCGATGCCATTGAGACATTTCATCCCGATCGCATGGCAAGTCGGATCTTGGACATGGGCGATGTCCTTACGCTCATTGAACAAGCTCAGAAGACTTTTGATCAAGCCGAGAGCAAAAAGATTGCAGAGAAAATAGCCAGTGAACAGTTCACGCTGCAAGACTTTCTGGAACAGCTCCAGCAGGTGAAGAAAATGGGCAGCTTAAAGGGAATTATGGGCATGCTGCCTGGAATGGGAAAGCTAAAAAACGACCTAGACCAGTTTGACGAGAAACTTATTGATAGAACCCAGGCCATCATCCAGTCAATGACCCCATTGGAGCGTAATCAGCCCAGGGTTCTGAACGGTTCTCGAAGAATCAGAATCGCTAAGGGCTCGGGAACCAGCGTGACCGAGGTTAACCAGCTCATGCAGCGCTTTGAGCAGGCAGCAAAAACTATGAAGTCAATGGCCAAGGGTGGGCCAATACCAGGTTCTCCGTTTCCGGTCGCCACCAAGAAAGTAGCCAAACCAACAAAAAAGGGAGGCTCAAAAAGTGGTAATCCGGCCAAGCGAGCAGCTGAGAATCAAGGCTTGAGCTACCAGCCCAAGCAATCTGGCAGCAGCTTTGGCTTAGGTAACTAGCGCCAAAGTCGTTTTTCTGGCAGAATTTCACGGTTGTCTCGACCCTCTATCCAGACAGCAAACAACCTGAGAAACCTGCCGAGTGTGCCCCCACGCTCACGGTGGAAACTCGCCCCCTAACTCAAACAGGAGAAAAGTGGCTGCAAAGATCCGCCTAAAGCGCATTGGAAAAACGCGCACCCCTCACTACCGAATTGTGGTAGCTGATTCAAAGACTCACAGAGATGGTCGAGTAATTGAGGAAATTGGTCGCTATGTACCAACTACTGACCCATCAATAATTGAAGTTGATTCAACTCGTGCTCAGTATTGGCTGTCCGTTGGTGCGCAACCAACCGAACCAGTAGTGGCAATCCTTCGCCTAACTGGCGACCTTGCTAATGAAAAGGGCGAGAAGAAGAACAGCGTCAAGCCTCAGGTTGCTAAGCAAGCTTTTTCCGCTGATACCGCCAAGAAGTCAGTTCTGCTTCCGAAGGAAGAGAAGAAGGCAAAGGTCGAAGAGACAAAGTCAGAGCCAGCCGCAGAGGTAACTGAGTCAGCTACAGCTGAAGAGGTAGCTGTTGAGCCGGCAGCCGAAGCGCCAGTTGAGCCAGCGGAAGCTGCAGCTGAACCAGTTGCCGAAGCTGCAGCTGAGGAAACCAGCGAAGAGCCAAAGAGCGAATAAGCAATGTTGGCAGCAACTTTGCAGCACCTGGTGCGCGCGATTGTCGATAACCCTGAAGATGTCGCGGTTGAGCTGCGTTCAATTGGTAAAAGTGACCTGCTAGAAATCCGAGTACATCCAGATGATCTCGGAAGAGTCATTGGTAAGGGCGGCAAAACTGCCACTGCACTGCGAACAATTGTTAATGCTTTGGCGGACGGCAAGCGAATTCGTGTAGACGTGGTGGATACCGATTACTAACATCACGTCGCTTCGGGTAGGCCGCCTGCTCAAAGCGCACGGCCTCAAAGGCGCTATCAAGCTTGAGTTGTATACAGATTCGCCCAATGAACGATTTGCCCCCGGCAGCGTCGTTCAATTGCAGGTCCCTGAAACATCTCAGTGGTTTGGCAAGAGCCTGACAGTTCGCGAACTGCGCTGGTACAACAATCTTCCTGTTGTTTTCTTTGAGGGAATTGAAGACCGAACTGTCGCTGAAAGTCTTATCAAGGCCATCCTGCTGGTGGAGCAGCAAACCAGCCAGCTACCCGTTGAACCGGACGCTTGGTATGACCATCAGCTGGTCGGATTGAAAGTAATTCGTGATGGTCAACAGATTGGTGAAGTAGTTAGAGTTGATCACCTACCTGCCCAGGATCTCTTGGCAATTCAGACTGATGACAAGGAAGTGCTACTTCCATTTGTCAGAGCATTTGTACCAAAAGTTGACGTTGATAGCTCGACAATTGAAATTACCCCGCCTGGCGGACTATTCGAGGAGCTAAGCGAGGAAAAAGATGAAGATTGATGCAATTTCTATTTTTCCAGAGTTCTTTGAAGTTCTAGATATTTCGCTGCTTGGAAAAGCACGGGAGAGCGGCCTAATTGACTTCAAAGCGCATGATTTGCGCAGCTACACCCATGATCGCCACAAGACAGTGGACGACACCCCATACGGAGGGGGAGCGGGAATGGTGATGAAACCAGAACCCTGGGGCGAGGCATTTGATGAACTCCTGATTGGCCAACCCACCATCATCTTTACTACTCCCGCTGGCAAGCCATTCACCCAGAAAGTCGCGGTGGAGCTGTCTAGCAAGCCACATTTAATCTTTGCCTGCGGTCGCTATGAAGGAATTGACCAACGAGTGGTCGAGTATGCCAAGACCAAGGCGGAAGTGTTAGAGCTTTCCATTGGCGACTATGTTCTAAATGGTGGGGAAGTAGCTGCAGTTGCCATGATTGAGGCAATTTGTAGATTGATTCCTGGCGTCCTTGGAAACAGTGATTCTCTTTCAGACGAGTCTCACAATGAGGGACTCTTGGAATACCCCAGCTATACCAAACCTCAGTCTTGGCGAGGCCTGGAAGTGCCAGAGGTTCTACTATCGGGGCACCACGCTGAAATTGCAGCCTGGCGCAAAGAGCAATCTTTGAAAAGAACCCGAGAAAACCGCCCAGATCTGCTCTAGGTTGCTTCTGACCACCAGCTGTGGCAGAATTTAGCGCTGTGCCCAGGGTCTCTGCCGCAGGGGAGCAAAGAGCACAGAATTCAACTAGACCGTTTAGTCCTGCGTGCTAAAGGAAAGAGCTGGAAATGCACATTCTTGATTCACTCGACGCCAAGACCCTAAAGTCTGACGTTCCTGAGTTCCGCACAGGTGACACCGTAAAGGTTCACGTAAACATCGTTGAAGGTAACCGCAGCCGTGTCCAGGTTTTTCAGGGCCTGGTAATTCGTAAGTCAGGTGCCGGTGTTCGTGAAACTTTCACTGTTCGCAAGATTTCCTTCCAGGTCGGTGTCGAAAGAACCTTCCCAGTTCACAGCCCATCAATTGACAAGATTGAGGTTGTTTCTAAGGGTGACGTCAAGCGAGCCAAGCTTTACTTCCTAAGAGACCTTTCAGGAAAAGCAGCGAAAATTCGCGAAAAGCGCGATAACACAGACGCCTAATTTAGACTGGCATCATGTCAGTTCCCGGGGAGCGACCCCGTAATCAATCTTTACTTGCGTCCATGCGTCGCCGGGTAAACAAGTTACGAAAAAACTGGTTTGCTTCTTTTGTAATCGATTTCGTTGTAATTGTCGGCACAGCCTTGGTGCTGTCGGTACTCATCAAAGCTTTTTTGATTCGCAGTTTCTACATACCCTCTGGTTCAATGCTTGAAACTCTTCAGATTAATGATCGAATAATCGTGAACGTTATGGCGCCTGAAGTCATGCCGATTCACCGAGGTGATGTTGTTGTATTTCGTGACCCAGGCGGTTGGCTAGGCGCGATTCCTGAAACTCCCAAAGAGCCAATTCAGGAAGTCTCCGATTTTATTCTGGGCACTTTTGGAATTACCGCGCCAGACTCTGCCGAGCATTTGGTGAAGAGGGTAATTGGCTTACCGGGTGACACCGTGGTTTGTTGCGATGCGGATGGAAAGTTGACCGTGAACGGGCAGCCGGTGACAGAACCATACATCGGAGCAAATGCTCCATCCGAGATGGAGTTTGCAGTAACCGTGCCCGAGGGTCACTACTGGGTGATGGGTGACAATCGACCCAACTCAACTGATTCCAGATATCACCAAGATCTCCCTACGGGTGGTTTTGTTCCAATTTCAGTGGTTGTGGGGAATGCATTTGTAATCAGTTGGCCTTTTGAAAACTGGACATGGTTGTCCAACTATCCCGAGACTTTCAGTGTCGTTCCCAACCCTTGAGTTTGAAAAAGAACTCCTAGCCAATCACTCAGCAGTCATTGCAATCGATGAGGTGGGGAGGGGATCACTGGCTGGGCCGGTTGCGGTCGGGGCCTTTGTTCTCACGATCGAGCAGCTAATGCAGGTACCTGAGGGTTTGCAAGATTCTAAATTGATCCGTGAGTCAAAGCGACCAGAGATTGCCCAGCGCGCTCAAGGTTGGGGTAGGAGTGCAGTTGCCTTTGTGAGTGCCCAGGAAATTGATCAGCGCGGAATCATTAGCTCTTTGAAAACTGCGGGCTTGAAATGCCTAGAAGAACTGGCAATCCCGGATGCAGCGATTTTGCTGGACGGAAATTTGAACTGGCTCGAGCAACCTGGTGTCCATACCAAGATAAAAGCAGATCGCGACTGTGCTGCAGTATCGGCTGCATCGATTATCGCCAAAGTGAGTAGGGATTCCTTAATGATTGAACTTGATCAGAGATATCCGAATTACGACTTTGCCTCTAACAAGGGCTATAGCTCGCCCAGTCACATTCAGGCTCTTCGATTACATGGCCCCAGTGAGATACACCGAAAAACTTGGCTCAGCAAAATCCTCAGTGACGAGCTGTTCTAGGAACTGCTCAGTGCTCCAATTCTCATGAGATCAATTCCATGTTGCAGTTGAGCTGGCAGTTCAGCCTGCAGAATCTCTTTGGCTAGCAGCCTGGCTTTCTCGATCAATTCACCGTCACGAGTTACTTTCAACAGCCTCAGTTGAGATCTCGCCCCTGCTTGATTCTCTCCTAAGACATCGCCTTCGCCTCGCAGCTCAAGGTCCAACTCGCTGAGCTTGAAGCCATCATTGGTCTGAGCAAGGGCACTCAAGCGCTGGCTGGCTAGGCTGCCTTCCGCACTGGCTGAAACAAGCAGACAAATGCCACTGTGGTTTCCTCGGCCGACACGTCCTCGTAACTGGTGAAGTTGAGAGATACCAAAACGGTCCGCGTCCAACACAACCATGGTTGTGGCATTGGGGACATTGACGCCGACCTCAATTACGGTAGTCGAAACCAGAATGTTTATTTCTCCTGCCGCAAAGCTGGTCATAATCGTATGCTTTTCATCCGATGAGAGCCGACCATGCATAAGTGCGATGCTCAGTCCAGCGAGAGCAGGATTTTTCCTGAGTGATTCAAAGACCTCGGTTGCTGCAGCCGCTGGTGTCGCTTTCGCGCTTTCCTCAAAATTCTCCTCGTATTCTTTCCCATCGATGCGAGGACAAACTACAAATGCCTGCCGCCCTTTCGCTACCTCTTCGGCCACTCTCTGCCAAACCCTTGAAACCAGCGCTGAGTTCTCAAGCGGAACAACGAATGTTTCAATCGGCTTTCTGCCCTGTGGTAGCTCCTTCAGGGTAGAAACCTCTAGATCCCCGAAGGCAGTGATGGCGATAGTTCTGGGGATGGGGGTTGCGGTCATGGTTAGGACGTGAGGACTCTTTCGACCTTTTTGTTTGATGGCTTCACGCTGCATCACTCCGAATCTGTGCTGCTCATCAATCACTACCAGGGCTAGGTCGGCAAATTGTATCTTTTGCGCAAACAGAGCATGTGTGCCAACGGCCAACAGACACTTACCGCTCGCAAGATCCAGCAGATTCTTCTTCTTTTCTGCTGCCGAGAGGCTGCCAGTGACCAGTGTTAGACCTAGCTGCCGTGAAAGCTCTGGACCCAGGGTCTTGCTGATTGATTGATAGTGCTGTTCTGCCAAAACTTCAGTGGGGGCTAGCAGAACGGATTGTTGATTTTTGGCAAATGCCAACATGATTGCTCTAAGTGCCACAACAGTTTTTCCTGAGCCAACTTCACCCTGCAATAGCCGATGCATTGGCCTGCCACTTGCCAGGTCAGCCTGAATCTCATCATTTACTTTGAGCTGCGAGTCAGTAAACGAAAAATCCAAGTGTTTCTCAAACTCTAAAGCTTTACTCAGATCATCCAGCACTGCGGCTGAATGCTCGGCATGGGACTTTCGCTTTTGAATCAGACCTAGTTGTAACAAAAGCGCTTCATGGAATTTCAAGCTCTCAATCGCCGCCTCATAGTCAGCGTCTTTTGTCGGCTGATGAATCTTGTGGATTGCAGAGGCAAGGCCAATCAAATGTTGTTTTTCTAGAATTTCCTTCGGAATTACTTCTTCGATTTGGGTCTGACCTAGGACTTGCCTGATTGCCTTTTCAATTCGCCAACTTGGCAGGGTCGAGGTGGCTGGATAAACCGGGATTGGCAGCTCAGCCCAGGCTTTTGCCTCGGCTTCGGTTATTTCATCGAAGAGCTCGTAATCCGGATGAGCTAGCTGCAACTTTCCGGAGAACATGCCGACTTTTCCACTGAAGAAACCCCTACGTCCTTTGGTCAATTCGTCTTTTCGCCAAGCTTGTCCGAAAAAAGCAAGGCTCAAGACTGATGTCCCATCTGAAATAGATGCTTCCAGAATGTGGCCGCCACGGCCTTTTATGTAGCGCGCTGAGACGGCGACAATTTCACCAACTACCGTTGCAATTTCGCCGACGGGTAAGTCTGCGATCTTTGTAAGTTCGCCGCGCTTGAGATAGCGACGCGGATAGTGCTGCAGCAGCTCACCTGTTGTCTTGATGTCTAGCTGGCGCGCAAATGCCTTGGCTGTCTTTTCGCCAAGCATCGTGAGCTTCTCGCCTTTTTCTAGCACCCAACAATCTTGGAGCCTGGAACCTACTGTTTTGACTAGGCTCACCTTATGAGCAGGATAATTGCGGGTCTGGTTGGGTCTCTGCGCTTGGCAGCACCAGCAAATGTCACGCGACCAACCGCCGATCGGGTTAAAGAGAGTTTGTTCTCTGCGCTGGAATCAATTGATGCGATAGCCGGCTCTCGAGTGTTGGATCTATTTGCTGGGACCGCCGCCTTGGGGCTGGAAGCCATTTCACGTGGCTCAGCATCATTAGTTGCAGTTGAAAAATCAAAGCGTGCAGCGAGTGTCTGTCAGAAAAACATTGAAGTCGTGAAAAGTGCCATGGCGAAACAGAATGCAATGTCTGAAATTGAATTGGTTTGCAAAGACGCTGAGGCTTATCTGAAATCTACAAAGTCTAAATTTGACTTAGTTTTGCTCGATCCACCCTACGAAATGAAAAGTCAGAAGCTCACAGAATTGTCTCAAATGCTAAGCAATTGCTTAGCGGATCAAGCTTTAGTGGTTGTGGAGCGAAGTAGTCGTGAGCTTGCGCCTGAGCTCGTGGGACTTGCATTAGAGAGCCAGAGGACTTATGGCGATACTTCTGTCTACTTCTTTAGAGTGAGCGCTCGGTAGCTCCGGTGTAAACCTGCTGCGGGCGACCAATCCGGGCTGTTGAGTCCTCCATCAATTCGCGCCAGTGAGCAATCCAACCGGGTAATCGGCCAATGGCGAACAGCGGTGTGAACATCTTGGCTGGGAATCCCATGGCCTTGTAGATCACGCCGGTGTAGAAATCGACATTTGGATAAAGCTTGCGCTCAGCGAAGTAGTCATCAGCTAGGGCAGCTGCTTCCAACTCTTTCGCAATGTCTAGCAGTGGATCCTTCACCCCAAGCTCGGCCAGCACTTTGTCAGCGGTCGCCTTCACAATCTTTGCTCTAGGGTCAAATGACTTATAGACACGGTGACCGAATCCCATTAGGCGAATGCCATCTTCTTTGTTCTTGACACGCTCAACGTATTTACTTACACCCTCGCCAGAGTCTTTGATGAACTTCAACATCTCTAGTACCGCTTCATTGGCTCCGCCGTGCAGCGGACCGAACAGGGCGTTAACGCCTGCGGAGACAGATGCAAATAGGTTTGCCTGCGAGGATCCGACCAGTCGTACCGTTGAGGTAGAACAGTTCTGCTCGTGGTCCGCATGAAGAAGCAGGAGAGTGTCAAGCGCCTTGGTTACCAGTGGGTTTTGGGTGTAAGCCTCCGCGTATGTTCCAAATGTCATGCGCAAAAAGTTTTCAACCATTCCAAGTGAGTTGTCTGGATACATCAGCGCCTGACCAAGTGACGTTTTGTGGGCATATGCTGCCACCACTGGCATTTTGGCTAGCAATCGAATAGTTGAAAGTTCAACCTGTTCTGGATCCTTCGGATCCAATGAATCTGGATAGAAAGTCGAGAGTGCGGAGATGGATGCGGAAATAATCGCCATCGGGTGGGCTGAGGTTGGAAATGCCCGAAAGAAGTCCTTTAAGTCCTCGTGCAAAAGTGTGTGGCGTCGCATCTTTCCATCAAATTCAGTTAGTTCGCTCTCTGATGGCAGGTGACCGTAAATAAGGAGGAAAGCCACGTCTAAGAAAGACTTTTTTTCTGCGAGCTGCTCGATTGGATACCCGCGATAGCGCAGGATGCCATTTTCTCCATCTATATAGGTAATCGCGCTCTTGGTGGAGGCGGTGTTAACAAATCCTTGGTCGTAAGTGGCCAATCCGGTTTTCGCCAGCAGTCCTGAAATGTCTATTCCACTGTGACCATCGGTGGCTTGCACAACTGGCAGCTCCGACTCACTATCGCCAACTCGAATTACGACTTTTGGACTTTCAGCGGACAAACTTCTAACCTTCCTCGCAAGCCACTAGCCTAGGGCAGATTTTCTCTAAGTCTAAATCTCTCCTTTTGGCTCAAACCCGCGCTGTTCATGGCTTTACTCATCGCATTGGCCAAGGGCATAGACTGACCCTGATGGACGAAGGCGAATTCGAAGACTACGACCGCGATGCGGAGGTTTCGCTCTATCGCGAATACCGCGATGTTGTGAAGATGTTCCGCTATGTGGTTGAAACGGAGCGCCGGTTTTACCTCTGTAATGAGGTGGAGCTCAAGCGGATTGATACCGCCACTGACTTCTATTTTGAGATTAATATGCAGGATGTTTGGGTCTGGGACATCTACCGCACGGATCGCTTTGTCAAGCAGGTTAAGGTCATGACATTCAAGGACGTGAACCTAGAGGAGATTGGCAAGCGCGATATTGAAATTCCAGAAGAGTTAGCAGTCGGCGATAAGCCTTAGTTTTCCACAATTTTCAGCTAGGCCAACAGCATCCCTTTTATTCGAGCCAGCATTTTCTCCGAGGAGAGAAAATGCAAACTTCCATCGAACAAGAGCAGATTATTCTTTGGTCGCTTCTGCATGAACCAGGGGATTCATTAGCTAGAGCGGTATTTGATAGGCGCGGTATTGAAGCCTTAGAGGACTTTCGATCTGGTAAAGCGTTGCAAATTTGGTCTGACTTCATTGAAAGTTCGCGGCACGAGCAACTTAGAGACATGGTCGAGCGCATTTCTCTGCGCTTGCCGCATAGAGACGAAATTGCCGTGATTGAGAGAGCCATCAGATGGAATGCCAGACCAGTCTTCGAAGCTGATTCACCTGATTTATTTCGCCGCCTAAGTGATCTCCATCCGCACAATCCCTACTTGCTATGGGTCGCGGGTGATATTTCATTTCTTGAAGAGCAGCCAGTTGCGATTGTGGGAACTAGGAATCCTTCAGAGGTGGGCATTGCTAATGCTCGGAAATTGATTAGGAAGATAAATCGGCCCGTCATATCTGGTGGTGCCAAAGGCATTGATGCCGTTGCACATGAAACTGCGATTGCCATGGGACTTCCTACCGCGGCGTTCATGGCTGGCGGACTAGATAGGGCCTATCCGCAATCCAATTGGGATTTGTTTCATCGGATAGTCCAAACTGGTGGCGCGATGATAAGTGAAATGTCATGCACCACTGCACCTACGCGCTTTAGATTTTTGCAGCGTAATCGCTTGATTGCTGCCGCTGCTACTTCCACTTTTGTCGTTGAAGCAGGATTTCGCTCGGGCTCAAAGAACACCGCTGGCCACTCAAGAATTCTCGGACGAAGCACATTTGCCCTTGCGGGTCCTAAGGATTTCCCACCGGCTGCTGGCTGCAACCAATTGATCGAGTCGGGGTTTGCAGATCCAATTCATTTAGAAAAGACCCCCATCATAGATTTTGATCAAACCAGGCGAAGAATTGAGGATGCGGCTTTGAATGGTGCTAGAACAGCAGAGGAAATTGCACGAGAATCTGGCCTTAGCCTTCGGGATGTCAAAGCATTTCGAAGAGGTAAGGCCTAATCTGGATTTGTGAAAGACTCGCTAACATTCTTTTTGGCCTCGCTGCGGGCTCGAGGCATGAGCGAGAACACCCTGAAGGCCTATCGAGCTGACCTGTCTGATTTGTTGGAATTTCTATCTGACACAAAACAAGAGTTGTCTCTGGATGCTTTGCGCGATTGGATGTGGCGACAGTCGGAGGCAGGCGCCTCTAAGAGCACGCTAGCGAGAAAAACTTCGAGCGCTAAAGCCTTTACCGAGTTTCTATTTGAGCGAGGTGAGTTGGCAAGTGACCCAGGACTTAAGTTGCGAGCTCCCAAATTGGAAAGAACACTTCCGAAGGTTGCAAGTGAAAAGTCTTTGGCCGAGGTATTCAATAAGCTCACGGAAATTTCCAAGGACCAAAATCCTTCAGCCCTTAGAGATCTGTGTGCCTTTGAACTTCTTTATGCAACTGGCATGCGAGTCAGCGAGTTGGCGAGCCTAAACATTTCGGACATCGATTTCTCGAGGCAGCTACTTCGGGTCACTGGCAAGGGTAATAAGCAAAGGATGTTGCCCTACGGCGTTGCGGCCGCCAAAGCGTTGGATGAATACATCAGGGTCGGAAGAACAAAGTTAGCTAATGAAGCGTCTCCCGATGCGCTGTTGCTAACGTCGCGGGGTAAGAGAGTAGGAGTGAGGCAGCTCTATTCACTTGTTGCGAATCTATTGGCACAAACTCCTACTGGCTCAGCAGGCCCGCACACGCTTCGCCATTCGGCCGCGACCCACTTGCTTGATCACGGTGCGGATCTGCGTGCGGTTCAAGAAATCCTGGGTCACGCCTCTTTAGCAACTACCCAGATTTACACGCATGTTTCAGTCGAGCGCTTGCGTGACGCTTTTGAACAGGCTCACCCAAGGGCTTAGCCAACTAGCACACTGGGCCAGAGCTGGCCAACAAAAAGCAGTGGATTCAAATACCCTTGTTCACTCCGAACTGAAAAGTGAACGCAATTGTCGCAGTGTTCTTCGTAATCTTTTTCCCCAGCGCAGGCCCAACCCAAGATCTCTTCCTCCCGGACAAATTCACCTTCCTCCAAATTGCTACAAACCGGTTCAAAACTGGCTTTGTAGCCAGTGAGGGAGTGAATTGTTATTAGTTTGCGATTTGCAACTAGGCCGACAAAGCTGACCACACCATCAAACGGCGCTTTGACCTCCTCACCTTGTTTAACACTTAGATCAATTCCGCGATGACCAGCGCCATATTCATGTGCAGGAAGTTGGTAATCCCGGCTGTGGCGGGTCTCAAAATCAGGAATCGGGGTCGCCCATATTTCTGGTGGTGCGACAGGGCCCAAAGTGGATTGAAAAATAAAAAGTAGGACGGTGATGACTTTTAGCATTCCAACACCCTGCAATAAGCGGCCCAGGCCCGAGTTGTCGCTTCGGCTGGCAGTGGATAAACCCTTCCTCGGCTGTTATGCTTACAACACGTCCCGCTAGTCGGGACGAATTCGCGTAAGTCCAATAAATCTGTTGGTTCGGTCCCTTCGGGGTGCTGATGGATGGGCTTGCCAGGGGTGATTGCAACCGCAATCACCAGAAACTGAGCGGACACACTTGTGTCCAAAGGAGTGCCTTATGGCCAGCGTAACCATGCGCCAGCTACTGGATGCTGGAGTCCACTTCGGACACCAGACCCGTAGATGGAACCCAAAAATGAAGCGACACATTCTTACTGATCGCTCCGGCATTTACATCATCGACCTACAGCAATCGGTTGACTACATTGACAAGGCATATAACTTTGTTCGTGATCTAGTTGCAAACGGCGGCTCCATCATGTTTGTTGGAACCAAAAAGCAAGCTCAAGGCCCAATTGCCACCGAAGCTCTTCGCGTAGGTCAGCCCTACATCAACCAGCGCTGGCTGGGTGGACTACTTACTAATTTCTCAACCGTTGCTAAAAGAATTCAGCGCCTGAAGGAGCTGGAGACTTATGACTTTGAAGACCCAGCCAAGTCGGGTCTAACGAAAAAAGAACTGCTTATGTTGCAGCGCGAAAAAGACAAACTTGAAAAGTCACTTGGTGGTATTCGCAACGTGACTAAGACACCAAGTGCAATTTGGGTTGTCGACACCAACAAGGAGCACCTAGCCGTTACTGAAGCTCGAAAGCTTGGTATTCCAGTTATCGCGATTTTGGACACCAACTGCGATCCAGATGAGGTAACTATTGGTATTCCTGGTAACGATGACGCAATTCGTTCTATCGAACTTTTGACCAAGCTAATTGCTGACGCTGCAGCCGATGGCATGATTGCTCGCCACAACAAGGGCGGAGCTGAAGCGGAGCCGCTGGCTGAGTGGGAGCGAGAGCTGCTTGAGGGCGAGAACAAGTCTGACGCAACTGAAAAGGCGGCCGAGTAAATGGCTAACTACACAGCAAGTGATGTGAAGGCACTGCGCGAAAAAAGCGGTGCTGGAATGATGGACTGCAAGTCTGCTCTTGATGAAGCAAATGGTGACATCGAAAAGGCTTTTGAAATCCTTCGCTTGAAGGGCCTCAAGGGTGTTTCTAAGCGAGAGGGACGTTCAACCTCCAATGGTCTAGTCGTCGCTCGAGTTGACGGCGGCAGAGCGATGCTTTTGGAGCTCGCCTGTGAAACCGACTTCGTTGCCAAAGCCGAGAACTTTGTTGCCCTTGCTGAGCAAGTAGCGGATGCTGCTTTCGCAGCAGGCGCCAAGGATGCTCAGGCAGCTTTAGCGGCAACAACAAACGGAAAAAGTGTTGCTGATGCAATCACAGACCAGGCCGCAATCCTCGGCGAGAAGGTTGAACTTCGACGACTGACGGTTGTAGAGGCACCAGCAGTGGATGCTTATTTGCACCGCACCAGCCGCGATCTACCACCACAGGTAGGAGTCTTGTTGGGTTACGAAGGCGCTAACGCTGAAGTTGCACACGACATTGCGGTGCACATTGCCGCTTTCAGCCCGCAATACCTCACTCGCGATGAAGTACCAGCGGATGTGGTTTCAAAGGAACGTGAAATTGCTACCGAGACTGCTCGCAACGAAGGTAAACCGGAAGCTGCCCTTGCAAAGATTGTTGAGGGTCGAGTTACCGGCTTCTTCAAGGAGACCTGTCTAGTTGATCAAGACTTCGCCAAGGACAACAAGTCCAGCGTTGGCAAGGTAGCCGAGCAGGCTGGCCTAAAGCTGACCGGCTTCGTTCGCTTCCGTGTTGGAGCCTAAGGACAATTGATCAAGGGGTTCGGCGTAGGCCGGACCCCTTTGTCTTTCCCCCTAGGATTATCCTCAGAGTCTGCTGGAGGTTGAAGATGGCAAAGAAGCGTCGTGTACTACTCAAACTCTCCGGAGAAGCCTTTGGTGCAGGATCTCTTGGGGTAAATCCCGACGTTGTTTCTGAGATTGCCAAGTCAATTGCTTCCGCTGCCAAAGATGTTGAAATTGCCATCGTGGTTGGTGGAGGAAATTTCTTCCGCGGGGCCGAACTTTCTAATCGGGGAATGGACCGAGGCCGTGCCGACTACATGGGAATGCTCGGAACCGTCATGAACGCTCTCGCCCTGCAGGACTTCATTGAGCAAGCTGGAGCGACAGTGCGAGTGCAGACAGCCATTTCGATGTCTCAGGTTGCTGAGCCATACCTTCCACTGCGCGCCATTAGACACCTCGAAAAGGGCCGCATTGTTATTTTTGGTGCGGGTGCTGGTTTGCCATATTTCTCAACTGACACGGTTGCAGCGCAGCGCGCCCTAGAAATACATGCCGATGAAGTCCTAGTGGCAAAAAATGGCGTGGATGGTGTCTACTCTGCCGATCCGAAGCGCGATCCATCAGCCAAGAAACTCGCTGAGATTAGTTATCAAGAGGCGCTCGTGCAGGGCTTGCGAGTTGTTGACGCAACAGCATTCTCTCTGTGCATGGACAACAAGATGCCGATGCGAGTGTTTGGCATGGAGGATGTATCTGCAGCACTTTTGGGCAAGCAAGTCGGCACCCGAGTCAAGCCATAGCAATAAGGAAACAAAATGATTCAACAAATTATGGCTGAGGCCAAAGACAAGATGGACAAAGCCCTGGAGGCAACCAAGGAAGACTTTGCCTCGGTCCGAACCGGTCGGGCGAATCCCGCCATGTTCCAAAAAATCATGGTTGATTACTACGGCACCCCAACGCCATTGGCTCAATTGGCCGGTATTCAAAATCCTGAAGCTCGCTCAATCTTGATTTCCCCATACGACAAGTCAGCCCTGTCTGCCATCGAGAAGGCTTTACTAGCTGTTCCAAATCTTGGTGCACAACCAAACAGCGATGGCAATGTCATCCGTATCAATCTGCCAGAGCTAACTGAAGAGCGTCGCAAGGAGTACGTCAAGCTCACCCGCGACAAAGCAGAACATGGCCGGGTGTCTGTGCGCAACATACGACGCAAAGCCAAGGAAGACCTAGAGGCTCTAAAGAAGGATGGCGGCGCTGGCGAAGATGACATTGAGCGAGCAGAAAAGGAATTAGAAACAATTACTAAGGCGCACGTTGACAAAATTGACGAAGCGTTGAAAAACAAAGAGGCCGAACTGCTCGAGGTTTAGGTGGATAGCTCAAAGACCCGCACACTCGGCCCGCGGCTGATCGTAGGGTTCAGCTTGGGTGGGGTCTTCCTGCTCTCACTTCTGCATCCACTCGCTTTTGCTACATGGGTATCTTTCGCTGTTTTCATGGCCCTCAGGGAACTGACAGCTGTGCTCAGGGCAGCTGGTTGGTTAGTTCCAAAAATCACACCATTGGCCGGTCCAGCAATTGTTTACTCCACTTACTTTTTTCAAACGGCGGGGCAATGGCTATCTTTGCTGGTCTCGGTTTTTGTTTTGGTTCTCTATCGCGGGCTTGAACTGCTAGCTGGCAAACAGTTTTTGTCCATCAAGCAAGCCCTTCGAGAGTTTGGTGCGATTGCTTTTCAACTCGTTTACGTTCCATTGCTAATTAGCTTTGCGGTTTTGCTGATTAATAAACCAAATGGTGTTACATGGGTATTCTCGCTGGTGATAACCGTGGTCATGATCGATTCCTTTGGCTATCTAGTTGGAAGGTTCTTTGGAAGAACGAAGCTGATACCAGCGATTTCACCAAAAAAGACCTGGGAGGGTTTTTTGGCTTCAGTCGCGGGGGCACTGGCTGGTGGCTTCCTCGCAGGGTATTTATTAGGTGCATCGGTATGGTTTGGTTTACTCTTTGGACTAGCAATCTTGATCAGTTCGGTTTTGGGGGATCTGTCTGAGTCACTGATTAAGCGAGATTTAAGTGTGAAAGACATGGGGGATGTCTTACCGGGCCACGGAGGGTTTATGGATCGACTTGATTCAATGCTCCCTTCTTGTTTTATTGCCTATCTGCTATCGCTAGTTGTTTTCTGATGAGCATCCAAAGGGTTTCTGGGAAAATGCTCGGGTATGACCCGGAGCAGGTCGATGGACTGCTCGATCGGGTTAGAAGACAGTATGACAATCCAGCATTACGCCTAGTGACTCCGGGAATGCTGGCCGTTGCCAAGTTTGACTTAATTCCTGGTGGCTATCGAATTAACGAAGTCGATCTAGCGATTGCCAAAGTCGCAGATGATTTTGAGATTCGAGAGCTCGCCGAAAGAATTGGCAAGTTTGGAAAAACTGAGATCAAGCGAGACCATCGGAAAATAATTGGCACATTGGCTGAGACTTTGGCTCGACCGGGCAAAGAAAGATTCTCGGCTTCCCCAAATGGCTATCGACACAAACAAGTGGAGCAACTAATCAAACAAATTAAAGTTTCCGAAGGCCTCATCTCAGGGCCGGAACCAATGGACATTAGAACTCGTCAATTGGGCAGCTCCAAGGGTGGGCCGAGTCGTTCAGAGGTGAACGAGTTTTTAGCCCTTGTCGTTACCGCCCTCCATACCCAGCGTTTATTGGGATGATTGCCAAAAAATACTGATAGCCAATAGGCTTAAGGCTTCTTCCAGGAGGAATGTGGGAAGACACGCGTTTCAAAAGAACCGCCCAAGGCGACACCTGTTCGCACTGGGCTACTTTTTTGCGTCCTCCTTGGTGATGGTTACTGTCGTGGATCCTTATTCCGGGACCATGGCGAGCGCTGATGCCAGCCAAATTTTCCAGCGCATTGGCGGCGATTACCAATCCTTGACCATCAGGTCGCTTTCGGATGATAGCTTCGATCGCGCCGATTTTGAGGTTCTTTCAGGAGTTGAGGCAAGAAGCGTAACGGTTCAAATTGCCCCGATTCCCGAGGAGGGAACTCCCAAGGCCTTCGCTCTGGTGCAAGTCAAAGACAAGGGTTGGGATTACAACCAATTCTCCTGCCTAGTCAAGCTATGGCAGCGAGAGAGCAATTGGCGCTGGAATGCAAAGAATCGTTCTTCGGGTGCCTATGGAATTCCGCAAGCATTACCCGGTACAAAAATGGCAACGGCTGGAGCTGATTGGCAGACTAACCCCGAGACTCAAATTAGATGGGGACTGAAATACATCGACAGCCGTTATGGCAGTCCTTGTGCTGCCCTGCTTCACTCCGACATCCACAACTGGTACTGATGGCAAGGGGTAAGCGCCGTCGTAACGCTCCCAAGCGTGAGTATCAGGAACTCGATGTCAGTCGGCTACGAATGGGCATCCCTCACATAGAAGTCAAGCGTGGTGTGGAGTTTGAAGTTTCACAGACTGCAGGAAGCAATGCTGAAGAGGGTAAAAGTTGGGTGTGTCCAGTTTGCGTAGTTTTGATAACTCCTGGAGTTGTGCACACCGTAGCTTGGGACACCCATCGCGGAGTTCAATCCCGTCGCCACTTTCACAATCATTGCTGGAAGATATTTGATGGAATGCTTCCGTGACCGAGATTCGCTCCAGCACTGAACTCCCCAGTCACCGCGAAGAGATTGAACTTCAAACCTCTGACGGTGAGACGCTGGTCGGAGAGTTAGCTCTGCCGATTGGCAAACCGCCGATTGCAACTTTGATCACGCTGCATCCGCTTCCCACCCATGGTGGCTTTATGGACTCTCATCTGTTTCGAAAAATGGCAAATCGGCTTCCAGCACAGCTTTCGGTTGCAGTGCTGCGTTTCAACACTCGGGGAACCCAGTCCCCACGGGGAAAATCAACTGGAAGTTTTGACGGCGCAGTTGCGGAGAGGTTTGATGTTGAAGCTGCTGTTAAGTTTTGCCAGCAGCGCGGCCTGCCAAAACTTTGGTTGATTGGTTGGTCTTTCGGTACCGAACTGGCCATCAAGTACGGGCCGGACCACGACATCGAAGGGGCGATTCTCCTTTCACCGCCGCTTCATCGCTCTACCGACGCTGATCTGCTTCGCTGGGAAAAAACCCCAGCCAAGCTGATTGCCTTAGTGCCAGAGCTAGATGAATTCCTAAATCCAACTCAAGCCTCGGCAAGATTTGCAATTTTGCCAAAGCTCAAGCTATTGGCATTTGATGGTGAAAAGCATTTGTGGGTAGGGGAGAGCGCCACCAGGAGAGTGCTCAATGCTATTGCTGAAGAGGTAGCTCCGGGAACTGGTCCGCTGCCAACCGAGTACTAGCGCTCTTGTTGGCGAGGCATCCAAACCTCACGAACCAGCAACAAAATTGCGGCAGCGATTGGAATCGCCACCAGCGCCCCCAAAACACCAAGAAGCGTTCCACCCACCAGGGCAGCAATGACAACCACTGCGGCAGGAACGGATACCGCCTTCTGCATGACCCTTGGTCCAATGATGTATGCCTCGATTTGCAGATACACCAGGTAGTAAATCAAAACTGCTAGAACAAAGGATGCACCTGACAGATAGGTAACAGCCACCACCAAAATTGCCGCGCTAGCCGGACCAATCAGCGGAATTAGAGCAAGCAAGAATGCAGTCAGGCTAAGCAGCAGTGCAAATGGAGAACCGACAAGCGTGAGCAGAGTGAACAGCAATACCGAGTGCAGAAGCGCAACCGATGTTTGCCCCATCACCCAGCGTCCGACGGAGATGGAAATTTGATCCGCCAGCTTACGGAATCTCTCACGCTTGCTCTTTGCGACCAGCAGTGCCAGATAGTCCTTGAGTGATTCCAGTGAAACCATGAAGTAGATGCTCAGAATCACGACGATTACAAACCCAACTGCACCACTGAGAACACCAGCACCAATTTGGAACACGCCACCAAGTAGCGTCGGCCAGTTGCTGGAGTTACTCACAAAACTGATTGCGTTTTCTGCAGCTGTTGATATTGCCCCGCCAAATTGAGCATCGTAAGTCGCAATTAGCCTGTTATCGACAACATTTTCAATAATGGTTGGAACGCGGTTGATTAGTTTGCCTGCTTCCGAAACTGCCATCGGAAGAATTGCCCACAGCAGAAGTGAGACAATCGATAAAAAGCCGAAGATAACAATGATTACCGCGAGCGGTCTTGGAAGTCGGGCCTTGATCATCATCCTGACCAGTGGATCCATGCCGAGGGCAATGAACAGCGCTAACCCAACGTAGGTCAAAATTGTCGCTAGCTGCCCAATTGCAGCTCCGAGAAAAATGGCAGCGAGTACACCCAGTCCACCCAAGAATCCCAGCTGGAAGGCATTGGTAAGTCTTGCTCTTTCCACTACTCCTCCAGGTCTTTCAGTTCACTCACTACTTTGCTTAGGTTTCTAAGATATGCCTTGGCAGAGGATACGGCGTTTTCTAAGCTTGCCAGCTCAGCCTTGGCATTTCTGAGCAACTTCGTTGACTCTTCCGAAGCAGCCGAGCTGATTGCCACCGCTTCTAGTTCCGCTGAGTGAACCAGCGCCTCAGCTCTCGAGCGAGCATCCTGCAGCATCTTGGCCTGAGATTGTGAAGTCTCCATCTCCAGAGTCTGCACCTCGAGTCTAAGTTTTGCTGCAAGTCGCTTCAGCTCGGTGATGTCGTTTTGAGCAGACTCAAGGTATTGCTGTGTTTGACGAACTGCCTCTTGGTGTTTTTCTAAGTATTCGTTTTCCGCATCTTTGCGGCGGGTGGCGATTTGAGCCTCCAGCTCTGCAAGTACAACTTGCTTGGCCCGCTCCTCGATTTTCAGCTCTGTTGAAAGCAAAAATTGCTTGGAGGCGTACTGTGACTCAAGTTCTGCCTTGCGCTGTTCCAATTCTCGGCGAGCTGTTGTCCGCATCGAGGCAATTTCAGTCGCCACCTGTCCGCGAACCCTGGCGGCCTCTGCTTCTGCCTCCTGCACCAGCTCTTTAGCCTTGTCTTGAGCCTGCTTAACCAGCTGTTCTGCCTCTAAGTTTGCAGCAGAAATTCTCCGGCTGCTCCTGCGCTCGGCGGAGGCGAGCTGCTCTTCATACCTCTGCTCTAGATCTCTCAGCCGCTCACCCAACTGCGCCTCGGTCTGGCTGATCAATTCATCGGCTTGGCTCTGCGCCTCCTGCTTGAGTTTGAGGGCAATTTCTTCGGCGTTAGAAATTAGATTGGAGGCTTTGCTACCAAGCGCCGAGTAACTGGGTTGGGCTCGCAGGCTAATTTCCTGCTCAGCCTCAGTTAGGCGCTGGCTCATCAGTCTGAGTTGCTCAGCCAACTCTGAGCTGCTCTCCTGCAAACGCACTATTTCTGCGCTTAAAACCTTGATTTCGCGGTCTACTGCCAGGGGGTCATAGCCTCGTCGAACGATCTCGAAGCGTGAATCTGCTGCCAACGGGCCCCTACCTCTGCGAGTAAACTTTCCAAGCTAGCAAAGTCTACTCGGAGCCCTACTTATGCGCATTTGGATTGCCCTCGTGCTGTTCGTGGGTGGGCTAGTTGCGGGCAGCATTGGGGTGGTCAATCAGCTAGAGAATCAGCCGCTTGACCGAATAACTGCATCTGGCACCCTGGTTGAGCCAACCACCTATGTTTTTATCCCGAGCAAGGTGCTCAGCTCCTATGCCGCGCCTGTTTCAGTCGAGTCGTTGGGCCCACGGGTATTCATTGCAAGCGGGCGGGACTCTGACATTGAGGCTTGGCTGGGGGATAGCCCATATGTGGAGCTGGATTTGCAAATTGATCAAGACGCCAAGCGGGCCATTTTGGTGGAAAAGCCTAGAGGCGGTTCTGGAGTCTTGGCGGATCCCAGCGGGAGCGACTTGTGGCGAAACGAAGTTGTTGCAGAGGCCAATGCGAAATTGTCAGCGCCGCTGGATGGCGAAACAGGGGTCTTACTTGCCTCAACTGGAATTGAGGAAGCCCCAAGGGCAGTTTCTGTTGTTTGGGACTTACCGGATGAACCTGGTCCAATTGCACCGATCACCTTTATTGGTATTGGCCTACTGATCGCAGGCTCTGCCCTCGCACTTTGGGATGCCAAAGATTATTGGAAGAAACGTCGCAGAAAGATTGTCGGACCGAAACCACCGCGTCGGCGCTCGCCAAGAAGAGCGGTAAGTCAAGCGGGGGAACCTCCGCGCCGCGGCAGGAGAGCCAGGCTGGCGATGGTGGGCGCCAGCTTGCTATCAATCAGCCTTCTAAGCGGTTGTGTGCCCGACTACCAAAGTCCAATCGTTTCTCCTTCGCCTCTGCCTGCTCCGGAAACACTGACACCTGCTGTCAGTGTTGAGCAAGGGCAGAGGATTTTGCAGCAGGTAATTGAATCGGTTTTAGAGTCTGATCAAACACTCAATGGAGTGAATCTGGAAACACGTGTCGCGGGACCGGCGCTTGAGGTTAGAAGATTTGACTACAACCTCGCACGGCGCTACACAGACGCAGAGCGGGATCCTCAGCCACTATTTTCTCAACCCATTCAACTGTTCTTGCCACCTTCTACAGACACCTGGCCGAGAAATATGATGTTTGTCACGGGGGAAGAAAATCTTCAACTATTCGTCCTGCAGCAAGTGACTCCGCGGGAAAACTACAAACTTTACTTCTATGCCAATTTGCTACCGGGATCTGATTTTCCGGAGGTGGCATCGGAGTTAGTAGGTGCTAACCAACTAAAACCAGACAACAAATTCTTAAAAGTTTCGCCGGATGTCTTAGCTGTTGCGGTTGGAGATCTGCTCAATTTAGGAAGCGAGTCCAGCTGGTCACTGGTTCTGGACCCGAACAATGATTACATCAAGGATGTTTCATCGGTCCAACAGGGCCTAGTTGATACCCTGACTAACGCGAATCTTACTTTCGATCACCAACTATCCGAACAAGAGCCAGTTTTGCTGTCAACCGTGGATGGTGGAGCGTTGGTTGCCATATACATGGTCGACACCTATCGCATCATTCCCAAGTCGCGTGGCGATGCAGTGGCAATTTCGGGTGACGAAGCTATTTTGCTGGGATCAGGCGGCAGCGCCTCGGGCATTGAAACTCGCTATGGCGCCATGCTGCTGTTCTATGTTCCAGCCGCTGGTAGCGATCAAAGAGTCTCCTTGCTCGGAGCCACGCAGCAACTTCTTTCAGCAACGGCGGTGGAGGATTGAACAACTTTGGTGGCGCCATGGATTTATCCTCGCTTGGGGGAGCAGGTGAGAAGCTAACCATTAGCAATTGGCTGGTTCTAGCAGACCAGCAGACGCTGCGCAGTTATTTGAGCTTGAGCGAAAAAGTCCCAGTTCTGCTTTTCATCAGTGACGACTCCGATGCTTCGAACCAGCTGCGTCAGTTATTGCTGAAAGTTTTGCCAGCCAGCGATGGCCGTTTCGCGGGAATAGAGGTAAGCCTCACCAGCTCGCCACAGCTCGCTCAAGCACTTGGCGTCTCAAGTGCTCCTGCGATGCTTGCTTTGCTGGCTGGCCAGCCCGCTCCACTGTTCCAAGGTGAAATTTCTCAGCAGCAGTTCCTCCAGGTGCTGTCTCAGGTTCTGCAGCTTGCCGCCCAAAATCAAATCACTGGCCGCGTCGCCGTTTCGGAAAGTCCGAATCAAAAGCAGCTCAGTAAAGAGCACGAGGCGGCCATAGCAGCTGTAGAAGCTGGCGACCTAGTTGCAGCAAAGAGCCAATTTTCAAAAATCTTGACTGAATATCCCAACGACTTGGATGCCAAAGCCGGTCTTGCTCAGGTTGAGCTGATGATTCGACTTAGCACCAAGGATCTGAGTGAGTTGGATTTGAAAATGTTGCCAGCGGACCAGCAGCTGGTGGCTGGAGACCCCAGTGGTGCTTTCCAGTTCCTCTTGGACTTATTTGTTGACTCAAAAGGTGACAGGGACGCCATTCGGGAACGCTTGCTGCAACTGTTTAGCCTCTTTCCCGAGGGAGAACAGACAGTAGTCACAGCTCGCAAGCAGTTGACGGCATTGCTGTTCTAACTAGGCTTTACTAAATGGCAGTCTTTCTTGATCATGCGGCAACGTCCCCGCTGCGCCCCGAAGCTTTGGCTGCACTGACGGATGCTTTGTCCCAGCTGGGTAATCCTTCCTCTACTCATTCGCACGGTCAAGCCACCAGGGAAATATTGGAGCAAGCCAGAGACAAAATTGCCGCCGCGGTTGCCTGTAATCGGGATGAGGTTGTCTTCTGCTCTGGTGGCACCGAAGCCAATAATCTCGCTATCAAAGGAATTTGGTGGAGCAGGAAATCACCTACTCGCAGGCTCATAATTTCAACGGCGATAGAACACAAGGCACTACTGGATCCAATTGAATGGCTGGTCGAGAATGAGGGTGCCGAATTTATTCAAATTTCCATTAACAATGGAGAAGTTGATTTAGCTGCAATTCAGGAAATTGTTAGACAGCGACACTTTGAGATAGCTCTAATCAGCATGATGTGGGTTAACAATGAAACTGGTGTCATTACAGACATCAATAAAATCGTGCAGCTTGCCTCAGAGTATGACATTCCGGTGCACTCCGATGCTGTGGCGGCATTGGGAAGAATTCCAATAGATTTTGCCGACTCGGGGCTGACCGCTATGAGTATTTCTGGTCATAAGGTTGGTGCGCCAATAGGCATAGGTGCACTGGTGGTAAGAAGAGACGCTAAACCAACGAGTTTGATCCATGGCGGAGGTCAGGAGCGCGGACTGCGCTCTGGAACAATGAACTACTCATTGGCTAGCTCTTTTGCTGCCGCTTCCGAACAAGCGGTCAGCGAGATGCCAACTACTCAAGCACGCTTAAAAAAATTACGTGATCAAATAGAGACGGAAATTACAAATCTTTTTCCAACGACAAAAATTACTGCGGGAAGTGCCAAGCGGGTTGAGCACAATGCTCACTTTATTTTTCCTGGGGTTAACAATGACTCACTTTTGTTTTTACTCGACCAGCAAGGAGTCAGTGTTTCCGCTGGTAGCGCCTGCCAAGCAGGGGTCCTCGGACCTTCCCACGTTCTAATTGGTATGGGCTATTCCGAGGCAGAGGCTGCCAGCTGCCTTAGGGTGACTCTGGGTCACACCTCGACTGATCAAGACGTTGCGGCCTTCCTGGAGGCCCTCAAGAGCGCCTATCCAAGGGCACTAGCCGCCTCTCAAAGCCGGTAGACAGGCAATTTAGACTTATCCGATGCGCGTTTTAGCGGCAATGAGTGGTGGAGTCGACTCCGCGGTTGCCGCTGCACGCGCGGTCGAAGCCGGTCACGAAGTGGTCGGGGTTCACCTGGCCCTTTCTCGCATGCCGGGAACTCTTCGCACTGGTTCCAGGGGCTGCTGCACAATCGAGGATTCGATGGATGCCCAGCGAGCCGCTAAGAAGCTTGGCATTCCCTTCTACGTTTGGGATTTCTCTGAGCGATTTAAGCAAGACGTAGTGGATGATTTTTTGGCCGAGTACCAGGCGGGTAGAACCCCGAACCCTTGCATGCGCTGCAATGAGCGCATTAAGTTTGCTGCACTCCTTGAGCGAGCACTTGCTTTGGGATTCGATGCGCTCTGCACCGGTCACTATGCCACCGTCAGCCAAGACAGCGAGGGTAATTACGAACTTCACCGATCGTTGGCCATGGCAAAAGATCAAAGTTACGTGCTAGGCGTGCTAACTCAGGAGCAACTGAAACACTCCTACTTTCCACTTGGTGCAACAGCTTCTAAGGACTTAGTCAGGGCCGAGGCAGCGCAGCGCGGACTGACCGTTGCCAATAAGCCTGACTCTTACGACATCTGCTTTATCCCAGAAGGTGATACCAGAGAGTGGCTTAGAGAATTTGTCGACAGTGAACCTGGAAAAATCATTGATCAAAGCGGTGAAGTGGTTGGCGAACATGATGGACATGTTGGTTTCACGATTGGTCAGCGCAAGGGTTTGAGGCTTGGCAGACCTGCCAAGGATGGCAAGCCAAGATATGTTCTTGAGATAAGACCCAAGACTAAAGAGGTTGTGGTTGGCCCTGAAGAAGCCCTAGCAATATCTGAATTGGCTGGCTCACGCTTTTCTTGGTGCGGCAAGGAACCAACTAACCCCAGCTCGTTTTTTGACTGTGAGGTGCAGGTGAGGGCGCACGCCGAATCTGTTCCTGCCAGGGCTGCATTAATCGATTCAGAGCTGGTTATCCAGCTCCATCAACCCCTCTATGGAGTGGCACCTGGTCAGACCGCAGTTCTGTATCAAGGAAGCAGAGTGCTTGGTCAAACCACCATTGACCGAACAAAGAGTAAAGCCGCAGTAAATGTCTAGCGTTGAGCGAATCGAAGAGCTGCGCCTGCTCATTGCTCGCTATCGCGACGCGTACTACAACCAAGACCAATCTTTGGTCTCTGACAAGGAATATGACGAGTTAGAGCGAGAGCTTCGCAAGCTAGAGCTCGAGCATCCAGAATTCGCGGAAGATTCACCTGCAGCAAAAGTGGGAGCTAGGGCTGGTGAACTCTTTGCTCAGCACCCACACCTTGAACGAATGTTGAGTCTTGACAACGTATTTTCTGAGGAAGAATTCCTCGCTTGGGCGGAACGGGTAGGTGGAGGTCCTTTCCTTTGCGAACCCAAGATTGATGGCCTAGCCATTTCATTGACTTATCAGCGAGGTGTATTGGTGTCGGCTGCTACCCGCGGCGATGGCGAGATCGGGGAGGACGTTACCGCTAATGTCAGAACTATTCAGTCAATTCCGCACAAGCTAAAGGGCAAAAATCACCCTGACACCATCGAAGTTCGCGGCGAAGTCTTCTTTGCGCTGTCTGATTTTGAAGCGCTGAACGCCTCAATTGTCGCAAGTGGTGGTAAGCCATTTGCAAATCCGCGCAACTCTGCTTCCGGCTCTCTGAGACAGAAAGACCCTGCTATCACAGCGAGCAGGCCACTTCGCATGTTGGTCCATGGATTTGGTGCCTGGCAGGGGGAGCTAGATCACCAATCAGATGTTTACGAGCTGCTCAGCTCATGGGGGTTACCAACCACTTCTCGCTATCAAGTTCTGTCATACGCTGCTGCCGCCTACGGATTTATATCCAGACTAGAAAAAGACCGCCACAGCATTGAGCACGAAATCGATGGCGTAGTCATTAAAGTCGATGAGCTTTTGAGGCAGAGACAACTAGGTACTACCTCTAGAGCGCCACGCTGGGCAACTGCCTACAAATACCCGCCTGAGCAGGTCAACACCAAGCTGCTCGATATCCGGGTTTCGATTGGAAGAACCGGAAGGGCAACCCCTTTTGCTGTTTTAGCGCCGGTAAGAGTGGCGGGCAGTGAAGTTGAGTTTGCGACCTTGCACAACGCCGATCAGGTTTCGGCCAAAGGAATCATGATTGGCGACACTGTCGTGCTGAGAAAAGCGGGCGATGTCATTCCGGAAATTCTTGGTCCGGTGGTAGCGCTGCGCTCAGGCAAAGAAAAGAAGTTTGTAATGCCAAAGAACTGCCCCGAGTGCGACAGCAAACTAGCACCCGCCAGCGAGGGCGATGTTGATTTACGTTGTCCAAATTCCAAAAGCTGTCCAGCTCAGCTCAGAGAACGCATTGCCTATATCGGTTCAAGATCGGTTCTGGACATCGAAGCCCTCGGGTATGTTTCTGCAACTGCTTTGACTCAACCACTGGAGCCTGCCAAGGCTCCAATTCAGTCAGAAGCGGACCTATTCGACCTGACGATAAAAAAGCTTTTGCCTATTAGGGCCTACGTGCTTGATCCCGATACAGGCCTGGCCAAGCACGAGGCTGATGGAACGCCAAAAGTCGTCGACTTTTTTAGAAAGAAGGACGGCACTGCAGCTGAAGTTGCTTCCAAATTACTCAAGAATCTCGAGGAAGCCAAAACCAAAGAGCTTTGGCGAATTTTGGTTGCGCTATCCATTCGACACGTCGGACCCGTTGCCGCTAGAGCACTTTGCGATCACTTTGGCTCAATCGCTGCAATCTTCAGCGCTAGCGAAAGTGAGCTGGCGGAAGTTGAAGGAGTTGGGCCAACTCTTGCTAAATCAATTGTTGATTGGTGGGATGAAAAGTGGCATCGGGAAATTATTGATCGCTGGCAAAAGGCTGGAGTTCAATTGGCAATTCCGGGGCATGGCGGACCTGGCTCGGTCAAGCGCGAGGGAGTTTTCTCAGGGCTAACCATTGTTGTGACGGGAACTCTCACCACGCTCAGTCGTGATGAGGCGGAAGCTCGAATCATCGCGGAGGGCGGCAAAGCAGCCTCGTCAGTATCAAAGAAGACCTCCTTTGTGGTGGCGGGCCCTGGAGCGGGCTCCAAGCTGGCCAAAGCCGAGGAACTCGGGGTGGAAGTCATCGATGAACAGGGCTTTCTTTCAAGGCTCCCAAAGCCAAACTAGACTTATCTTTTCGACTCAATGGAAAGACCCCCAATGTCTGAAGTAACGCCTGACCTCGTGCGCCACCTAGCGTCGCTAGCCAGAATTTTGGTCACGGAAGAGGAAGTCAACAAGCTAACCGGGGAACTGAGTGTGATTGTCGAAGCAGTTGCCTCGGTCAATAAGGCCGTCTCAGGCGATGTCGTTCCAACTAGCCACCCAATTCCTATGAGCAACGTTTTTCGAGAAGACGAGATCCTACCTTCGCTATCTCAGGCTGAAGCGCTAAGTGCTGCCCCTGACAGTGCCGAGGGTCGCTTCAAGGTGCCGGCAATTTTGGATGAGGAGTAAGCATGAGCGAACTCGTTCACAAAACTGCCGCTGAACTGGCAGCTTTGATTGCGACTAAAGAAGTATCTTCGGTTGAGGTCACAGCCGCATTCTTTGATAGAAGCAAAGCACTCAATCACAAAACTTTTTCTTACTTGCATCTCAATCGCGAAACAGCGCTGGCTGCAGCAAAGAAAGCCGATCAGGACCTGGCAAGTGGCAAGACTCACTCACCACTGCACGGCGTTCCTATTGCGGTGAAGGATGTCTTGGTTACCAAGGATGCTCCGACGACTGCCGGCTCAAAGATTCTTGAGGGTTGGGTGCCGCAGTATGACGCAACCGTGGTGGTAAAACTCCGCCAGGGTGGATTGCCAATACTTGGTAAGACCAACATGGATGAATTTGCGATGGGATCATCCACTGAATATTCGGCATACGGTCCATCCCGCAATCCTTGGGACCTTCAGCGCATTCCAGGCGGATCAGGTGGAGGATCATCCTCCGCGGTTGCCGGCAAGCTAGCTCCGCTTGCTATCGGAAGCGATACCGGTGGTTCGATTCGTTATCCGGCTGCCGTCACTGGTTCGGTTGGTACCAAGCCAACCTATGGCGCTGTTTCCCGATACGGCGTTATTGCGCTTGCTTCGTCTCTTGATCAGATTGGCCCGGTTACTAACACAGTCTTAGATGCTGCGCTATTGCAGGATGTGATTAGCGGGCATGATTCAAAAGACTCCACCTCACTGCCTAATTCGCTTGGTTCGATGGCTGAAGCTGTTCGAACGGCTGATTTCAAGGGATTGAAAGTTGGTGTCGTCAAGCAACTAAGTTCTGACGGCTTCCAAGCTGGTGTCAAAGAGTGCTTCCAGGACACCATCAACAAACTCATCGCTAACGGCGTCGAAATCATTGAGGTGGATTGCCCCAGTTTTGAATACTCGGTTGCTGCTTATTACCTGATTCTTCCAGCCGAGGCCAGCTCAAACTTGGCTAAGTATGACTCGGTCAGATTTGGAATGCGAGTAATGCCCGATGGGAATCCAACTATCGAGCGAGTAATGGCTGCCACCAGGGAAGCCGGATTCGGACCCGAGGTAAAGCGCCGAATTATTCTCGGAACCTATGCGCTCTCATCGGGTTACTACGATGCCTACTATGGCTCGGCGCAGAAGGTAAGAACGCTAATTCAGCAAGATCTTGCTAATGCTTTTGCCAAGGTGGATGTGCTGCTAACACCAACTGCGCCAACCACAGCTTTCAAGATTGGTGAGAAGGTCAACGACCCACTCGCCATGTATCTAAACGACATCGCCACCATTCCCGCTAACCTGGCTGGAATTCCAGGCATCTCGGTCCCCAACGGTCTTGCCAAAGAGGATGGTTTGCCCTCGGGCGTTCAGATTCTGGCTCCGGCGATGCAGGACGCCAAGGCCTATCGCGTAGCGGCACTAATTGAAAACCTCTATAAGCAGCAGTGGGGCGGTTATCTCATTAGCCAGGCGCCTGATTTGGAGGCTCTAAATGTCTAAAGATCAGCTAATGCCTTACGAGCAGGCTATTGAACAGTTTGAAGTTGTCATTGGCCTAGAAGTCCATGTCGAGCTAAACACCAAGAGCAAAATGTTCTGTGGTTGCAAAAATGAATTTGGATCTGAACCAAACACCAACGTCTGTCCAATTTGCATTGGCCTGCCAGGAGCGCTGCCTGCGGTCAATAAGAAGGCGGTTGAGTCGTCGATAGCGATTGGCCTGGCGCTTGGCTGCGATATTGCCAAAACCTGTCGATTTGCCAGGAAAAACTACTTCTACCCAGACCTAGCTAAAAACTTCCAAACCTCTCAGTATGACGAGCCGATTGCCTTTGGCGGCAAGCTGACAATTGAGATTGCTGATGGAAAGACCTTCGATGTTGAAATTGAGCGAGCCCACATGGAGGAAGATGCTGGGAAACTCACGCACGTGGGTGGCGCCACCGGTCGCATTCACGGGGCAGATTTCTCCCTGGTCGACTACAACCGTGCTGGCGTACCGCTAGTCGAAATTGTCACCAAGCCAATCTTTGGAGCGGGGGATAAAGCACCTGAACTAGCGGCTGCCTACGTTCGTTCTATCCGAGACATCGTGAAATCGATGAACGTCTCCGACGCCAAAATGGAGCGAGGAAATGTTCGCTGCGATGCCAACGTTTCCCTGCGTCCAAAGGGTCAGAGCAAGTTGGGAACTCGTACCGAGACTAAAAACGTGAACTCAATCAGAAGCGTTGAGAGCGCAGTTCGCTATGAAATCCAGCGCCAAGCACACATTCTTGCTAATGGCGGCACCATCATTCAGGAAACCAGACACTGGCACGAGGATCGCGGTTACACCTCAAGCGGCAGAGTTAAATCCGACGCGGAAGATTACCGCTACTTCCCAGAGCCCGATTTGGTTCCGGTTGAACCATCAGCGGACTGGGTCGACACTATTCGCGCTAGCTTGCCGGAGAATCCAGAGAAGCGTCGCAAGCGGCTTTCAGCTGAGTGGGGCTTCAGCGAGCTTGAATTCCGTGATGTTGTGAACGCTGATCTGCTCGATGTTATCGAAGCCACTGTGACAGCAGGAGCTACTCCGCAGTCCGCTCGAAAGTGGTGGAGTGGTGAGCTTGCAAGGATTGCTAACGCAGAAAACAAAGCTGTCGAGGAGTTAGCTATTACTCCAGCCCAGGTTGCCGAAATTCAAACCTTGATTGACAGTGGCGAACTAACCGATCGCCTCGCCAGAGATGTTGTTGCGGGAGTATTAGCAGGCGAAGGCGAACCCAGAAGCGTGATTGAAAAGCGCGGACTCAGAGTTGTCAGCGATGAGGGCGCTCTTGTTGCAGCGATTGATCAAGCCTTGGCAGCCCAACCAGATGTTCTTGAGAAAATTCGCGAGGGCAAGGTTCAAGCAGCGGGGGCTGTGATTGGTGCTGTGATGAAGGCAATGGGTGGCCAAGCTGATGCGGCTAGAGTTCGAGAATTGGTCCTAGAACGAGCCAAGTAATTTGGGGTGAGTAACGGGACTTGAACCCGCGGCCCCCTGGACCACAACCAGGTGCTCTACCAGCTGAGCTATACCCACCATGTCTGGACTAGCCAGAACTCCTAGATTGTATCAGCGACTTTCTTGGCTATCTGCTTAGCTTTATCGCTATCCGGGCCAGGCTCCGCCACCAACACTGCCAGTCGGTAGTAAGCCAGCTCTTGAATAGATTCTCGAATGTCGGCCAAGGCTCGGTGTGAGCCAATTTTTTTGGGTAGCTGGAAATAGACCCTTGGGTACCACCTTCTCACCAATTCCTTTAGCGAGCTGACATCGATGTTTCGGTAATGCAGAAATGCATCAAGTTTTGGCATCTGTCGGATTATGAACATGCGGTCTGTCCCAATCGAATTACCGGCCAGGGGAGCGGACCTTGGTTCCATAATGAACTTACCCAGGTAAGCCAGCACCTGTTCCTGGGCGCTTTCAATGCTGACTCCAGAATCCAGTTCGGCCAGTAGTCCACTGTCGGTGTGCATTTGCCTTACAAAATCACCCATATTTGCCATAGCTGATTCGCTTGGTTTAATCACTATTTGAATACCCTCGTCGACCGGCTTTAGCTGATCGTCAGTGACAATAACTGCAATTTCGCAGATCTCATCTTTTTCGATATCGAGCCCTGTCATCTCACAGTCAGCCCAGACGATGTATTCAGTCATCACTACCTAGTCGTTAGAGTGGCGCGCATTCTTCTGAGCTTTTCGCTGAAGCTTTGCTTCCAGCTTTGCCTGTCGCTTTTGCTCGCGCAGTTCTTTTCTTGAAGGCTTCTCATTCTGCTGAATAATAGGCAACTCACTGGTCAAAAACTCAGGAACTGAGCCGGTTGCTTTCGCACTAGCAGGTTTGGAGTCAACTGACTCTTCCGCCCATCGCATTTGAGTCTCGTCGTCCAATGGCATCTCTGTTTCAATGCTCACCTCTGACCACTGCAGGGCTGCATTTTCGGTGACGACAGTCTCTTCATGAACTCGCATAGTTGTCACTGGGGCAGTGGCTGGTTCCATCGCAGGCGCAGCATCACCTTTCTTTTTCGCCTGGCGAACTGCCTTGCGGTTTGCCCGAATGGCCTTGCGGTCTTTTCGACCTTCAACTAGCCAGTACAGGGTAGGAACCAAGATCAGGGTTAGCAGCGTTGATGAGAACAATCCGCCAATCACCACAATCGCAAGGGGCTGAGAGATAAAGCCCGAATTTCCAGTCAAACCAAATGCCATCGGCGTCAGTGCCAAGATGGTGGCCAGGGCGGTCATCAAAATTGGCCGCAGACGTTGCCTTGCCCCATCAATCAGTGAATCAAACACACTCTTGCCCTGCTTGCGATATTGATTCACCAGATCAATTAGAACTATTGCATTGGTTACCACGATTCCAACCAGCATCAGCATTCCGATTAGTGCTGGCACACCCAGTGCTGTGTCGGTTAGCAGCAACAGACCGAGGGCACCGGTAGCAGCAAACGGAATCGAAATCAGCAGCAGCAATGGCTGAATCAAAGACGAGAAGGTTGCAACCATGACAATGTAAACAATTGCAACGGCTGCCAAGAGTGCTAGTCCAAGCTGCTGGAAGCTTTCAGCCTGATCGGCAGCTGCTCCACCCACAGTTGCCTCTACTCCGATTGGCAAATCTAGGTCCGCCAGACGCTCATTGATGGCCACTGTGATGGCACCTAAGTCATCGCCCTCCGGAGTCAGTTGAACTTCCGCGGTGCGATTGCCTCTCTGCGAGGTAATGGAGGTTGGCTTTAGTACCTCGTTCACATCAGCAATTTCGGAGAGAGTAACCAGTCCTGTGAAGGTTGGGATTAGTAGCTCTCTAACCTCAGCGACTGAGGTTGGCGCCTCAGCGCCAGAAATAAATACCTGAGTATCGCGCTCATCAATTCTGATTGTTCCAAGCGGACTTGGTCTCAACTGGGCAGCAACGATTCCGGTGACAGCTGTTTCAGTTAGCAGGTAGCGAGCTGCTGCTTCTCTGTCAACATCGATCTCGAGCACGCGCTCATCCGCTTCCAGGGTGGAGGAAATTGCACTGATGTTCTCCAGCCCCTGCATAGCATCTGATATTTGATCAACGCCCTGCTGCAGCAGATCCTTATCCGTAGCGGAAACCTCTATGTCAATGGTTTCAGAGGAGCCAAAGCCTCCGCCTTGACTCGTGGATATTTCGCTGTCGCCTGGCGCTGGCAGGTTTAGAACCTCTGCCTGCAACTGCTCAAGGTCAGCCCCTTCATCGGCAATGATGCTGAAGGCAATTCCTCGTGCCGCTGCCCCGAAAGCTACGCGACCATCGGCCGCTGAACCAACGGTAGTTTGGACGACATCAATTCCGTCAATTGCAAGAATCTCGGCCTCTAGCTTCTTGGCTGCCTCATTTTGCTCTTCAAATGTGGTTCCGGAGGGCATTGAAAGACGGGCGGTGAATTGGTTGGAGCCGCCACCATCGATGAAGTTTGTCTTTAGAAGTGGAACCAGCGAGAAGGTGTAGCCAAGAATCAGCAGTGCTGCAGTCAGTGTTAACCATGGGTGACGAGTGGTTCCGCGCAAAATCGGCATGTAGGAGCGCTGCAGAAGGCTCTTCTTCTCTCGCTCCTCCTCCGCAATGCGCTGCTTCTTTTCGAAATTCTTGGGATCTGATTCCTTTATCGCATTTAGACGCTTTGGCATGCGCAGGAACCAGTAGGCAAAAACTGGGACAATCGTCAAGCTAACCAGCAGTGAGGCCAGCAGTGCTATTGCTACCGTGAAGGCAAATGGTCTAAACAGCTCGCCGACAAGACCATCAACTAGGGCAATCGGCAAGAAGACCGCAACGGTGGTGATGGTTGATGCGGTAATGGCGCCAGCTACTTCCTTCACCGCAGTCATAATCGCTTTTCTGCGCTTTTCGCCATAGCTCAAATGACGATTAATGTTTTCAATCACAACGATTGAGTCATCCACCACGCGACCAATCGAGATGGTCAAGGCGCCAAGCGTTAGCAAGTTCAGGGAATAGTCCGCTACCGAAAGACCGATAAAGGTAATCAAAACCGAGGTTGGAATCGAAATTGCGGTAATGATGGTGGACTTGAAGCTGAGCAAAAAGACCAAGATGACCAGCACAGCCATGCCAAGTCCAAGCAAACCTTCGGTGGTCAGGTCCTTAATGGATTTTTCAATAAAGGGAGCCTGATCGAAAATTGTGACGGTCGTCACCCCACCACCCAGTGCCTCCTCAAGCTCTGGAATTAGATCTTGAACGCCTTTGGAGACAGCGACCGAATTACCCTCTGGGGTTTTGACGATGGAAACCGCAAGCGATTCATTCCCGTTGGTTCGTGCGATGGTGGTAACGGGAGCTTGCTCTAAAGCAACATCGGCAACATCGCCGATGGTCACTACGGGAGCAGCTGGATTTGGAACCGCTGGAATCAGTGGAAGACTTTCGAACAACTCAACGGTATCGACCGCATTTCCGACCTGAACTGAAACCGAGCCTTCACTGTCCGTAATCGAACCAACTGGCAGAACCAGACCATTTGAGTTGATGGCAGTAATAATGTCGCGCTGAGTCAAACCGGCAGCGGCCAAAGCAACTTGGTTCAAGGTGAGGTTGATCTGTTTTTCTGTTGCTCCTGAAACAGCAACTTCTCGGATTCCATCTACTTTTTGGAAGAGGGTCGGAGCAACTTCCTCTAGCTTCTTACCAATCCGCTCGTTGTCACCGTTGTCATCACTAATTGCAAGAACAATGATTGGGACAGAGTCAAAACTTCCCGAAATAATCCTTGGTTCAGCGTCACTGGGCAGCAGTCCTTCAAGGTCTGAGAGCACTCCATTTAGTTTCTCCGTTGCCTGGTCAGAGGTGGTGCCGAATGCGAAGGAGACACGAAGAACCGATAGCCCGGTGGTTGAGGTGACAGTGGTGGACTCAACTCCCTCTAGGCCGATTACCGCTTGCTCAATTGGAGAGGACACTTGGCTGTCGACAACTTCGGGTGAGGCACCGGGGTATGAAGTAACGATTGCCGCAGATGGAATCTCGATGGACGGGATCAGCTCCTGCTTCAGGCCACCGACGGAGATGAATCCAAAGGCTGCGACTATTAGAGTCACCAGGGCTACGACGGAGCGATTCTTTAGAGAAAGCTTGGAAAGAATGGACAAAATTACCTCTTAGTTTTTCCTAGCTGGTTCAACCAGCCAAGGAGCCAGAATACTCCCATTGGCCTGTCTAAAGGCTGGGAAATACCGTCTAGATGCGCACCAAAGACAGGTGGCGGGCCGGATTACCGAAACGATGGGCGGTAATGCTTACTGCCTGCTCTTTATAAAAAGGAAGTAGCTCGATAATTCCTGACTCGGTTTGCTCGCAATCAAAAACCGCCACATCCACATTTGCCAAGGCTGAAAGTTCTCTATTGCTACCGCCTATTACCCGGACCCTTCTGGGCGAGCGAGCAAGGGATGCTAACCAAGCTGCCTCTTCCTCGACACTTACCTTGACGCCAGCTTTGCGAACAAATTTTAGGATTCGCTCAGGTAATTCACTAACACTTAGCTCAACCTTGCCAAGTGCCAACGCAGTCACAAGGCCTCGCCAAATTTGATATTCACTGGCTGATTTTTGAATTCGAATTGTGCAGTCAGATCGCAAGTATCTAAGGATGTTTTTCTCAACACTTAGACCAGATTCGTCTTGGGCTCTTTGGAAATATTCATTCCTTGCAGCGACATCGCTTTGGGCTGATCTAACTAGAGATTCAACTTGCTTGTCACTGAGAGTGCTGGCAGTTGCCATCACCAGTAGTTCTTCAATTGTCTTTTCCCCAATTGGTTCTTTGGCATTATTGGAAACTGATTTCCAGTCAGAGAGGCAGAATAAATAATTTGGCCCGCCCGCCTTAGCGGTTGGACCAACGGCGGATTTCTTCCAGCCGCCAAATGACTGTCTTCTAACAATCGCACCTGTAATTCCGCGATTTACATAAATATTTCCCGCCTCAACCTTTTCTAGCCAGGTGTTGATTTCCCCGGCAGAGAGCGAGTGAAGGCCAGCGGTTAGTCCGTAGTCGACTGCATTTTGTATCTTGATTGCTTGCTCAAGATTCTTCGCCGTCATGATGGCTAATACCGGGCCAAAGTATTCAACTTTGTGTGAGGTGGAGCCAAACTTTACTCGATCCCTTACACCCGGCGACCACAACTTCCCATCGTCACTTAGCGGCATTGGTTCGATGAACCAGCGCTCACCCGCATCAAGTTTCGTCAAACCATGCAAAAGCTTGCCCTGTGGAGGAGCGATCATCGGTCCCATTTGAGCAGCTGGGTTACTAGGAAAATCAACTGTTAGCGATTCGACAGCGTCCCGAAGCTGATTGCGGAATCTTTTCGACTTTGCCACTGAACCAACCAGAATCACTACCGAGCTAGCCGAGCATTTTTGTCCGGCGTGACCAAATGCCGAGTAGGCAACATCTTTAGCTGCCAAATCCAAATCTGCATGCGGAGTAACAATGATTGAGTTTTTGCCGCTTGTTTCGGCCAGCACCTTCAGACTGGGTCGAAACTCCTTGAAAAGTTGAGCTGTTTCGTAACCACCGGTAAGAATCACCTGATCAACTTTTGGATTAGAAATCAATTGTCTGCCTAGTTGCTTTTCACCGATGTGGACAACTGTCAGAACTCCCTCTGGCAGCACTTCTAGCAAGAGCGCAGCTAACACTGCGCCACATCGAGCAGCTGGACTGGCTGGCTTGAAAATCACCGCGGAGCCTGCTGCTAGCGCTGCTAAAACTCCACCGGCTGGAATGGCCACGGGGAAGTTCCATGGGGGAGTCACTACCGTCAGTTTTCTTGGAGCGGACACTGCCCCTGGCAAAGCGCCTAGTCGCAACGCCTGCTTTGCGTAGTAGTTTGCGAAATCAATCGCCTCGGAAACTTCTGTGTCAATCTGATCAATTGTCTTGCCAGCTTCAGACATGGCAACTTCAATGAGGTATTCACGGTTTTTCTCAAGCACTACCGCTGCGCGAAGAAGATACTCAGATCGCTCCAAAAGACTCAGCCTTGCCCATGCCTCCTGCGCTACAAGAGCATTAGCGATGACCTGATTCAGGGTTGCCTCAGAGTCAATTGTGTTTTCCGCGACCAAATCCTCGCCTATCGCCGAATTGGCAAGACGCTTGAAAATTGTCTTTGCCCACTCGCGGTTTTCAGCGATGGCGGGGTCGGTGTCATCGGTATTTACAAAGGGACCATCCAAAATCTCGGGCTCTTGCAAAAGTCGATTTTGAATCCTGTTTGGAATTGGGACATCGGTATCAATCAGTGCAACCGAAGCTCTAAACCTCGCCACCTCCAGTTCAAAGTACTGCGAGTCGGTTAGTTGGAAAGCACTGGAAAGGAAATTGTCTTTGGTGGCACCCTCTTCAAGTCTTCTAATGAGGTAGGCGATTGCGACATCAAATTCTTTTGGATAAACAACGGGTGTGTATAAAACCAGTTTCCCGACGCTCTTACTCACAACTTTTGCTTGATTTGGAGCCATTCCCAAAAGCATTTCAAAGTCAAGACCTGACTGCGCTCCGCGCTGCGAAGCCAGTAGCCAGGCCCAGGCAAGATCAAACAAGTTGTGACCAGCTACGCCAATGTGAACGTTCTTAATTCGATTTTCAGTTAGTGCGTAGTTCAGCACGCGCTTGTAGTTAGCATCAGCCTCGGCTTTCGATGAAACTGTTGCCAGCGGCCATCCGTGGAGTTCCGAGTCAACTCGTTCCATGGGCAGATTTGCACCCTTTACCACTCTGACTTTGATGGGTGCTCCGCCATTGAGCACTCTGAGTTCCGCCCACTGCTGAAGGTCAATCATGGCCCTGAGGGCATCCGGTAGATAGGCCTGCAAGACGATGCCGGCTGTCAGCTTTTTGAATTCTGTTTTTTCAAGCAGTGACTTGAAAACTGCGACCGTGAGATCTAGGTCGCGGTACTCTTCCATGTCTAAATTGATGAATTTCTTTGGGCTGCTGTTATTCGCAATGGCATACAGCGGTGTCAGTCGCTCAACTACTTCCCGCACTGTTTGATCAAAGGCCCACGGGGAGTGAGGTGAGACTATTGCTGAGACCTTTACTGATACATATTCAGTTTCTGGTCGAGAAAGAATCTCCTTGACCGCTTCAAGTCTTTTCTTTGCCTCTACTTTTCCAAGTACCGCCTCACCAAGCAGATTGATGTTCAGCGTGGTGTCAGACAAACCAAGCTTCTTGGTTGCTTTTTGCAGCTTGTTTCTTCGGGCATCCAGGACCAGGTGGGAAACCAAGTTCCTCAGGAATGCTCTGGCAATCGGAATGACGGGCCAAGGGAAAATAACTGCAAAGTTGGCACCTAGGGCGACTAAGAGACGAAGGTGGAGAGGCAAAAATCGCGGCGTGATTGCACGCAGGCTATATAGATTGTTGGCAGCGACGCGAAGATCTTCGGGGCGTATTACTCCGTCAATAAAGCCAACTGCAAATTCAAGTCCACGCTCATCCTGTAGCAGCCCCGCCAGCCGCTTAGATGGCTTATTGACTTTCAGCTTCTTAGCCTCAGAAACCCAAGTTGAAACTTGTTCGATGGTTGCATCCACCAGTTCGGCCGAAGGAAGGCT
>JACCED010598694.1_pt1 | contig 61551 bp, 45 predicted proteins | sample 7455021 | NCBI WGS metagenome assembly JACCED01 (sample SAMN15323456, study PRJNA562643) | freshwater metagenome | isolation source: river surface water | place: USA:Blue River Watershed | collected 2017-08-19 | reverse complement strand
TCTCCCTCTACCCACATTTTGTGAAACCAGTTACCAATACCATTTGGTGTAGATAATACAATTGCCGAACCACCCGTTGATAGAGTAGATTGTGCTGATAACCAAATCTCATCAATATCTCTAATGAACGCTGCCTCATCCACAACCAATAGTGATAAGGCTTCTGAACGACCTGCATCAGGTGAAGATGCAATTGCTTTAACCTGAGAACCGTTCTTTAATTTAAGTGATAGTTTGTTATCTTCAACCGAAGAGTTCCCACCATCTCTCAACCAAACTGGCAATAAATCGTGCATTACTCTTACCTTTTCAACTAAGTTTTTTGCCACCGTTACTTTGGTTGCAATAACCAACGCATTGAAATCTTGATTGAATATCATCTTCCAAAGAATAAATCCTGCCGAAAGAGTTGATAACCCCAATTGACGAGATTTAAGAATGATATTAAAACGGTTTTCTTTAAAGTCTGTTAAACAGTTTTCTTGAAATGGGTATAAGTGAAATGGTATTTTACCCCTAGTTGGGTGTTGGATAACACAATACTTCTTCATAAAGTAAATGGGGTCTAAACTACATTTACGATATTCATCTGATATTATCTCTTTCAGACTTTTCTTTGGTTGTCCTTGAACTGCCATATTATTTTTTCAATCTAATCTTCCAACCGATTGATGCTCCATAGTATTTGTTACCGTTGGCATCTAAAAAGAAATTTACACCATATAAATTATCTTTCTTTGTTTTAAAAGTTAGTTGAGGTCCAACCATTACGGTAGAATTACCCATTACACCTTGTGCCCCAATATAAACTTGGTTTTTTGGAAGTTCTTTTACAATTTTTGTATCGGTAATAGTTCTCTCATTTATTTGAGCATTCCATTTTCTACCGATGATTTTATTTTTGGATATAGTATCAACTAAATCAATTACACCTAATCCATCATTCAATACCAATCTATCTTTATATAAAACTTTTGCGTGATAATCTTTCAATATTCTCTCCGTATCTGCTTTTACATAAACTGGCACTTCTATATTCTTTTCTACAACTGTTTCGTGATATATTTCATCACCTTTTAAATATTTTACAGTAGGTTTTACAACTGTAAGAGTTTCTACTTGATGTTTTAGCAATTCATAATTTTTACCATCAACTTTTATAGTTTTGGTTTCTTTATCTTCAACACTGCATTGTTTGTATAACACAAACGACACTAATGCAATGATAATAATGTTCTGAAAACTAAATAACTTCATCATAGTTTTAATCTTTTACAAGTTCTGGGTGTTGTAACTCTCGTAACTTATCTTCTAATGCAATCTTTCTCTCTAATAACGCTTCAATTGCATCGTATGCACCGTTTATATCGGTTCTAATATCTTCTTTTACTTTTTCAATATCAATATCCCATTGCCAATTAGAAATAGTACCATTTTCATTTACCATTTCAATTTGTTGTGTAACACCTTTTAATGCTTCTTCGTATTGAACTTTTAAATCTCTAACAAAACCTAATTTGTTTAATGTAATTTTATAATCTTCATAATAAGGCCAAGTACCATCTGCTCTCAATACTGACTCTTGTTTTATTAAACATTCCAAACAAAGGGTAGTTTTAACAATTGCCTTTTTATCAGCTCTACTATATTTTATAGTTTTACATTCTGGTGAAGAACACTTACTAATTTTTTGTAAGTATTCCCTTACCTCATCCATTTTAGTTAAGTTTGTTCTAAACCCATCTTTTTGTTCCCATTCTACACCTTCACTATCAACCCACTTCTCACCAATTTCTCTTTTTTTATCAGCTTCTTTTTCATAACCAAATGTAGTTTGATTATCATCTGTTCTACCAAAAACTGTATCTATAACTAATTGACGAGATTTGTGAATGTGTTTGTTTTTTTCTTCAAAGGATTTTCTCTTTGCCATAATTCTATATTATTGTAACTAATTGATTTATTATATATATCAAACTATTCGTAAAAAATACCTAAAATCTGATTTAATGGTGCAAATGTTCCTGTAAGTTTGTAAGTGTTTCCTTTGTAAATGAATACAATACCCTCGTTTGGAACTATTTTTTCTAACCCACCAATTGATTGTAATCTTGCTAATTCTTGTTTTAATTTAGCAATTTTAGAAACATCCCCACTACCCCTTACTTTATCAGCAGTATCTTTTAATCTTTGTTTCATATTAGCAACTGCTGCATTTGGATTTGCAGTTAATACTGAATCCATAAATAATAATACATCTGCTCCAACTCCTAAGAATATTTCTTCAAAAGGTCTGATATTATCTTTTTGTTGTTTTGCTACATTTACTTTATCATTATCAATTGCCCATTTTTGAGCATCTTTATCAGCAATAGTATTTAAACGGAATGATTTATCACCAAATGCCCATCTTTTAATTAACGCATCTCTTTCTAACTTTTGTAATTTAACTTTACTCTTATCTATAAAGTTTGCCCACCAAGCTTGATGATATTCAGCAACACCATCCTTATTACTTAATTGGAATTCAAATTGTAATTTTTGTAATTGTGTTAAATATTTAGTTTGTTTAGAAGCCAACTGCTCATTGTTTGGTAATTGGGTTACAGGAGGTCCTTGAATTGTATATTTAGATTGAACATCTCCATTAACTTGTTTAATCATTCCAGCTAATACTCTTGCAGCACTTTGGTCAGCACCAACTGCTTTACCGCTTTCATCATAGCAAGTTGTGTTGTGGAATACTAATAAGGGTTGTCCGTAAGGTATCACATTTACCGATGTAGGCCAGATAACTTCTAAGTTCATAAAACATTTACCTTCATTAAATATCTTCGTTCTCTGTGCCTCCGTCAAACCACTAATTGCTGCTGATAAATCTTTCATTGCAAAGTTGTAAGCATCTGTTAATCCACCTCTACCCGCAAACTTTGATGCAACATCTTCAATACCCATAGCATTTGCTCCTGCATCTGCTAAATGTCCTTTGTTTCTTGCTGCAATTAATCTACCATTCTTCCAACTGATTGCAAGAGCTTGTCCATCGGTTTTTTCTCTCGTTAATTCCAATTTACCAGTTAATGCTCCTGTTATGATATTTTTTAAATCACCAAAAGTTAATTTCATATCATCAAACGGATGAGACATGTGTCCATATGCACCACCTTCTGTTATTACAGATTTGGTTTTATTTATATTTTCACGCAATATTTTACCACCATTATTTTTGATAAAATTTTCAATATCACTTTCATTTTTTGCAACTTCTACATTGCGATATTTTTTCTTTAAATTGTATAATTCGGTTTTAGTTATATAATTCCCATCTACATCCCAAACCCAACCACCTGGTTTTGATACTTTTTCGGAATCAGTTGGAACATACAAAATCTTTTCAATTTTGATATTAGTAAGAACTACTTCATTCCAATCCGATTCATAATATAATGTATTGGCATTTGAATATCTATCTACAAATTCTTTTTTTCTACTCAACATAAACTTTTCAGCTGCTTCAAAGTATTTTTTTATGAAATCAGCTTTTTCCTGATTTGTAATTGTACCATTAAAATACTCTTGCATATATTTTACTCTATATGGCTCTAATTCAGGAGCAAAATCGTAAACTTGGTATCTTTGTCTATTTGGATTACCAAACATAACACCTGGTTCAATCCATCTTCTACCTTGATGGTCTGGATAAGTCCACAAATCGTGAATACTTTGTGCCAATATAGTTCCCGTCATTGATACAATTACACCACCCTTTGTCCATAATCCTTCACCACGTGTAATCTTTGAACCTTTTGCAGTTATATTAAATGTAGAAATTGATTTTTTAGTTCCTTCTAATGCTGCAACTTTTGGTAAATTTTTAATATCTGTTATATGTAATGATTTTGCAACTATTGGGTCTACCAATTTTTTAATTATATTTAACGATAATGGAACTTCACCACGTAAACATTTATCAAATACTTCGGTTTCCCATTTAACTGCTTCGTTTAAAGATTCTTTTAAACTTCTTTTTTTAAGAATTATTTGTTGGATTTGTGAAAATATAGATTGTATATCTTTATCTAATTGTTTTTCATCGGCACTCATTGGTGATTCAATATCAACATTAGAGTAAAGTTTTTTCTTTTTAGCAATTAGAACATCTACTTTTTTAATTAAGTCATGTCTTACTTTATCCAAATCTTTTATGATTTCAGATGCAGTTTCTTCTTTTACAGGCTCGTATCCTCTATCTTCTTTATCTTCCGTATCAGGTTGGTAACCAGGTTCTTTGTATCTTTTATCATCAAAATCAATGGTATCTAATTCAGCAGGATACCCATAATCAGGTGCATATGATGATGATTTATGGTGTAATGTAAAATCTCTATCAGCAGTTGTATCTGGTTTGTGATTTTTTGTATTTACTGCTTCACCAAATGCAGATGATTTTATTTTGTGCCAACCACCACCAGGTAATCTGAATATTCTTGCTGGTATTCTGAATGTAGAACCAATTGGTAATTTACTTTGATATTGTTTATCTATGTGAATTATCTTTGTTAAAAATTCTTTTGTTTTGTTATCAGCTCCTAACAATTCAACTTCAATCTCGAGTGGTTTACCACCAATTTTAATAGTTCCTGCATACAAACCTTGTGTAATTTCATTTACAATTGTAGGAGAATTGGTTTGAAAATCACCTTTTCTCATTACAGTTTTAGCAATAACTTTATTTGCCATTTTTACAAATGGAATATTAATATTACTTCTATCGTCTTTAACTACGATTTGATTGTATTTTTCTAAAAAATCTAAAAATTGTTTTTTGTGTCTTCCTAATCTTTTAAAAAAACCCGTTAGTTCTGGTTCAGATATTTCCTTACCATTACGAGTATCGTTTACTCTATCAAAAAAATGATTACTAAATTCAATATCAGCAGGGTCTAATTCTCTATCAGCGTATCTTTCTACACTATCTAAATTAGATTGTGATAATTTTTCACTTAATTTTTTTTTTTCGATATATTCCGATAATCGTAATTTATCTGTAATAGCAGTTACTTCTTCATAATCAGTATCTCTCAACTGAACTACAATATCTCTCCTACTAGCATTTGGGTCATTACAAACTGCTACTCCAATTTTCTTTTTACCGTATGAACCAGATTTATCATACAACTTCATAATTGCTTTAAAATGCCAATCGTTGGTAGTTACTTCATCAAATACCGATTGTGGATTTGGTTTTTGTTCTCCTCTTGGTATTCTAAATGTTGTTGCAACTTTACCGTTGATTGTTGGCATTCCGTGGTCATCAGTTCCAAAATCTTTTGCTACAACTTTTTTGTTTTTGAACTTACCCATTAAAACAGTATCACCCTTATCAACATCTATATTGATGTCTTCATTGTAAATTGTTTTATTTAACTTACCATATTCTCTTAATAGAATAGCTGCTACTGAATTTGCTTTGTTTTCAACTTGCGAACCAGTTGCACCATCTCTTACTGAATCACCAATCAATCCCATTTCATCTTGCTTTCTATGAACCATTTCGTGTGCAATAGTTCTTAAAATATCCGCAGTTAATCTTCCTTCAGTTGCTACAAATATTTCTTTAGAATCAACATTATACCCACCCAATGAATGATTTTGTCTTGAAAATTCAGGGTCTTCTACTAATGTTACTTTTGGAGTTTCTTTTAATTTTAATCTTTTAGTTGCATATTCTACAAAATGAGCTACATTTTCTCTTTTTAATGGAGAAATTTGCTCGTGTATTGGTTTTAATAATTTTGTAGCTTCAAGTCCTTTTTGCTTTTCTTCTTTTTCTTTTTTAGCTTCGGAATAAGATTTCATTGTTTCAAACATCTGTTGTGAAGTTGGTTTGAAATCTTTCATTTTTTCTAAAATAGTAGCCACCAAATTCATAAGTAAATCTGCATTTTGTTTTGTTTCATCTTCCGATGTAGCATCTTCACTTAAACTTAAATGACTCATAGCATTATGAAATATTTTACCCAAATGTGGAACAACCCCTACGGTTGTAACACCTGCTCTTGCTGCTATTTTTTCAGCTTGTGCAAAATCGAATCCAACACCCAATCCTAACGCTTCAAATCCGCAATGTTTTGCAAAATCTACTCCCATATGACTTACAAATCCAGTAACTCCATGAGAAAGTGTTTCTCCTGCACCACTAAGTGCAGCTTGTCCTAAACTACCAATTGCTCCTCCTCCGGCTAAATGACCCATCACACCACTTACTGCACCACCAGTAATTACTGCTCCTGCTATTTTTGCCGCATCAATTGCCGTTGCTTTTGCTGCTTTTTTCTGTTTTTCTGCTTCTTTTTCATTAACTCCCCACTTTCCATCCTTACCTTTTTCGTAACCAAATTGGAATCCTTTACCATGTGATAAAGACATTGCCAATGATTTTACACCTTTTGCAGTATTTTTAAATTGATGATATTTGTGTTTTGCAACTTCATAAGCACCTTTTACCATATTATCTGGAAACTCTGCCATAAAATCCGCAGCACGGTCTATAAATCCTTTTCTAGTTTGAGATTCAGGATTTGCCATTTCGTGTGCTGCATGGTGTTCTTCTGTATTAAAATCTTTCCAAAGTGCCGATGCTTCTTTTTTAATAGAATCACTTGCATCATTAAAAAATGATTTAAATGCATTTTGTTTTTCAGCTTTTTTCTCTTTTGATTTTTCTTCAGGTGTTTTTTCAGCTGATGATTTTAATTCAGCACCACTTAACTTCTGTTCAGGTGGAGGTGCGGAAGCACCTGCTGTCGGTGTTCCTGCTTTTCCTTTTTCTTTATCAGCTTTACCTTGTGCAGTTTGTCCTTGTTTAACTGGTTGCCCAGGTTGAGCAGGTTTTGCTGCTTGTGTTGCAGCTTTTCCCTGTTGTGGTAATTTCTTTGGTTCATTTGCCGGAGCATCTGCTGGTCCTTTTGCCATTGCAGGTGCTTTATCTCCACCAACCATTTTAGATGCTTGAACGTGTGCAGGGTGTTCTTTTGGTAATCTTAAAGCACTCTTAACTTTAATTTTCTTTTTAGTTCCATCGGAAGCAGTATAATCAAACTCCTTATCCATTATAGGATTTGGTGCTTCTGTAAAATATGAATCTACAAATTCATTAAACATTTGTTCTGCAAGAACTCTATCTATGATTTGACCAATTGGGTCATATAAATTCTCATTCTTATGCCAATCTGGTTCATTAGATGGATGTTCAATTTGGTGTCTAGTTGGTTTTGGTTCAGGTCTTAATGCAGATGATGGTTCTGTATTATTTGATTCATTTGCCGAACCCGTTGGTGCACCGTTAATATATCCACCTGGAAGATTTAATCCCGTTCCAATTCCTCCTGGAAACCCTTCTTCGTTTAATTTGTTTGTTATCATTTTAAAAATATCTGCATTAAACTTTGGATATGCTTTTAAAAATCCTTTCTTTTTGGATTCATCATCTCCGTTTCCTAACCAACTACGAACATCTGTTCCACTAATTGGATTTGATTCGGCAGGAACTGCATAAGTATATCCTATTTCATCATACCCATAACCCGTTTTACCTCTATATGGTTTAAAATATTTACCACTTAATCTACTTTCATCTTTTTCTCCAACTGCCGCAATATAAGCAGTAGTTTTTCCATCAAAATCTTGTAATATTTCTTTGGGAGCATATGGGTTTTTAACCTCAACAAACCTATCAGATGGAACATTGAACATTTTGGTTGCGATTTCCTTCTTTTCATTGAAATTAAATGGTGATTTTGTACCAGATGTACTATTAGATGTAGCAATATATACATTTTCCTTGCCAAATTTTTGACAAAGTTTTAAATAAGAAAGGTAGTGACCAGCATGGAATGGTTGGAAACGACCTGAATACACTACAACTAAATCCGTTACGTTTGGTTTATCTACTTCTAATTTCATATGTATAAATATCATTAAATTATACTCTTATATAAATCTAATAAAAAATTTATTATTAAAAGCATTTCTTTATGGTTTTTTACAGGTTCATATGAATTTTTGCCGTATTTTACAAATAAATTTCTATTGTGTTTTACAATATGTTTTACATTATTTAAAAATTCGTCTTTTTCTTCTTTAGTTTTATTTGAGAATTTCTCAATTTCAGCTTGAATCATTCTCAATCTTGCAAAATCATCACATTCTAAATCATAACTTTCATCAATATAAGGATGAAATGTTTTAAATCCAAATCTTTCTCTTATATATTTAAGGGATTTTGCAGGTCCTGCTAATATAAATGGTTGTGAATGTCCGATTGGTTTCCAAATTTTTTCACTTAAATATCCACTTGGAAACTCTGCAAATATATCTTCCGGTCCTTTTGATTGAAAAAATATAGATTCGGTTACAATACTAATGTATGTATTTAAATATATATCTTTATTTTCAAAACCATATCCTGCAATTTTAGTTAAATCTTGTACATCTAATAATGATGATGTTTCTGTTATTAGTTTTGCAAATTCTTGATTATCATCATGTCTTAACAATTCATTTATAGTATCACCATGTTGAAAACGATTATCCCAAGATACTAAATTGTTTTCCAATCCTAATCTATGTAATTGACTTAATATAAGCAATCTATGTAATTTCCAATGCCTAGTTAAAACTAAAAAATCTTTCTTTTCAGAACCTATTGATTTTTCAAAATCTTCAAATGTTGCAATAGTTGATTTTGGGTTTTCTATTTTTCCAACCTGTGGCTCGTGGTTATCGTTACCCCAATAACTCCAATTAGGGTCTTCTACTGTGTTATTAAATTCTTGTGATTTTGCAATTAAAGAATAACTAAAATCTAAAACATTGTAATTAACACCCAATTTTTTAAAATTATCTGCTAATTTAAAATCAGCAAATATAAAATATACTTTTTCATCTGGTATTTCGTTTCCTCTCGTAAAATCTATTATTTTTTGAAAGTTTTCTAAATTAACACCTAGTCCACCATCTACTATGTAGTTAAATAATATATTTCCATTACCATACCGTATTTCATCAATAGCAGTTTTGGACATATAATCTAATACACATTTATTATGTATAGGATGGTTTCCAAAAAAATCATCTAAATTACCAAATGGTTCTATTGGATAAAACCAATTATAATCTATACAATTAAATCTATCTTTTTTTATATCAAATAATGATACACATTTGGATACTTTATCGTAAAAATCACTATTGTATATTACCCAATTACAATTCCATCTTTTAGAAAAAAACTCACCTGAATTTTGATAATAGAAATCGGATGCGTTATAAATTGTGTTTAAAAATTTAGGATTTAAACAATTTGGGATTACCCCATTATAAGTTATAACATCGTATCCTAATATAATTTTTTGTTCCATTGTAAAAACTCTTTTAATTCTTCTATTACAAATCTTTTATTTAAATATGGAGAAGTGTGTTGCCAAAATATTGTTTTATTTAAAAAATCAACTAAATTTTCCTTTGTTCTATATCCATTATCATAAGTCCATCTGTATTCCAACCATAAAATATTTGGTATATCGGTATTATCCGATACTTCATCAAAATCATATCGTTTTATAGACCATTCAACTTGACCTCCAAATTTTGTTACATTATTTTCTTTGTAAAACCAAAACTTATCAAAATCAACCATATCATATAAATATTTAACATATGGATTATTTTCAAATTGGTTTTTTAAATCAGATTTCCAAGTAATAGGAATAAATTTATTGTAAATAACATGATGTGCTTCGTTTTCATCGGAATTTTCTGGTCTCCATCTTGGAAACATATCATCGTTTACATATTCCTGTGAAAAGTTATTATGCATTGTGAAACACTTATACTCTATACCTTTTGATTTTAAATAATTTTGAACCAATAATATATTTCTAATGTATTCAATCATTCTTTCATCTGCTGAAAAAACATGCTTAACGTATTCGGTAAAATAATCAATAGATTTAACTTCAACGTGAGATGCATGATACCCACCTGCTAATATAAAATATCCATGTTCTCCTGCGTATTTTTTTGGAACATTGATAAAATCATTTATATGTGCATAATCATTTTCCTTTGCCGTTTTAGGGTCAGGATATATTTGATAATTCATTTCTTTTTGTTTATTTTTAGAAATGAATGCGGAATTTCTTGACCATCCAGACCATTGAACCACTACTCTTATATCTGATGGAGATATTCCATTTTGTAACAACTTATCCACTCCGTATAAAATAGAATTTGCAATTACGGCATTATCGTTTGTTGGATTGCCATAATTAATAACTTCATAATTAGGATATTGTTCTTGTATAAAATGAGGCCATTTCCATTGAGAAATATGGTCATCCATAAAATCATATTCATCACCCGTTAAACCAACTCTTTTGTATTGTCTGGTAAATGAACATCCAGATGTAACAACGTACTTTTTCATAATTTTTCCCAAATATTTTTAATAGATTGTATGTAAAAATTATTTAACATCGTATCATAATTATCTTTCGCAAAATTGTAGTAATCGTTGTTAAATTCTTTTAATTCGGTTATGTTCATACTCATAACTTTATTTGTAAAAGCTTGAATAGCTGCCATTCTATCATCGTGATTTTCAATAGAATCGTAACTATAATCCCAAAAATCAAATCTATATTTTAATCCATATTTTTCCAATGTTGATATTGTATTTGGTTTTGCTACCAAAATAAATGGATGTGAAAGCATTGTTGGTTTTATAGTTTTTTCTGAAATATTATTCCAAGTATCAAATGTTTCCTTTGAACCATTTCTGGAACTTGTTTTATAAAATCTAGTTTCTGCTACTATTTCAAAACAACTATTTAAATAAGAAATAAAATTAGTAGCTCCTCCTCTTGATGTATAATAGTTTTTATCATACAATTCAAAATCTACACTTTTTGGAATTTGATTTAAAATATCAAATGAATGAAATTCTTCATCGTATTCCATCGGTACAAAATCTCTAAATACATCAGTATCAAAATCTTTACCTGTGCAAGACCATTTTATATCTTTTAAATAAGAATTTTGATGTAAGAATTCTAAAAATTTAACTTTATGAAATCTACAATGTCCTATATAATAAAATCCTTTATAATCAGGCCAAAAGTTAATATGGTCTTGTTTTAATTTTTTATAAGCCAAATTGTTTCTTGGTATAGAACGGTCTGATTCTACGTGATGGTGAAATAAAACTTCGTATTGTAAATGATTTTCTCTTGTAGAGATTAAATTTTTAGAAATAAAAAAACAAGGTTTGTTTGATACTCCCTCTAATAAATTTAATTCTTTTTCATTTAATTCTTGCTCATCGTATGTTGATAAATCAAAAAATATATTTTTACAATTTAATTCATTTATAAAATTTCTTAAATGATACAAATACTCATCTGTTGCATGAACTGTTTGTATTGTTATTACAACAGAAGTGGATGAATCTATATTATCAAAATCTACATTTTCAATATCAGTATATTTTGTTAATGCATTTACTAATTCACTAAATTCCTGCCCACACTTTACATTTTTTAAAAAATTGTATTTAAAACCATCCTCCGTCCATTTACGAAGAAATTTAACAAAAGAACACTTTTTCATAAATTAGAAAGATTTATAAACAAATGGGTCTCTTTTTTTAAGTTCTTCTAACTTCTTTTTAAGACGTTTTTTCATTTTATAGTTTTCATACTTTTTTACAAAGAATGAAATGATTGGTAAATTTTTAATTTCCATAGTATTAATTGTTATATAGTTCAGGGTATTCAGCTAATATATATACACCACCATTTTCAATAGCAGTTTTGTATGCGGAATTTATATCTTCTTCCGTTTTTAAATCGTAAATTGTTGTATTTGGGCACAATGTTTTAAATTCTTTCAAATAATTTGCTTTGTGTTGATGACCTGGGTCTAATGGTGTATCTGCACCCTTTCCCACTCTGATTATAATATTAACATCACCACCTGTCATTAATTTAAATTTATCAATGTGATTTACAAGTTGATTAGTTGCTGATATTAAAAAATCCCAACGAGGATAGAATGTAACAACTGTTTTACCAGTCATTGCCAATCCTAAACTCATACCCATTTGAGTTTCCTCTATAACGGGTACTTCAATCATTTTTTCTTTTGGTACTTCACCCAATGTTGTACTCATAGGGTTTCCTGCATAAACGATTTGCTGTCCAATAAAAACAACATCATCTCGTTTACCCAATTCTGTCATTGCATTTATTAATGCTTGTTTGTAACTGCTTATTTCCATATTATGGTTTTGAATTAGGATTAAATTCGTTTTTATGTTCTTTATACCACTCCAAAGATTCTTTAAGTGCTTCTCTTAAATCTCTTTTTGGTTTCCAACCTAAATCGTTTATCTTTTTAGACGATAACAATCTAACCGGAATCATTGGTGCTTTGTTATTCACATATTCAATTGGATTTGTATTGCCATCCAATTCTTTAATCAACGCAAGTGTTTCATTTACAGTTGCTCCCTCACCATAACATACATTAAAGATGTTGTATGTATCGTTATTTTCTGCTACAAAGATAAAACCATCTGCCATATCTTCAACGTGTAATAAATCTCTTACCTCCGTACCATCACCCCAAACTGGAATAGGATTCAATCCATCTGCTACCTTACGAATGTTTGCAGGTGTAACGTGACACTTTTCGTAATCGTACTTATCATTTGGTCCAAATGCGTTTGAAGGTCTAACAATTAAACATTGCATTGGTTCGTGAATCTGATTTGAAAAGAAATCACAAAGTTGTTCTCCGTATCGTTTCATACCACCTACTGCTTTGTAAACGGGAACTAATGGAGTTGCATGAACATTTATATCTTCTGTGCAAAACTCATTTAACATATCAGGATAAACTGTGTTAGAAGAAATAAATAAGAATTTCTTTACTTTGTTTTTCCAACTTTGTTCCATTAAATTTACATTCATTTCCACATTTGGTGTAACGTGTAATAATGGATTGAATTTAGTATCCAATGCGTTTGATGTGTTTGCTGCACAATGGAATACCACATCAACTCCCTCTGAAACTTCTTGACAGAACTTAGCATCCTGTAAATTACCTTTATAATGTGGAATGTTTTCACTTCCTTCGAAATCTTTTCTCAACCCTCTAACGTAAGATGTTGAACGAAGATTTCTATATCCTTTTTGATATAATAATCGTAATAAATGTGAACCAATAAATCCACTTGCACCAGTAACTAAAATTCTATCTGTTTTTTTCATAATATTATTTTTTGTGTATAAAAGCACATATTGCTCTTCTATTTCCTTTAACAACTTTACTTACGGCATGTTCTACTGAATTTTCAGTATAATCAAATACCACAACTCTACCAAATTCAGGTATAATTTTTTTGCCATCTTCTAAAACTAATAAACCACCGTTTGATTCATCGTAGTTTTTATTTAAATAAATTAATATTCCACATAATCTTGAAAGACTAACTCCATCTTTATGTGGTTCTATAAAGCACCCATCATTGTAATATGTAAATTGAGTCATAAAATTTAAATCATCAAAATTATAATCATAATATTTTGAAAATATTGAATATAATAATTGATTCAATTCTATGCTTTTATATTGTTTCCAAAACCACAATTGTTTTAAATTTGGTTTTAATAATATTTCTTTTTTATATTTTTGATTTTGTTCGTAATGAAAATATTGTGAATTATTAAAACTTGCAACAGAATCAAATGATATTTGCATTTGGTCTATTGAATTTATATCCAATGTTTCATCGTGAATTGTTTGAATTAACGGTACGTCTGCATCGAATGAATCGTAACCATTTTTAAAGAAAGTATCTCTATTCATATTATTGAAATATATCCCATTTTAAAACAACATCTTCTACAAACTTTTTAGTAAGTATTGAGGATGAATGTCCGTACCAGTATGTATTTAAATATTCCATTTGCTGATTTTCGGTTAAATTATTTAACTCTCTCCATAAAACTTTTGGTAATTGTCCATTCATAGAATCTAATGGTTCTGTAAAGTTTCTGATTGACCATTCTATCATCCCACCATATTTATGTAAATTTTCTTCTTCAAAGAACCAAAAATATTTATCAAAATCAACTCTGTCTGCAAACATTTTAACATATGGATTTTTATATATCTCAATTTCACTATCCCAAGTGTTAAAAATCATTTTTTCATTTATTATGCTATTGTATGTATCCGTACTATTATAAAACGGTTCTGTTCTAATTCCGTCAACATAATTGCTTGAAAAATTGTTATTCATTTGAAAAGTTTTTATATTAGTAACACCTAATTCTCTCAAATACGAAAACAATCCAATCATAGAATCAAACCATTCTATATATCTTTCTTCTTTTGATAATACACTATTCACATATTCCAATGCAAATTTTTCCATATTATCTGGATTGTTAGTTGGACTATAATATCCACCTGATAGATAAAAATATCCATGCTGATACACATTTTGTTTAGATTTCCATTGAATAAAATCATTTGTGTGTGGTAAACAGTTTCCTGTTTGAATATACTGTGTTAAACAACTATGGTGATGATTATAATTTTTATTTGATATAAACCAAGAATTTCTAGTTAATGCAGTCCATTGAATTATTACAATTATATCTTTTGGATTTACGTTTTCATTAAAAATTAAATCATTTACTTTGTAGAATATAGACCTACAAATTGTTTTATTATCATTTGTAATTGCAGCATAATTGTGAAATTTGGCATCTACCTGTTTTTTATAAATTTTCCACAACCAATGAAACCAAGTATAATTCTCAATAGAATCAGTTTTCCAAGCATCATCCGATTTGTTCAAATGTTGTGTATTTGGTTTATAATTTGCCGTAAATGAACAACCACTTGCTACAATATGTTTCATTACAATCTACTTTTATATTCTAAAATTGATTTTGTTAATCCTTCTTTCAATGTAGTTTGTGGTAAGATTCCGTATTGTTTTTGTTTTTTAGAACCTAAACATCTAATAGGGTCTCCGTTTGTTTTTGTAGAATCCCAAACTATATTTTTAGTTTTACCTGTAATTTCGGTGTAACATTCAACAATGGTTTCAATTGTATCTTTAATTGATACTGCTTCCGCGCATCCAAAGTTAATAATATCTCTAACCTCTTTCTTAACTACATCAATTGATGCCTGTGCTACATCATCACCAAATACAAAATCTCTTTTAGAAGAACCATCCCCCCAGCAAACCATATCATCTCCTTCTACATTAAATAACTTCCATATATTAGAACTAATTACAGTTGCATCTTGAGCAAAATTATCATTTGTTCCATAGATGTTTGAAGGTCTGATTACAGTCCAATTATCCCAACCATACTGAACTCTTAAAGAATCCAATGTAAGTTCTCCCATTCTCTTTGTCCAACCTGGATGCCAATCTAAACGAGATGGAGTTGATGCCCAAGTTTTTTCTTGTGACCAAATATCTTCTTCGTTCATTACATCTGCTGGTTTATAAACTCCAACCGATGAAAGATATACAAACCAATCAACCTTCGCATCAAATGATGCTTTAATCATATTAGTATTAAACATCAACATTGGAAATAGGTAATCCGCAGGTTGTGTTGATGACCTTGTTGGTGAACCTTTAACACCTGCAATATGTAATACAATATCAATTTTATCCATTGTAAATAACTGCTCACAATGTGATAAGTATGTAAGGTCAGTTTTAACCAACTCCAATCTATCTTGATATTGCCCTTTTAAGAAATTTAGATTTTCACTAAATCTTAAATCTACTGCATATACTTTTTCTGCACCTTCTTCTAAACATTTTCTAACGGTTGGTAAACCTACCAATCCATTTGCTCCCGTAACTAAAACTTTTTTTCCTATGAATTCCATTTATAATTTATTAAACTGTTTTTAAACATTGGTTTATTTGCAAATTCCATTGCAAAATTTCTATTATATTCTAATATAGGTATTATACTAATATACCATTCGTGCATTTCATTTAAAGGTATTTCAGATATTCTTTTTACCTCATTACATAATTTTTCAAACCTTAATCCACTATCTTCTTCATTATCATAACTCTCATCTATAAATCCATCAAATGTTTTAAATCCCAATTCTTTTATATATTTTAAATAATGTGGAGCTCCAAATAAAATGAATGGTTGTAAAACCGTCATTGGATTTATTATTTTTTCTGTTATAAAAATATCTCTTTCAAAATTAGTTTCTGTTACAATGTTTATATATGAATCCGTATATATTTCTCTTTTAAATGCACGCATAGATTCGAAACATTCTTTCTCACTTTCACTCAATAATTCAGTATCCATTTCAATTGGAATCATTTTTATGAATTTGTTAGAAGCTTCTATCAGTTTTTGACGAAAACTCCCATTTAGTCCATCTACCATTGGTATGTAATCTCCATTTTTTTGTAAAAAAGAACAATATACTTTATCCCATAAATTTTCTAATTCAAAATAGCAACCTAATGTAAATCTATGTGGTTTATTTGAATTTCTATTTGGAGATACAAAATGTTTATTTCTTTTTTCTAATAAATCGGATGCATTAAACCATTCGGTTTTATATCCCAATTTATAATTTGGATTTTCTTTTAAATTATTTATTTTTTTACAACTTGAAATTAATAAATTATTTTCAAAACAAAAATTATATTCTGTATGTTTTAATTCAGGATATAAATCAAATAAATTAGAAGAACCACCAAAAAATATAAAATTAGATTGCTTTAAACCTACTTTGCTTATTACAATAGTTAATTTATTAATAAATTCTATATCTGAAAATGGTTCGTGTGAAATATTCCAAACATATACTAATTTGTTTCTTTTTGCAAGTTTTATTGATTTTTCAGATATACAATCTAATAGAAATGTAGTATATTCTATATTTCCGTCTGCAATTAATGTTTCTTCGTTTAACAAAGGCATTGAATTACCATAAATTTCAATTGGATAATATAAATTTTCTCCATTGTATGTTTCAACATCCAATGTATCTATTCTAGTATAATCACCTCTGTTATGTATAAAAGTTCCTGCTACTTCTGAATGAGATGTTCTTAATTGAAATTTGTGTTTTAAATCATCAAAATAATCTCTACCATTAATAGTATCGGCATATTTACAAACTTCTATATGCCAACCATTTGGATATGGAAATCTTCTTTTGTAATCGTAATTATCGTATGCTAATTTTATCATATTAAAAAACTATCCATTTACCAGTTCCATAATGTGGATATTTTGAATTATATGTGTAATAAATAACATCCGATGGTATTTCTTTTTTAGCATTCCAAGTTGATTCGGTTGGAGTATAAGTTGAAACTCCGTTATCTTCAACTACAAAATAAAGTGGTAAATCAAAATTTCTTGCGTATTTATGAACTTCATAGAATAAACCACTTTCAAAAGACATATCCCCTATAAACACCCAAACTTTTTCATCACTGCCTTTATCTTTTAATCCTTTTGCTACACCTAATGCAATTGGTAATGTTCCACCTACAATAGCAGATGAATAAAACTTTTCATCTAAATTACATATTGTAATAGATTTGCCTTTCATTATTTCTTCCTTAACAAAATCAGAAGATATTCCTTTTAATAAAGCATGGTAATGAGAACGCCAAGTTGAAAATACCCAATCTTTTTTAGATATTCGTTTAAATATTTCAATAAGTTGTTCCTCATTTCCGTTGGATAGATGTATTGGTCCTCTGATTTTACCATTTTCCCATTCTGTTATTATAGAATTTTCAAAATCAATTAAATCTTGTGGAGTAAATAATTCATCTACTTCATCTACTTTATTGTAGTTTTCCAAATTTTGTATCATATATCTTTTTTAATAAAATCGTAAATCATATTACCTATAATTTCATTCCCAGGTAATGAAATGTGGTTATCATTGCATACATCATTTGTATGATGAAATATTTGTAATTTATTATTTAATACAAATCTAAACATATCCAAATTATCAAATGAAATATAGTTAGATGCTATATCATTTAATTCTGGAAAATCTTCCCAAGATGCCCAATATATTTTTGAATTTTTAGATTTAGCATAACAATCCATTAATTTAACCTGTGCTTTTAATTTTTCTTTTTCAATACTTAAATTGTAAATATAACTTAAATACATTTCATATGTTTCAGATAAACTTTTCATAATAGGTTCATTACTATATGGAAACCAACTAAAATCATATGAATTTAAATTATATATTTTTTTAGTTTTTTCATAATACCATCTTACTCTTGAAAACAAACTAAAGACAACAACATATATTTCATTATTATTTGTTTCCATATGATTAAATAATGTTTTTAATATATAATCGTTTGAACCACCCGATAATGAATAATTTTCAGAATCTAAATTTAATTTATTAGATACTATTTTTGAAAATCTATTTTGATTTCTAAATTCAGCTAATTGTTTATATATCACATCGTTTTCATCACCTGATTTATTTTTATCTATTTTAAAATCAGTATTATGTAACCAGTTATAATAATCTACATTATTTAACCCACCACCTTCTGTAAAACTACATCCAAAAAATTTTATCATTTAATTATTTTTAATAGTATTATAAATTATATCAGCAATAACTTCATTTCCAATTGTAGAAAAATGATTATCATTAACTTTGTAATTGGTATGATGATGAATTTGCAATTCATTTTTATCTACAAATTTATATAAAAATGAATTATCAAATGTTATGCAGTTATCCGTTGCCATTTTTAATTCATCAAAATCATCCCAAGAAGACCAATATATTTTTGAATTTTTAGATTTAGAAAATGAATCCAATAATTTAACTTGATTTATTATATTTTCTTTTTCTATGTTTTCATTGTAAATAAATTCCGAATAGTTTTTGTAAGTATCCGCTAAATTTTGCATTTCGGAATTATTTATATATGGTGGCCAATTGGTATCAAATGAATTTAAATTATATTTTTTTTTATCTATATTGTAGTTCCAATATACTCTGGAAAACATACTAAAAATTACAACATAAATTTCATTTTTGTTAGAATTTATTTCATTAAATAAAGTTTCTAATATAAATGAATTTGAACCTCTCGATACTGATAAATTTTTAACATCTGTTTTTAACTTATTGGCAACAATTGTTGAAAATCTGTTTTTAACTTTAAATCGTTCTAATGCTTTTTTAATAAATACATTATAGGTATAATGTTTATTATCATTATGATATAAATTAGCGTTGGTTATAAAATTGTAATAATCAATGTTATCTAGCCCACCACCTTCTGTAAATGAACACCCAATAAACTTAATCATCTATCTCTCTTTTGTAAAATTGGTTTATCAGTAGGCCATTCCATTTGAAACTCCGGGTCATTCCATTTAATTACACCTTGCTCGTTTGCATCCACATATTCTCCATCATAAAATAAATTGTAATGGAACATACAATCGGTGAGTGCATAGTGACCATTTGCAAAACCAGGAGGAACTAATACCTGTTGTCTGTTACGTTCGGATATGATGAATGATTCCCAATCCCCATATGTAGGAGAATCTTCTCTTACATCCAAAACAATGAGGTATATTTCACCAACTACTGCCTGAACTAACTTCCAAGTTTTAGTATCCCAATGTAACCCTCTTAACACTCCTTTGTATGAACGAGAGAATCTACCATGAATTTCCGATTCTTCATTTATATAATTCATTACAGGATGTTCTTGTGAATGAAATGTAGTGAATATCTCTCCTCTATATTCTCTGTAAATGGATGGTGTAAATACTGGTACACCATAACCAAATACGTTTGATGGAGTTGTTTCAAATGCTTTCCAATTTGAACTCATATTATGTGTTGTTTGCGTAACCCAAAGGGAAACCATTTCTAAATTCTGCACCCATCTTTGGAACTATCATTTGATATGCCATTATTAGTTCTGCAATACCCATATCTAAACTCCATTCCGGATACCAACCAGTTGCTTCTATTTTTGCATTTGAAACTACATAATCTCTTTTATCAGGGTCTTCATAGAAATCATTGTATGATATTGCAAAATCATCAACATGCAATTGTATTGTTTCCAACAATTCTTGCTTATTTAAATTTGCATCACTCAATCCTACATTGAATACCTCTCCTTTGTATGTATCGTAATTATTCAACATAAACACAAATGCAGATGCTACATCCTGAATATGAATAAAGTTTCTCTTAAAGTTTTTCTCAAATACTACAATGTATTTATCCGTAATTGCTTTGTAAGTAAAATCATTCACTAACAAATCCGTTCTCATTCTTGGTGATACTCCAAAAACAGTTGCTAATCTGAATATAATAGCATCTGTATTTTTTCTTAAATGATTTTCAGCCGAAACCTTTGAAGAACCATAAATTGAAATAGGATTTAGTGGAGATTCTTCCGTACATTCCGTTTGTCCTTCACCAACCCCATATCCACTATTTGTATTTGGATATAATATCTTTACACCTCTATCTTTTGTAAATTCAACTATATCTACAACGTGTTCGTAGTTTATTTCTATTGCCAACTTTGGTTCTGCTGCACAAGCGGGAAATCCTACTATTGCTGCTAATGGAATTATCACTTCCGATTTTAAACAAAGTTTTTTTAGAAGTTCTTTATTCCGAACATCTCCATAAATGAATGTGAATTTTGGATTTGATGTGTATTGTAATAACGATGTTTGATTGAATAGTAATTTATCCAAAACAATAACCTCATGCCCTTCTTGCAGCATTTTGCCAGTAATAACTGAACCTAAATAACCTGCACCACCTGTGATTAAAATTCTCATAACTTTTTAATAATAAATATTATCTAATAAATAAATTTGAGCATAGTTTCCTTTAAAACTTTCATCCCAAATCTTATATCTGTTCTTACATTCAAAATCAAAACAAAATGAAAAATGATGTCTTAATTTGTATTCATAATTTAATTTTCGTAAATTTTTAAATACTGCATGGCTATGAATAGTTTTGTAATTATCAAAAAATTCGTATATTTCTTCTAATTTTAAATCCGTACTTAATAAAAATGCGTTTTTAAATTCAAAATCTCCAATGTGTTTATGTTCGTCTGGACTATCCATTGAACCACATCCAAACCAAAAATAAGATTCATTGTATCCCATTTTTTCTTCTTTTTTGTAATCCAATTTACCAACCAATTGTTTATTTACATAACATTCAAATCTACGTTGTCTATGATTACACACCATAATATACTCATTAAATTCGTTATATTCACCTGGTTGTAAGGTATAAAGAATCTGTTTTGGATATTGTTTTGTTTCTCCTTTTTCGTTTTCTTTTGTAAACCAATAAGTAAAAATAACAATTGGTTCTCCATCTTTATTTAAACAGGTACTTATGCCAGAGTGAGCACCATTTCTTGAGAACATAAATTGTTCGTGGTCTTTTTTCATCAGTTTAGGAAATATCTTTGCCTTTATAAACAATGTAAAATCCTTTTCCATATCCAAACCAATTCGTTGGGATACTGAATATTTTCCTTCTGGGTGGATAAAAAATATATTATCTTTGTTTATTCTTAAACTCATATTTGTATAGTTGAGCAATAGTTATAAAATTCTTCTAATTCTGGGAATGTTCTTACAAAGTTAGTTCCTCTTCTTTTATCGTGATTTGAAAAGAATTTATAGAAACTATATCTGTTTTTCATTTGTTGTTTTGTATCTTGTGCCGAAATCATCCAATCATAGATTCTTTTGATTTTTTGAACTTCAATATCAGAGTATCCAATATATTTAAAATCAAATGATGGAACTGCATAGTATGTAACTAATTTAGTTTGGTCTAAAATGTTTTTAGAAAAATCATATGGTAATACCTGTACCGTTTGATGTAATGGGTATCTTAAATACGATGAATCTAAAAATACTGCTGAATTCCAATATCTGTCTGGACTTGCATAATCATCTTTCAATGTATAAATGTTGTGTATTAAATCTTCATAACTAAATACACTTAACGCATTGTAAGTAGACATGAATGTGATAATGATACGAGGACAGGCAGTTAATATTTTATTAATATTATCCCAAAATCTATTAAATTCCAAACCATGTCTAATGTATTCTGCTTGTTCTCCCCACCCATCTACTGATGTAAATATAACAACTTCTTTTGCTCTTCCCTCATCTTCAATACGTTTTATTTTTTCAATAAATTTATCAATAAGAGCATCTGGTACTCCTAAATTTGAATTAAAAGCAAGTTTAAGTTCTTTATTTGGATTTGGATGTTCAATGATATGGTCTAATACTTTCCAAGTATCTTTACTCATCAAAGGTTCTCCACCCGTAATTCTGAATGTATGTAAATCTCTATATAAATCAGGCCACCATTTCCAAAATGCCTCTACATACGGATTATAATCTTTATGTGGTATTGGAAATTTATCTTCTATCTTTAACCAATCCATTGAATTAAAATTATCCAATGTTGGGTATGCACCATATTTATCAATCTCTTCAACCCAAGCAGAACTATAAGCAGGACCACAATATGAACACTTAAAATTACAAGCATTTGAAAAAGATACTTCTACATATTTTGGATTAAAATCTTCTCTCCAATCGGATTGAAAAATTTCATCCTTATAAGGCCAACTCCAACTTTCAGATGATTTAAAAACTCTATCCGAAAATCTATTAGAATTATCTTCCACATTCCAACAATAATCACATTCTTTAGGTCTAGAACCACTTAACATTTCTTTTCGTTTTAATTTCTTAAATCGAGTATTATGAAGTGCCGATGGATTTCTTGCAATTTCTTTTTCCGAAACTTTGTGAGTTGCGGGGTGGTGGCAAGAGTGATTGTGCCCACTCTGTAATTGGAGTGTAACCTGTGTCCATTTTGCCAAACACATTCCTTTACCTACTTCATCCAATGTATTTTTGGTGTGTACATACATTGGGTTTTCTAATGAATCTGCCATTTTATAACTTTACGTTTATCATATAGCATTTGTCTGCTATTTGTTCTTTATTTATTAATTCGTAATTTAAACTATTAATTCCATCATTTTTATAGTTTATCTTACCTTGTTGCATTTCTAATACATATCTTCTTTCGTTTCTTGCAGTAGTTTCTCCTTTTATCCATTTATCAACTCCATTAATATTAACTAAACCTTCGGTTTGATGTGGTAAACAGGTAAATCTACCGTTTCTTCTGTAAGGTAGTGTAAAATGTGGAATTGTTATAGAATTTGTTTTAAAAATAACTCTATGTAAATCACCATCATTACCATTAATTGAATCTAATATTTTATTATCTTTTCTGTTAATAGATTTAAAATCATAATGTAAAACTATGCCATCTTTTGGATATTCCGTGTGTAAATTTTTAACTTCATCAGGAGTTAATGCTCTATTCCACATTTTAATATCTGATATTTCTCCTTTAAAATATGCGTTTGGTTCTGTTGGAGATGTAGATGATGTATGACCTATGTAATATGGTTCGTTTCCATATCTTTTTAATGTACCATTAAATTGAATTGGAGATTCTGTTCCTGTTCCATTTCTTGCCGAACTTTCTCTACCATTTAAGTACCAATGCATTTTATTATTTTCAGCATCAACTACCATAGTAACCCAACTCCATTCGTTTTCATATCGTTTAAACCATTGGTAAATATGTTCTTTGTTTGAGTTCCATAACATAGCAGTGTATGCTCTACTATTGTTAAACGACAAACCCCAATCATATCCTGGTTTTCTAATTATAGGGTATTCAACAAATTTTCTTTCAGAATCACCAATCAACCAAATAGGAACTTTTTCTATTTGTTGGTCTGCTTTAACTAAAACCGAAATAGTATGTGAATTGTTTAATATGTTTCCTAATTTATTTGGAATACTTATTTTAGATTGAGTACCATCAAAATATCCAACTAATTTTTTTTCTGAATATTCCAAATTACGAACATCAACCATTCCTTCTTTTACACATCTCCAAAACAAGTCGTCATCTTCCATACCCCAATCCCAATAATCATTGGAATATCCGTTTGTTTTTTCTACTTGCTCTTTTGTAAATAATACTGCTCCTCCAAAGTATTCTTCATACTTTAACATATAATCGGATTGAGATATATTAACTGCAATGTGTTGTGGATTTTCAATAGGATACGAATAATCACAAGTTTCATCTTCTGGCACCATATCAATATCGTGCCAAACTATGTAATCACACCCATCTTCAAATGCATGTTTAGCCGCAATATTCTTCATTGCTCCTCTGTTAAACAACTTATCATCACATTGATGTGCAAAATACATTTGATAATTTATTCCTGCTTTTTCCAAAAATTGGGATACTTTTGGAATGAATTCATTCAAATGTTCTTCTCTATTTCTGTATGGGACACATACTCCTAACTTGTGTATCATATTGCAACTAATACGTGGGTTTGACTATTTACTTTTGTTTCACTATGAACCGTATAATGTAAATTATTTAATCCATCAATAGTTGTATCTCTATATCCAGTTAAAAGTTCATTATAGTATCTTAATTGATTATATCTTGTTGTTATTTCTTTCCATCCTTTATCTACAAAACCGTTTTCTTCGTGCTCCATTAATTCAAATGTACAATTTCTTCTGAAAGGGATTTCTATTATTTTTGTTGTATCTCCTGTGTATCCAACAATTTCACAATTTACAATTTCACCATCGTATCCATTTCCACTTAAATCTGTTAATTTATAACCTTTTATAAATTTAGCATCATAATAAACTTTCAATGAATGTGGTGATTTGTATTCTCCAAAATTTTGAGTTAATCCAAAATATTCATTTTTAGAGATTTCAGATATTTCATCAGGATGTATTTCGGTATCAAATATTGCAAATGTATCTATTAAACCTCTAAACCATTTTGGGTCTTCTGCATTTAAATTACCAACACCTAAATAGAAATAAGGTTCTTGTGAATAATTGTACAATCTTCTAAATTCTTGATACCCTATTATTTTTCCATCCTGAAAAACTTTAATATGCTTTTCTCTTGCATTTATAGTTACTGCTATATTTGTTTTATAACTTGGTTTAATATCAGAATTAACATAAATAATTTCTTTTGTAGAATTAAATATGTTTAATGAATATCGCGAATATGAATTATATGATATTGTAAAATCGTAACCAGGAACACTAAATGCACAAAATATATCTTCTCTTTTTTCGTGGTCACATTTTATATCTTCTGGAAAAAATGATATGAATATTGTAAATTCATCTTTAAAATTTATTACATTTTCAGTTTTAACATATGAATCTATACCATTAAATTTTAATGCCGCGTGATTACCACCCATCATTTTAATTTCTTTTTTATTTAATGGAATACCATTTACTCTACATCTATGTAGTAAATCATTATCTTCAAACCCCCATCCCCAATACTCATTAGAATATCCATTTATTAGTTGAAATAAATCCATTGGAAATATTGTAACTCCACCAATGTATTCATCAAAAACTATTCTTTGAGATGATTCGGTTGCTATAAAATTTGATGCAAGATGAACTGGTACATCTGAGTATGAATAATCCACATCCACAGGTAGCATATCTACATCGTGGAAAACCACATAATCACAACGTAATTTTTTAGCATATTTAAATCCAATGTTTAATAACTTACCTCTATTAAAAATTTTAGCATCATCTTGCTCAATTGTTATTAGTTCGTAAGGTATTCCTTTGGATTCTAAATATGCTTTAATATCTGCTTTAAATCGTTGTAACTGCGCGTAACGGTTTCTGTATGGTATTATTACACCAAGTTTATTCATCTACTTTTTCAGATTCTTCCTCTTCGGTTGTTTCTTTTAATTGATTTATAGATTTTAAATATTCTGCCATATAATATTGAATACGATTACTCCATTCATCTTTTTCAATCTCTTCAAACCAAACGGTTAGTGAATCAACTGCGTTTGCAATTTTCTCTAATGCTTTAACTTTTCTTTGTTCTAATAAAATTTCTTCTTCTGTCATATTGTATGCGTTTATATGTAAATTTACAAAATTTTTTGCAAATTACCAAATTATATTGATATTATTTGTTTAATTAATTGTTCCCATTTTGAGTACCCTAAATAATGATAAGTTGGTGATAATTCAAATCCAAATCTTTCATCATCCAATGGTAGTTTAAATCTATACTTTGATAATGCTCTATACATAACTCTATATTCTTCCGAATATGAGTAATCTTTATTTTGATTTGCAACGTGCCTAATTCTACCTACACAGGTGCTATCCCATTTAAAATGATGAACCTGTACATTATACATTTCAATTGGTGCAATCAATGGATGATTCCAACCTTGCCATTTCCAAGTAGTATGTCCATCTATTTTTGCATAATGTTGACCGTTTGTAATCTCAACATATCCTTTTGCAATACAAATTTTATTAGGGTTTGCTCCACTCAATGGGTATCTAAAAAATCCAGCATATGGAAACTTTTCGAATATATCATCCGTATCTAATAACTCAACCATTTCTCCATCTACACCAATTCTATCTATGAATCCACCTCTAACCATATCCCACCCATTCATATCGCAAGCTGCTATAATAGATTTAAGTGAATATGAATATGAGTGAAACTCATCATCATCTGATATTACCCACCAATCATTAGGATGTGAGGATTTAACTTCGTTGTAAAGTTTAGTTACCTTTTCCCAATTATATAGTTCTTCAACTACTACTTTTACTATTTTAGCATTTCTGAATTCAGATACAATATTTTGAACCTCTAATAAATTGGATTGCTCTTCCCAATCATAAACAACAATATGCATTTCATCCACCATATCTTTATAGTGGTTTAACATATGTTTTAATGTTGTTGTTCTAGAACCCGTTACCGTAACTAATCTAATCATTTTCTTCTAACTAATGTAAGACCTGTTGATGATGGTTTATTTTTTACTATTCCAAAATTAAATAAATCAAATGTTTCCCATTTTGGATTTTCTTTTAATTCTTTTACAAACTGAATAGGACCATTCCAATCATCAAAATCACCTCTATCCTTAACTTCGTTTGTTACTAAGTAATTATCCGCAAAATTAGGGTCAGTATCGTGAATAGAAATAATTCCATTTGGGGATACAAGTTGGGAATATAACTCAAAATCTTCTTTAACATTTTCATAACTATGTCCTGCATCTATATGTAAGTAATCTATTTTAACATCATTTAATACAAAGTGATTATGAAATGCCTCTTCTGTTGTAGTACCTAAAATACGAGGATGGAATGTTCTTCTGAAAAAAGATTCTTCTTTGAACCAATCTACTTTACCACCAATTCCATTCATAGCATCAACTACATAGGTAACTCCAATATCTCCCCAATTTAAATCAGGGTTTCCTTCAAATATATTTTGTTTGTATAAATCATATCTAGCTTGTGTCATAATTCTGGGCACAAAACCCCCTCCTGAACCTAAACATACACAAGTTTTTGCTCGCATAAACTGAATTATAGAGTAAATAATTAAACCATCTCCTAAATGTAAATCAGTAGCACCATGAGACCATCTGTAAGGAACTGGTATTTCTTCTTGTTCCTGATACTCATTAAATTCAAGATTATTTGTTAAATAGTTTTTTAAGTAGTTTAAATCTTGTAGCATTGTCAGTTTTTTAGCTTGGTAATTAAAAGTACATCAAATATACGAAAAAAAATTCAATTTAACAACTTTTTCTATCCATTTATTTTTATCAGTATATTCTTCTAATCCTTTTTTTAATCTATTAAATTGTTTGAGATTTTTTTCATATCCATCTTCTAATATCCGTAAATACTGATAATGAAATTGTTTTTTATTCATTGCTCTGTATCTATACTTTATTCCTCTCATCCAGTCCGAATGTATGATTGGTAATTTACCATTATCTATTGCATCAAATATTGCATATCCAAACGGTTCTTTTGTATAACATCCGTGAAATATTTTAAATTGTTTTTCAAAGAACTTGTTGTGAAAACGGTAATCAAACTCTATAAAAGTATGAACATCATCGTTTATCTTACTACCCTCCAACATTCGTTTGTAATCGTATTTGTTTGAGAATATAAAAGCAGGAATTGCATCCAAATAATGAGCATTCTTTCTTGTTTCACATCTTGCAGCATATCCAATTTTATTACTTGCTACATCTGTATATGGTTTATTATTCTTCCATTCATAATAGTTTGGTATTGTAATAGTATTTGGAAAGTATGTATGTATTGTATCTTTTTCATAACCTATCCAAACTATTTGTTTAGAATTATCCAAAATATCTTTTTGCCAATGCCAATCCAATCTTGTCATTAGATTTTCATACTCATCATTTAACCCTAACATATCAGGAATAAATGCATGAACAAATGTTGTGTGTGTTTTGTGAAGATATTTTTTGATTATAGGATTTGGTTTGTAAGAATGATGTAAAAAAACTATCTTATCACATTCATCTAATATCCTATCTATTTCTTCATCGTTTCCAAAAGTGTAGATTGCATCTTTTTCTGGCAATAATGGTCTACCATCAACTACAATTTTGTAATCTTCTGTAACTAATGGTAGTATGTTCTCCATAAAGTTATTACACCATATATCCGAACCCCCTACTATATTTTTTCCGTAACCAGTTGTAATGAATACTATCATAGTTCAACATTAATCATATAACCATTTTCTAATTTATCAATTGATTTTAGAGTATATTTTGTTTGTAATATACCATCCAATTTGTAATCAATTTTCTCTTGCTGCATCTCTAAAACAAATCTTCTTTCATTTTTTGCAGTAGTTTCTCCCTTTGCCCAACCCTTACCATTGAATCCTTCATTTATATGAGGCAAACATAAAAACTTTCCATTTGAACGATTTGGTAAGCCAGTATCTTTAATATATATATCTTCTTTTGATATTAAAACATCAGTAATTTGACCTTCTAAATTTGAAATTTTATCATATATTTTACCATCTTTTATATTAGAAAAATCATAATTACAAACTAAAAAATCTGTATTATCGATTTCATTTGGAGTTAAACTTTTATTAAAAATTTTTAAATCTGCAATTTTTCCTTTAAAATATTTAGATTCTTCTGGTATTCTTCCCGTATTATGCCCCAAAGAAAATGGAAATTCATTTGTATGTTTTTTTATCCCTCTATCAATATCAATAAAATCTTTATGATTTATATTATCTCTTGAACCAACCAATTTATTGTTTAAATAAAAATATATTGAATTATTTTCAGTATTAACTGATAGTATTATATTACACCAATTATTTTCAAAATAAGTTATTGAATTAAAATATTGCCCATTTTTTATATCATCTGTATTTAATGAAAATAATATAGACCTATTATTTGAAAAGGCAATTATATCAGAAAATTCATCGTTCTTAACAAATATTGGATAATTAACAAATTGTTTATTTTTTGAAGAAATCAATACAGGTTCTGCTTTATCCAATTGTTGTTTAGGCATTGCAGTAACCGATATAGTATAACTACCATTAATTGTTTCTATTAAATCATCTGATATAAATGTAATTAAAGATGTATCGCCATTAAAATTTCCAACTAATTTATTCTTTATTATTTCAGTTTTAGCAGAATCTATCAATCCTTCAAAATAACATCTCCAAAATAAATCATCATCTTCCATACCCCAATCCCAATAATTGTTAGAGTAACCATTTACTTTATAAACCTGTTCTTTTGTAAATAATACTGCTCCACCGAAATATTGTTCATATGCAAGTGTGTAATCATATTTTGATAAATTTACTGCAATATGTTTTGGTAAATCTGTTGGATATGAATAATCACATAAATCATCCATAGGTAACATATCAATATCGTGCCAAACTATGTAATCACACCCATCATTAAATGCATGAATTGCTGCTATATTTTTCATAGCACCTCTATTAAATAACTTATCATCAGTTTGGTGTGCAAAATAAAATGAATGTTCTATATTACGTTCTGATAAAAAATTACTTAAATGTGGTATAAACTGATTTAAGTGTTCTTCTCTATTTTTATAAGGAACACATATTCCTAATTTCATAACTAAGTTGCATGATAATATGAATTAACTTTAACTAATACACCACTTTCCGAATAAGATATATAACCGGAATCTTCGAAATAAAAATGTATATGTTTTGGTTGTTTATTTATGTTTTGAATCTCAACATATTCAAATGTTGTAACTTCAGTTGGTCTATCATCAAAAGATAAAAAATATATTTTATCTTCATTTTGAAATTTTCCAAATAAATCAAAAACCCAATAATCTTGTGGGTTTCCATCATTTACTTTTGCTCTAATAATATCTTTTTCAAAAAAATCAATTCCATTCATTTTGTATAGTGAAGGAAATATGTGTTGTAAATTACCACTCATTTCCCAATAATCATAATCAGGAAAATCAATTTGATAAAAGAATTTTATATCATCTGTCTCTTTTAAAGATGATATTTTTTTTAAACCATCCCTAGTTAAAATTGTATTTTGAATATTCATATAATTAATTTTTAACACGTAACACGATAAACACCAGATGTTGCCGTAGAAGAAACACAACCAGTATCAACTCTATACCAAACTACTACAAACCAATAAGGTCCATCAAATGTGTATGTAACATCACCAGAACCGTTTGCAATAAATGAATAAGAACCAACTGAACCTTGTGAGTTTGTTGAATATATTGTCCAATAAGAAACTGGCGAACTAAAAGATAATATTGCTTGGCAAGTTCCAATTGAAACGGTTAATGCCGAATTCGCAGGAGTTCCAGGATTGTAATAAGTATTTGAACTTGTTGTAGTTAATACAGTAGCTCCATTTAATAATCTTGCTCTTAAATACACAGTTGAACCTGCACCTACACCACTAACAGTTGTTGCAAAATTTGTATTACTTGTTACACCAGTTGTCCATTCTTGCGCAGTAGACCAAGTACTATTATCATTACTTGTTTGTATTTGAACTTTATTTGCAGTTTGAACTGTACCCGTTCTATATGTAACCGTAAAACTAGAACAAGCAGATGATATTGAATAATATGCTATTTCATTTACGGCTGCATTTGTTTTAAATCTAAAATAATATTTCTTTTGTCCGTAAGTATCCGAACTACTTTTTTGACCAGTTACAGTTATCAACCCATCATTTCCATAATCGGGCGCAGTAAATGCAACTACTATTAATCCCAATGCTTCAGTTGTTGGTGTTGAACTTGATGAATTTTTAACGGCAGATACGGATGAACCAGGTTGACCTCTCCATACGCTATTTGACCAAATTCTACTAATATACGTTGTTCCACCCAAACTATTAGTAACATTCATATATGCACCAGGGAATGATGCATCGTTACTATCTCCCAAACTGTTTACTGTATAAAAATAACTTTCATATGAAGCATTTGCAGTTAAAACCGTACCCGCACCTGCTCCTGGGTCTGTTTCTGATAATGAAAATGGAGTTCCATTTACCCAAGGACCTGATGCATCTGGATAATAAACTGCTGCAATATTACTTGTAGATGCTAAAGTTAAACTATAATCCCAATCTTCTATAAGTACCGAAGCATTTGATGAATATACCGTATTCCCCCAATCATTATGATAATATCCAACTCTAATATATGCGTATGTATTAAAGTCATAAGGAACTGTTGGATTACCTGTAAATGAAGTCCAACCCGTACTACCATCGTTTGAATAATAATATGTTTTTGTTATACCGTCGGCAGTTAAATCTAATGCACCATCAGGTCCTGAAATACTAGGGTCTGAATAAACAATTATTTGTTTACTACCTTTTTGAGATTGATAAATACCGGGTGCTCCCGTAACTGTATCTATTCTTCTACCTCTAATCTCAACGGTTTTTGATGTTGATAATGCACCTTGTCCTTGTGGACTTAAATCGTAATCAGTATTTATAACATTATATTCGTTACCATACCAAGTTACAGAATAAGTATTACCTCTGTCTCTTCCAGAAATCGTTTTAGTTCTTGATGCAGTATATCTACAATAAGTTGATGTAGTTTGAGTTCGTAAATATTGAGCACCATTATAATAACTACTTTCGTTTTGAACGGGTGTAGCCATAGCACTATCATCCAAATATACTAATTGCCATGTCAAATAAGCAGCTTGATATGGAGGACCAGATGTTACATAAGTTGCATCTATACTAAAATTATTTCCTCTAATTCCATATCCACTAACAAATCCACTATTGTTTGATACAGAAAATGTACTCAATTCTCTTGTAACAGTTACATTTGTATTTGATAAAGGATGTGTATAATATCTTGTTACATCTATATCATATCTTAAAGTTATAGCACCGTATGCCGTACCAATAGATGAACCACAGTTTGAACTTTCATATAAATTAACAGTTGAAAATGAAAAACTTGAAGCAGCATCTGAAATAGAAGATTCTGATAAAGTCCTGGTATCGGATGCATTTCCACTTGGGTAATATGATGATAATGTTGCAGATATTCCGGCAAAGTTTCCACTACTTCTAGATACTGTAAATGTAACTGCACCAACTTCTGATAATTTTCCACTACTAGGACTTGCCGATGGTGAATAACCATACGATTGTCCAGGATAACCATACATAGTTACGGTTGTTTCATAATAATCAGATGTTGTATATGTACCACCACTTGCTTTTAATCTATAATACCAAGTTTGATTTGATGTTGGAGCAGTATATGTTAATGCGGTTGTATAAACTCCACTATTTTCATTTGAATACGTTCCACCACTTTCTACTTTTCTTTGAAATGATGTTGAAGAAAATCCAGATGGTATTGAATTACTAAATGTAATTTCAGCAGATGTATATTGTCTAGCATTTGTCCAACTTGCAGTTAAACCAATTGCAGTATAATTTATTTTGTATTGAGTTGTAAATGATTTTGTAATTGTATATCCATTTCCATCAACTACCGTTACAACGTGAGATGCCGTACCATCATTTACGTTTGTTAGCATATTACGAACTCTAATTCTTAATATGTTTGATGATGGTTTGGAAGCACTTGCAGTTACGGTACTACCAGTTGATACCGCAGTAACGGATGTAACAGTAAAGCCCGTATCAGCACTTCCTCCTAATGTTACAGTTCCATCAAAATCTCTATAATCACCAGTTAATAAATCTGTTTGATTTGATAATGTAATGACACCCTTTATAGGAATAGTTACTTCGGATGATTCAGTATATGTTGAATTGTATTCATTAGTTCCATCACTTCTTCTTGCTCTGGTTCTTGCTTGCACAACTTGTGTAGTTGTTGTTTTACCTACTATTGAAACACTTGTAGATGTTGATGTAGAATTTGATGTAATAGAGGTCCAACTTCCGTATGAACCACCACTATCTTTTAAACGATATTCTATATCATATTTTAATGTAGTTGTACTATATGGAGTTCCTAGAGCAGAAGTATTTAATGATATTGAAAATAATTCGGTACTCGGTGTGTAAGTTGTAGATGTGAACGCAGGTGCAACCATTGCAGGAGTTGCAGTTACCGATGTCAAATAATTAATTGTATTATTATATGCAGAATACAATCGTAAATTTGATGTTAAAGCACTTCCTGTTGATGAATAATATACACGAGGGGATAATGATGTGCTTGTTGTTGGATAAACTATATTTACACCACTTGCAGGTGTCCAAAGATAATTTAATCCTAAACTTTCAACATTATAATTTACAGTTCCAGTTACGGTATATTCAACATATGGTTCTGGAGTAGTATTTAAACTATAAGTAACCGTAATTGGTCTTCTCATAGTTGGCTGACCATTTGATGTACCTACACTTGCACTATCGGGTGGTGTATATGAATCTTTGACGGATAATGTAATAGGAACATCCGTAATAGTTGTTGCATTATTAAATGACATAGATGGAGATGATACATATCCACTACCTGTCCAACTATATGTATATGGAGCAAGTCCACCACCTACAATTGCTCTAAATATTACCGAACCAGTATCATATCTATAATTACCAGCTGCACCGGAATAACTAAATGAAGATGTTTGTTGAACATCTATTATTCTTAAATTTAACGGCCAAATTAACACAGTTTCGGTATCAAAAACACTTTTTGTATTTTCTACAACATCAACAAGTAATTTTATTGTATTTATTTCACCTGGTATTAAATAAGTATATGCATTATCATCGTAAGTACGAGATTGACCACTTACATTTGCACTATGAAAATATTGAGTACCTGTGTATGTATCATTTATATACAATTTTACATTATAAGTTTCAGTTGGTAAAATACCAGTTACTGTATATGTAAATTGAATTCTATAACCACTATATTGACTTGTATTATCTGGACTTGTTAAACTATCTATTGTTATAGTTGGGATTTTTCCATCAAATTCATAAAATTGATATTGGTCCCCAAAAGGACGAGGAGATGTTCCCGTAATAGAACCAACTGTATCGGGTAAATGTCTATAAACACCTTGGTCAATATTACCAGTTAGATATGTATATGCCATATCCGAACCACTAATAGTAACAGAACCATCTATTGCTTTACCGGCACTTATTCCTAATGTACTTAATTTAATATCAACCGGCATTGTTTATATCCTTTTTAATGGAATCTAATTCTTTTCTTAAATTTTGAATTTCTTTAACCATAATGGGAATTAATTCCGTATAGTTTATAGTTAAATATTCTCCCATCATTTTTGTTCTCGTTAAATGTGGATATATTTTTTCAACATCTTGTGCTATAAATCCATAATGTAAATTTTTATCTTTATCTTCTTTCCAATTATATTCAACTGCATTCAAATCATATAATTTCTGAATATCATCGTTTCCAATTTCTTCAATATTTTCCTTTAATCTTTTATCAGAAGATAATGCAGTAGAATAACCTGCAATATCACCACTAACATGTAACTCGCCATAATGTGAAAATTTACCCGCAGATTTAATATTTGCGTTTGAATAAGTTGGAGATTCTATGTCTTCTACTTTAAAGAAATTACCAGTACCATCTGTTGATGAATTGAATAATGCCTGAAACCCACGTTCTGTTATTTCAACCTGTTTTGTTAATCCATTTGCAGTTAATGAAATACCTTTAACCGAATATGTAACAGATGTTGGTGAATATCTATTTTGAGTTCGTTGTGATGCAAATACTGCAATACCACCTGGAATAGTTGTTCCGTTATAATCAAATGAATTATATTGTCCCACTTTCCATCTAACTACATCATAATATGTTCCTAATGTATTTGTTTTTGATAAAGTAAATGGAATGTTTGCATTACCTGCACTAAGAGCACTTATATTAAATGTTACTTCTGCAAGTTCTTCAGATGTATCTTCGGTTGTTGGTGAAAAAATTGATGTATTAGAACCATATTGAACTCCATTATAATTTGCTCTTGCACTAACTGATACTGCTCCATCTGTTGTTGATTTTGCAGTTATAATATCTAAATATAAACCTTCCATATCATATAAAGAACTATATGATGTACTATTTGTTGAATTATATAAAGATATAAAAGCACTTTCTCCGGTAGAATCACCTATCCAACCATTTGTTCTACTTGTTATATTTAAATCAGTTCCACCGTATGCATTTAAAAACATACCTGCCATATACTGAGCGGTGAAATTTGATAAACTAGATGCGTATGTTGCGTTTGTTGATATTGATTGGTATGCTACATCTATTTTAAATTTAATAATACCAACTATATTATAAGTAGCATCTGCGGTCAAAGTAGTATCCATCGCAGTATTTGATGTAGTAAGTGTTGCAGTTGTAGATGAATTTCTTAAATATACGGTACTCGCATTTGTTACATCTACATAACTACCTTGTGCAGTTGTTGCGTTTATTGATTCAAGTGATACACCAACTCCTGTCAATTCCCCTGGATGTATTTTTACCTGATTTCCGGCAAATGTTGATGTAGTTGCACCTCTTACTTGTATATAACTATCGGAACCAGATGCGTACAATTTTACAGTACCATTATACAATTCATTACTACCAATTGTCCATCCACCAATAGTTCCTTGACCTGCATTTATACTACCAGATATTATTGCACTTTGTGCATATAAATCTCCGTTTGTACTAACTCTAAATGGTGCGCCTGCAAAACTACTTGAACCAGCATGAATACCATTTAAACTTAAAGTTGCAGATAAACTACCACTTTCAGCACCTGCTACAATTTTGTTTGAGTTACCATCCAATACTAAACCAACAGATGGAGAACCAACTCTTAATTTTGAACTTTGAATTGTAAATCCACCAATTGAACCACTGCTTGCTAATAATTCTGTTGCATTTAATCTACCACCAATATCAATTATATTAGTTGCTCCTGAATCGTATTTAAAATAATTACTACCACTTACAAAACTTACTCTTGAATTTGAAGAACTTCTTCCTAAAAATATACCATTGTTTCCATATCCTTGAGTTGCTTGTCCTACTGAAATATATGGATTAGTTGTTCCACCAGCTAATGTTATATTTGCTGCACTACCTTGTGAGTTTGTACCAACATTTAAAGTATTCTTTACATAAGATTCATCAAATATTGCAATCTTTGCTGCTACAAAAAAATCTTGTGTTCCCAAATATTGCCAATACGCATTATCAGTTCCATCGGTTGGAGATTGGTTTGTACTTTCTTGTAAGGTTGCATAATATTTTGTAGAACCTCCAGAATTTTGATAAACTGCATCTCTTCTTGATGAACCAGCAACAGTTGTATAATAATAAGTTGTTCCAGATTCCCATTCACCTCTTAAAACAACACCAGGACCAGTTGCCCCTGCTGCACCATTTGAACCTGTTATACCTACATTTACTTTTGTTGCACTTACTAAAACACTACTACTTCCCGCAGTTCCTTCACTATCTCTATAATAGACAATTACGGATGCAGATGCTTCACTTTTAGTTCTATCAATTACCGCCGAACTCATTGTTAAAGTTCCAACCGTTGGTGTATAAGTTGGACCGGTTGTAAATCCACCAGATGTAATTGACATTGATACAAATCTAGAAGTGTTACCCTCTAATGCCGTAAAATTAACATCTTTTAAACTACCAGATTGAGAACCGGTTGCATTACCTAATACAGATTGATTTAATGGATTTGCGGATACTAATACCGATGGTGATGATGCTTTTGCCTTTGAATAAGTTGCAACTTTTTGAAAAGATGAACCACTATTTCTACCATCAAAATATGTTACATTTATTGTTAAACTACCACTATCAACAGATAGAGCAGATATAGAATAATCAACTCCATTAAAACCAGTTGTTTGTGTTAATCCCACACTTGCAGTAAAGGATGCGGTATATCGGTTAGTTCCACTACTTGCATATGAAATAGAATCTCCACCAACTTTTACGGATATTGAACCACTACTTGCCGCAAACCCGGCCGGAACTGTTCCGTTTGAATACGCTGGAAATGATGTATTTTCATTTGAAATACTAACACCAATTTGAGATTCAACGATTACAGGACTTATAGTAATTCTATCGTTATATGTAGTTCCGTTTAAATCTTGTGTTGTAAAAGTATAGGTAGTTGAACCAGATGTAAAATGATAATCACTTCCTGATATAAAATACGATTGAACTCCCGTTGTATCGTTATTAGAACCACTTTGTAATGGTGGGTTACCACTACCACTAGTGATTGAAATTGAACTCGATGTACTTCCTAAATTGTTTCTTTTTGCAAGAATATTTATCACTTGTCCACTTGGAAAAGATGATAAATCTGTCATTTTGTAAAAGAATTGATTTGCGTTTGAAGTTACATTTAAATTTTTACTATTCTCACCTTTTAATGCACCATCTACATTAACCGATGATGTAAAATCTGCTGCGTAAAAAGTGTATATTGCACCATGGTCTGTTGTAGATGGTGTATTATACGACCAACTTGATGCGTTATCAATTGTAGAACCCGCATATAACCTATAAACTCTAACTAAATTACTACTTTCAGAATATGTGTTTATAAGAGTTAATGGTGGAGTTGTTACAGATGAAGATTCTACCAAATAAGTACCAGCAACATTTGTAGATACTTTTATATCAATATAATCATTATCTATTGCAGGTTTATTTAAATCATCGGGGTCAAATATAAATGTATTTTTACTTGCAATTGCATTTAATGCTTTAGCATCTTCACCATTTGCACCAGTCGAACCCTGGTCTATTCTATAAATAAATGCAGTATCTTTTACATCTTCGCATGATGCGGTATATGTAATTCTAGAAACTTTTATACTACCAACCGAACCTGTAAAATTATCAACCGTTAAAGTTGCAGATGTTTCTGTTATGTTTGTTAAAAATCCAGGATAATTGCTACCCACATAGGAAGATGGATTTATATAATCACCATTATCATCAAATGCAGAAGATGCAAATGTAACTGAACCCGTTAAACCTACTTTTGCTATTTCAAAATTTATAGATGTTGCACCAATTGCTTCACCTGAACCAGAAAATGTTAAAAAATTACCATCTGGTATAAATGATAAAGTTTTTGTTACTGCCGTATCATTACCACCTGCAAATGTAAATTCCTTATTAACAGTTACAGGAACATAATTATTATTTATATCGTAGAATTCAAATTTAAAATCAAATGTATCATTATTTACTTTTGTAGGAACTGCTACATTTAATGTTAATTCGTTTGGTGAAAAATTTGTTTCTTGAGATGCTCTTAAACTCAAATTGGATAAATACCAATCTCCTTGATAAACTGCAAATACAATTGTACCAGTAGATGTATCATCCGATTTAAAATTTATTTGTTGTCTATCAAATACTCTACCATCTATACCGGCTTCTAATTCTCCCAAAAGTTTACCCAAAGGTAAATCACTATCGGTATTTAAAAATGCAGAACCACTACCATATATTTGTATCTTACCATTTGCAAATGATGAAGATAATAATGTTGTTGAAAAATCTAATTGATATTCTGTATTTTTTATAAAATCAATTGAAGATGAATAATAGAATATTCTTTGAGGATACGCCGTAGTATTTTCAGTTGAATCATCTACCAATCTAACAGATGATGCCAATACGGTATTATTTAATGGAGTGTTATAAAATATATTTACATCATAATTTTTATATTTCCAAAAATCATTAATTAATTTTTGATTTCCAAATTGACCAGTTCTAACACTAACACTTCCACTATAAACATCTGTTAATAATATTTCATTGGATTCTAATTGTATATCTTCTAATAATGTGTAATTACCAATATCTGCTTTTCTACTTGCAAATATTTTTAAACGATTTACATCACCACTAAATGTTTCTAAATCCGTTAATTTAATTTTTGCAAAAGAAGAACTTACGGATGAATCTTGTAGTGTGATACTATTATTATACGGTAATGTAAAACTTCCAGATGTAAAATCTTTTACTGTTTGAGTTGGTGCATTTGTTGCAGATGATGTTTCGTAATAAGGTAATGTTGCTAATATTTTTTTAGAATTTACAACATCTTTTACAACCGTTGAATATGATTGATTTAATCCATTAACCGTAATAGTTTCACCTTCCATTGAAGAAGAAAAAACACTTGCAGTTGCTCTTAATTCATAAATCGTATCACCATTAAAATTTCTAAAATTAGAACCAGAAGATGGATTTATAGAAATACCATCGATACTACCACTTATAGTAACTCTATTTACAGTTCTATTATATATTGGTAATATAGTTTCTTCAATTGTAACTTTTGGTCTTCTATAAAAACGAATTTTAGTTGTATTAGCAACAAACGGATTTACATTTATTTGCTTTTGCCACCTTACATTATATGTACCTTCCCAATTTGAAGGTATTGGAACTTTAACACCATTTGAATTATATTCTTTTAGTTCACCTAATATTGTAATTGTACAAGGACCAAACGCGGTATCTGGATAAACATATACTGAAATTACTTTTGATGTACCCTCATAGTATTCAGGAATACCCTCACCTGGTTCATTATATATAATATCTCCCTTTGAATCTTTAATTTGTATTTTAATAAGACTATCCGCAACCAATTCTTCCGAACCTTGAATAAGAAATGCGTTTTTACCACCAGTAAATGTATCGGGAAGTTCTGTTATTTTAAAATACTCACTAAATGGTGCAGTATCGTTAATAAAAACATTATATTTTTCTATACTCTCATCAAATAGAGTTTTCTTTAGTAATGCCATTGTAAATTAAGATTCTTTTATCATAAATATCCCAAAAAATTAAAGTATGATATTTATATTTAGAAAACTAATAATTACTAAAGAAAACTAAAGTTATGAAATACGCAATGTTGCAAATAAAAAAAGAAACCCACGAACTTCTCAAAGATTATTGTGAAGAACATGGGTTTAAAATGGGTAGTTTGGTTGAAAACCTAATTAAAAAACATATTGGTGTCCATAAACCATCTGTTAATGTTTTAAAGGTGGATAAGATTAGAAATTAATCTTAGAGAAACCATCTATCTTTTTAATTTCAATAAGTCCATCCACAATATCTCTCATTTGTTCTAAGTGAGAAATTACCCAAATAAAATCGAATTGAGTTTTAAGATATTGCATCATCATAAATAGGGATGATAAGTTATCGGAATCCAATGTTCCAAATCCTTCATCGATTACTAAAAAGTTTGGACGGGGTAAGTTGCATATGTTAATAAGAGCAACTCTTATTGCTAACCCACTAACAAACTTTTCCATACCACTACACATTTCCAATGGCCATTCTTGGTCATCATAAACGATTTTGGCGTTAATAGATTTACCATCCATTTCCATTACACAACCAAAATCAACTACTTGTGCAAGAATATTATTTACTTCATTTTCAATAACAGGCAATGCTTTTGAAATCAATTCATAAGGTATTCCATCTCTCTTTACAGAATCCAAATAATAGGTGTATAAACGATTCTTTTCCTCTAAGTCCTTAACTTCATTCATCCTCTTCTTTATCCCCTCTACAAACGAAGATATGGAAGAAATAGAACCATTCACACTACTAATTTGTTTGTTGATTTGAACAATTTCCGTTTCTATTTCTTTTTTAGTTTTTTGTAAACCATTTATCACAGTTTCAATTTGAGTATTGCGTTTAATAGTTTGCTCATTTTCATAATATTTACGAATGTTTTCTTCAACTACTTCTAATTGGTGTTGTGCCAATTGTATTTTAGTTGTTAAACCATTTAGTTCTGCTTTCTCCGTTTCGATTGCAGAATAACCCCTATGGTATTTAGTGCTTAATTCTAAAAATTCTTTAAATTGTTCTTTGGATGGTTCAAATAAATTAATTATATTTAGATAACCACTCAAATCATCTAAACTATAATCCAAACTATCTTCTAATACCTCCAACTCTTCTTTTGCTTTCAATGCATCTTTTACGAAAACATTATCACAACAGAACTTACAATTAGGGTCATATTCATGATTATCTAAATGAGCAATTTTATCTTTGGCAGATTGTATCTGTTGTCTCAACAATTGTTGTTTAGTATCTGCTTGATTATAATCTACTTCTGCTTGAAGATAATTATGATGTGCTTCTTCAACAGGAATAGATACGTCTTCTGAAATATAGAATTCTTTTTTATCTTCCATTGATTTCGATACATCTGCAATCAATTTTGTATTTGTAGTGATTGCAGTTTGTTTTGTTTCAAACGAAGCAGTATAACCGTTTAATGTAGATTCTAATTTAGTTTTAGATTGGGTTAATTCATTTATATTTACATTACCATCAATCGGTACTAATTCTTTTGTTAAAGATAATATTTTATCCGATAAATCACTTACATCAAATAATTTATTTTCTAAATCTTTTTCTAAATTTTTTAATTCAGCATTTTTATCAATAAATTCAATTCTTTTTTCAGCCAATTCGGATGTGAAATCTGTTTTCTTAAAGTTTTTAATTAAAATAGAAACTTCTTTAATATCTTCAGTTGCAATATCATACAATTTATCAAAGATATTAATTCCCATAAATTGTGCTAATAAATCCTTCCTTTCTGATTGAGATTTATCAATAAATAAAGCATTATTACCTTGTAAAGATAATGCAGTTAAAATAAAATCTTCATATTTTCCTACATATTGTTCAATGATATTATTTGTATCTCTTCTTTCTGTTCCGTTTAAGATTGTATTTAACCCACCTTCTTCTTTCCAAAATTGAACATCAACTTTAACATTCTTTCCTTTGTTAATTGTTTTGGCAGTTCTTTCAATGTGATAATCTATGCCATCAATTTGAAAATGTAAGTGGCAAACAAAATCTGTTTTACGATTATTTAGAATATTAGATGCTTTGAATGCTCTACTACATTTATCGTATAAACAAAAAGATATTGCATCAAATAAAGAAGATTTACCAGCTGCATTTGGTGCAAATAATCCCATTAATCCACCAACTTTGGTAAAATCAATTTTATTGTTTTCTCCATAACTAAACATATTTGAAAACTCAAACTTAACCGGTTTCCAATGAATATTTCTTTGAATATCATCGTGAGTAATTCTACTATTAATATCTCTGTTAATTACTTCTAACCCATCCAAATCTTCTTTGGTAACAAACGGCATCATCCTACTAATGTAATCGTTTATAAGGGAATTCTGATAATTAACATCCGTAATATCTTCAAAATCTAATTTGTTATTTCTATTACCAGTTTTTGATTTAGAAAGAGAATCGGTTCTGATAATCGTAAAGTCATCTACACCATATAATTGTTTTATTTCAGCAATTACTTTCTTTGTATCAGCAGTATCGGTATTTGATAAACGAACTCTTAAACGAGGATTCTTTGGCATATTAGAAACATTTGGAACATTTCCATTATCAATATCCATTGTATAATAACCATAATCATTATTAATATCAATTTCTTCATAATTCATTGTATCCAAATCCCAAACAAGCAACCCATGCTTATCCAATGTTTCTCCAAAATTTTGTTGAATCAAAGAACCTGCATATGCAATTGTACATCCTTTTGGGGATTTGATAATTTGTCGTTTATGAATATCTCCTAATAATGCTAAATCATAACCATCAAACATATCGGGTGTAAAGTGTCGAGATGAAACTACATATCCAATATCCGTTTGTGATGTATCCAATGGTCCGTGAAAAAGTGCAATCTTTTTATTACCAAAAAGTTTATTAGCAGGAATCCAATTTTCTCTTTTATCAAAAATAGAAAATACTGAAAAATCTACTCCACCAATAGAGTAAACTTGTGTATCTCTTAAATATGTAAAGTTTGGTAGATTTAATGCCTCTACAATTGGAGTAAGAACATCTAATCTGTCGGAGTTATTCATATTACAATCGTGATTACCCGTAATAAGAATTGTTTCACATAATTTAGAACATTCAGTAAACAACCAACTAATCTCTCTAACTAATTCAGGAGATAATTCTAATTTAGCGTGAGCAATATCTCCTGCTAAATAAATGATTGAATCTTCTGTTCCTCTTTTACGAATTTCATCAAACATCTTTTCAAATACCTGACGATACTCATTGTGTCTTTTCACATTACGGATATGTACATCGGCAATGTGATAGATTTTCTTTAAACTCATAAACTATTAATTTTTGTTAATAACAACTCCTCTATTCCAAACTCTTTTGTAGAATTTAATTCTTCGTAAAACTTATTATACCCCATATCGGCAGCATCTTTATCTTTTAGATTCATAAACTTAACATTTATTCCTTGTTTTCTAAAATATTCAGATGCTTTCAATGCTTCCGTTTTAGCATCATTATCTAATGAAATAACAATATCACTAACCCCATTCATAAATATTTTCTCAACTAATGTTTTAGATGGAAATTTACCTAAAAGGGGAATTGCATTTCTTCTGATTGTAATTGCGTCAAATACGCCCTCACATAAAATAATAGGTTCATTCCAATTGATTTGAGAATCAAAACAAATTACATTTTTACTGATTGGTGGATTTTTATATTTCATTTTCTCATCCACATAATAAGAACGAGAAACAAAGTAATTCAACGAACCATCACAATTGTAAGATGGAATAATTACTCTTCTTGCATACAACCCCTCAGAACAATACCCAATACCATACTTTACAATTTGTTTTTCTGTTATACCTCTTTGAGTAAGGTAATTCATTGCCTGTTTGTACTCTGGATTGAATCCTTTTGGTTGTTCTGCTAACGAAATAAACTCTTTTGGTAATGATATGAATATCTTTGTATCACCATCATCGTTTTGTGGGTTATAGTGTGAATCACCATATATCTCCCTAATAACTGCAATAGTTTTTCTATCAACATCTAATCGTTTTAATAGAGATGTTAATTTTTTACCACCACTATTACACGTCCAACAATGCCAATTTTGTGTTTCGGTATTAACTTGGAGTTTTTGTTTATGGTGATGGCAAAAAGGACAGTAGAATGCCAATTCGTTTCCCCTTAAAACGGAAAAACTCCCTAACACATTAGATAGTGTTGTAGTTATTTTTGTCTTATCTGTATTATTCAGCATGATACAAATATACAACAAATATTTCAAATTTCCAAATTAATTAAACCATTCTTCTGGAATAAATTTATCTGCGTATATAAACCCATTCTTATCACACCAATCTGCATAAGATGTTTTTGAGTTTTTTGATATTTTGTTTTTGGATGATGTGAATACAAACCTAATATCCAATTCGGGATGTTGTTCTTTTATCAATAGATGCTTTTTCCTATCAGCAGGAACAAATCTACCTTTTGTTTCTACGAATATTCCGTTTGGTAATTTAAAATCAGGATTGTATGTATGTTTTGACGCAGGTACAACATATGGAATCTTTTCGGATTCATATTGTACCGGAATACCTTTACTATCTATTTGGATTGATATTGATTCTTCCAAGCCTGATTTAAAACCATGCTTTCGTGCTACCCAACCTTTTTTAGTTGGTTTTTTTGATGTAACCTTTTTAGCCATTATTATTTGAAAGTATCAGAATACTTTTTTTCACTTATTGCACCACCTCTAGCAGTTTTAAATTTTTCAGCAGTTAAAACTTGGTCATCTGCTTTTTTCAAATCATTTGTAGTATATGGTGTTTTTGCATTAACACCTGCATCAAATCCAATCTTATCAACACCTAATGCTGATTGTTGTGCTTTGTATAATTCTTCTATTGTTGGCATAGTTTGTATTGTTTATAATAAATATAGATTATGTATCAAAACGGACAATAAAGTTTACAGGAATATCTGGTTCCGATTTAATTGGTTGTGGTAATTTAGCAACTGCTACTAAATCACAATTATCATCATATAAACCAATTGTTGTTATAAATGGTGCAAGGAATGAGCCAGTTGAATCTACCGAACCACTTAAATCGTAATGTTCAAACCCAGCAAAATGAGTAGATGGGCTAACTGATGATGTAAATCTATAATCCAATGTATCACCATTTTCTAATGTAGATTTCTTTTTAATGTATTTAACACCTGGATTTGTTACAGTTGTAATAACTTTACCAGATGTATCCGTAAGAACTTCTGTTTCTTTTCCTACATTTATAATTGCAGATGGGTTGGTTGATACGTTGAATTCACTTTCATTTACAATTAGTAAATATTCATTTTCGTATATAGTTTCTGTTGATTTAAAATACAAATCAAAACTTGAGGTAAATGCAGTATTTACAGAACCATTTTTAGTATATACAACTAAACCATCATTATAAAATATATCACCGTATATTATAGAACTACTTACTAAACTCCCGGAACCGTTATCAGTATATACGGTATTTGTTGAATTATCCGTTAATGTTAAACTTCCTTTTTTAATTCCTTCACCAAATATAATTTGAGGTATTGATAATACCTTTGCCGAATTACCTATATATCTTTCTCCACTTACTGATTGGGGTTGATTTGATTTTGTCCCACTTCTATAAAATGGATTATCTACATTTGTATAAAATTTAGATTTAATACTCCCGTAAATAGAATGTGGATAATATGTTACATCATCTCCATTTGGATTTACAATAGTTGCAGTTGGAAAATCATTTACAATATTACCAAAACTAGCACTATAAATATAAATAGATGAAGATGGAGCAGATACTTCATCAAAACTCCACTCCTTATAAGCCTTGAATGGTCTTATACTAATATCCGATTTAGGTATTCTTTTTAACATATCGTATATAAATATCGTATAAACTAAAAACCCACCAAAAGGTGGGTTAGTAGTCTATAAGTTACTCTCAATTAAAAATCTAATTTAACTTTAATTGCTACTTCTTTATCAAATGATTTTTCAATTGGTTTAGAAGTTTTTGCTACTGCTAATAATTCGTTAGCATCATCGTATAAACCTACGGTTGTAATATAAACTCGTGGGTCTCTTTCAAATGTTGCTTGTGCAAATTCCCCAACTGAACCAGTTACAAATGTTGGATTATTTGAGAAGTTAAATTCTCTATTATTTGCTCTTACGAAATAATGAGATGTGGAAACATTTTCTGTTCTACGAACTTGGAAATCCGAACCACTATCTAAACAATTTAGTAATGCAACACCCCCTAAAACATTCCCTCTGTTAATATGATAAATATCAGCTACTGATGATGTTGCTGCTGCCAATTTAATATCAACTTTTGATGCTAATGCCGCAGGATTCAACAATATAACACCCATATCAGGATAGAATAATCCATACCCTTGTCCGTTTACAGGAGAAGAATAGTTTTCAATTGATGCAGTTAATGCAGAACCAATATTTAATGAACCACTAACTAAGTTATAAACTCTTCCCGCAGTTGTTACATTTTCGTCAGTTCCACCGCTATCATCGATTAAGTTGATACTACTTGTTCCTGTTAATGTAATTGATATGTTACCCGGGTCTAATCTTTCTTTGTATCTTGCTCTGTTGATATTGATTACATAGAATGATGTTAAATCATGTCCACCAGCAGTAGAACCACTATATACACTAAAATAATTATCACCAGAATCTAATAAAATATTACGATATTGGTTATAAGTTGCTTTTGTAGGTAAAGTTGATGAATCATCTTGTGTTAAAGTTGGTGCACCATATCCATTATAGTCACCATATGCAATTGAGAATTGAACCTCTGCAGATGTAGATGATGTTTCTGTATTGTACACATCTATGTAATACTTACCACTTGCCCCTGCAATTTGTGCAGATGAGGTATATGATGCACTAACTGCAAATGAACCCGTATCTCCACTCCATATTCCGGAAGTTACAATTTCAGTTCTATTCGTTACTTTATCAATTGCTCCGAATTTTTTATAAATACCATTTGTAATAGTAGTTATATCAGAACTAATTTGTTCGCCAGTTCCTAAATATTGATTTACAATTCTAACTAATTCGTTAGAATCTACGGGAGTTCCTGCGGTGTTAGCAGCACCTGCCAAATATTGTGATATTTGACTTGCTAAAAGTGCTCCTCTATTGTCTCTAATTATTGCCATTTTTCTTTATTATTGAACGTATGTTACGGTTACTGGAATCGTTTGTGAACCCCCTGTCTCATTACCATATACTGTAATAGTAGTTCTAATGGTAGATGTTAAAGATGGATTTGGTATAAATTTAAATGTTAATCCTTTTGATACTGATGCAGTTGCAGATACATCATCACCGATAAAGATAGGTACTGAACCTACTTCTGATGTTACACCTGAACCAATAATATCACCTGCATTTTTGTTAGATAATACAATAGTGTATCCTAAACTTCTGTTTCCTGCCGGAGATGTTGTTGGAGATAAAGCAACTTCTCCACTTTTTTGATTAACTGAAATATTTGGAACACCAAATTCAACAACTGGAATTCTAGTTGTATTTTTTGGTAAAGTTACCAATTTGTATTTCATTACCTGTGTTTCATCAGGATTTGCTTCTAATACAGGCATATTTTTAATTGCCGCATCGTAGTAAGCTGAACCAAGTGGGTGAGCTGGTTCGTATAATGAATAATCAATCTCATCATCTGCTAATGCAAATTGAGTGATGTTTAAACCCTGTCCCGCTGCTAACTTTTCTCTACCCTTTTTAGTAAGAATAGCATCTACTGTTAATTCGGTATTACTTAAATATCCCATAGTATTAATGTATTATCTTTTGATATAAATATAGTTTTTTTTAAAATTATTACTCAACTTCCAAAATTGGTTCACTTGCATCTCTACCTGCCTTATTTACCTTTAATGTATTAGGGTTAGTTGAGAATACTTCAATTGGAGATGTTCCATCTAAAGTAGTTGCGGCCGTATTTTTTGAACCTCTAAAGAAAGAATTTTCCAATCCTCTTGTCAAATCAGATGTATTTCTAAAGTGTGTTTTTAAATACCCATTAACTGGAGTTACTTCTACAATACTACCCGTACCTGGATTTATTACTTTTGAATCTGCAAATGGTTGAACATTTAAAGATGTTTCATAATAAATAGAAGATGTTAATTCAGTTCCACCACGAGGGTCTCCAACTCCATTTATAGTTGTTTTAAATTTAACAATATCTCTTACTTTTTGTTCTTTAATTAAATCAACTTTAACTCTTTCTTTTACTCTTCTTCCGTTTTTATCAAAATATGTTCTAATTGCATGTCCATTTTGTGCATACAATCCAAATCCAATATTTTCATAATCAGTTTGTCCAACTACAATATTACTACTAATAATATCAATTTCAGTAAGTATTGTAGGGTCTGCTAATCCGGCATCTATTGTAACATCTCTTTGATATGATTCTGCTTCAACTAAAGATGCTTCGATAGTTTGAATTTTAGAATCATATTGATAATTATCCGCAATTAAATTTTCACTTAAATTTGCATCAACAATAGAATCATATTGGTTATTTTCAGCAACTAATAAATATTGAGAATTTGCATCTAATGTTACTTCATTTTGAAAATTTTCTGAACTCAATATAGTTGAATCATCATAGTGTATTACAGATTCATGTTGAGTATTTTCACCGGTAGGTTTCTTTTGTGCAACTCTACTTCTTTCTAAAATATGTGGTTCAATTAAAAGACCCGTTGAAGCCTTAGCTCTTGCAGGTAACATATTTTTAATATCCTCAAACATAGATTTCTCATATAACTTAATTAAGTTAATATAAGCATATATGTCTATATTGTTAAATCTTTTAAAGTAATATTTTCTTAAACCATCTAACTCATTATAGTTGGATTTATATCTACTTGATGGGTCACCTATATAATTATCTAAATTAAGACCACCAAATGATTTGGCAATATCAATATTTAATTCCTTTGTAGGAGAGAAAAATAAACCAACTCTATTAGAATCAACAGGAGATTGGTCAAATGATTTTTTAGTTGCTCTACTATTTACCGATAAATCATTTATTAAAGTTTGTTCTTCAAAACGAACTTTATTTGTTGAATATCTCGACGAACCAACATCTGGTATATCTAATACAATAGTTCTATCTATTGCTTCAAATTGATAAGGATACGTTGTATTGGTTGTAAATCCACTTGCCGTTGCAAATAATAATGGTGTTACATTTTCCGAATATAAAGATGCTGATAAAGATGGTCTATTTTCATAATCGTTTCTTGTCAAACTTCCACTAAAATAAACATTAGTATCAACATTCATTAATGATGATGTTTGTGCTAAATTTTTTGGATATTCAAAATCTAAACGGAAATATAAATCATCAGTAGAAGCAGAAACGTGATTACCATTAACCATTTCTGGAAATGAAACGTGTTGGTAAAATATATTTTTATCTAAAGGAGTATTCCATAAACGGAATTCATCTATACTTCCACTAAAGTTATTTCCTAATGATATTCTTGTTCCATTATTCCAATTACTTTGTGCAGATGCTACACTTTTACTAACGGATTGTTCAAATATACTTCTATCTTTATCTGCTTGTCTAACATTTAATTCTAAACTATGTGATACACTACCACTTCTACTAACAGATATTCCAAAGAAATTTCCATTAAATATAGGTAATAGTGATGATGTTATTGCATTTGAACCTGAATAGTTAAATGAAACTACACCATATTTTGAATTAGATGAACCACTTATTGATACATTCCAACCACTACCCGATATAATAGATGAACTTTGTGCCGTATTTGCTTTAACGAAAAATTCAACAGTATCTGGCTTTCTACTTCTATCGGTATTTTGCCAATCCATTTCTATTTTGGAACCAGATACAAATGTTAAAGCAGTTGTAATATTATCTATTATAAGTTTTGCTTTATTTTCTGGTGTTACTTCAGGTCCTCCAAATTCTAAAATTGAAAGATTAGATGATGGAATTCCATAACAAGCCATTAAAGCATAAATGCCTTTTCTTGTACCTTTATGTTTTAACAAATATGGTAAATTATTTATAATTCTTCTCCATATTTCATTATTTCTTGCTTTAAATGGATTTGAATGAACTTCTGTACCATTTGAATCTAATCCAAATGCGTAATTCCAAAGTTTAGCATCTACACCAATTGATTTAGCATCCCAACCAAATGATTTTAATCCTTCAAATAATAATTTATCAGAAATACCATTTTTAGATTTATAACCTAAACCTCTATTCTTTTCAATTGCTTTTGTGTGGAAATAAATATTATCAAAATGATGTCCAATCATTGAAAAGAATAATAATAAACTTTCGTTTTCACCATTATTTACAATGTATTGTGGAATATTATTTTGAACCCAATTTGGATTTTGTACATCAAAATATTCAGCTAATGATATAATATTATCATACCAATCTGAAACTGTTGTTGTAGTGCTTAATAACTTATCAGTTCCATCATAAGGCCAACTTAAAGATGATGATGTATATAAGAATTTTTCAAACCCATCAAATCCATTTATTAATTGGTCTTTTTTTAATTGTTGTTTTTCTCTTTCTTGTATTGCAGATAAAGAACCTGTATGTAATCCATTTCCACTACCAACATAATATGATGCCGAAATTAAATTTTCATAATTTTCAATTAACTGAACTTTATATACAAAATTATCTACTCTTTCTTTTGCAGAACTAAAGTGTACAAAATTATCCCAAGCATATGTAGAACCCGTTACATATTCAATATTTAAATCATCAATAGTAAGTAATGATGAACTTAAATATGTACCAACTAACTGAGCAGAAGATGTGTTTAATAAAATTAAATCATCTAATGATTCGTAATTAGTAGAATTTCCCTTTACATAATCAACCTCAATTGAAAAATTTGGTCCTTTTATTGGAGGACAGGATAATTCATCTTGCTCTGTAAGGATTACCGTTTCAATTAACGGATTTGTCATTAATTTAGTAACCCAAAATGTTGAATTTGGTGTTACCGAAGCGGGTACTGGTGAATATAATTTTAATATTATAGATTCTACTTTATCTACATTTTTAACATATTCATTACCTAATTCATCTTTTGATTTTTTAGATAAAGACCAATCATCCTCTTCCCAAGATGAAATTAATACTTGTTCATCGTTGCCAAAATTAGCAAGGTGTGTAAGATTTTTACTTTCCTTTTCTGGTTCAATAATTTGTAGCTTTTCAATAAAAGCATCAAACATTGCTTTACCAAAAATCTCTTCATTAATTTCCAATAAAGGTAATACCAATTTAGTAACAATTTCATAATCATTACCAGTAAGTGATTCTGCACCACCTCTATTATATGGTATTAATTTTAAAGTTACATTATCACTACCTACCCAATTTGGAAATTTCTCTCTTAATGTTTTAAGATGTATATTTATTTTTCCATTTGTAGGTTGATTTACAAACAATGGAATAAATGTATTATCTTTTAATTTTAAATGTATATCTACACTTGTTGCTGCAAATGTATTCCAAGTTACATCATATGATATATTATAATCTGAAAATGATGGAACATCTATTAATTCTGCAAATGTTGTTTCCGTAATTGATGGGAAATCATTTATAGATGTAAATGTTACATTAACTTCCGCTCTACCACCAGTACCAAAATTATTACTATATGCTACTAATATTATTTTTTTAGTACCATATACTTCTGCAAAATCTTTTTGAAAATAAATGATTGCTTGTCTATCCGATGCAGGAAACTCTACCGTTCTATTTGCATCTAAATAAACAATTACCTTATCAGCTTGTTCTGTATTAAATGGTATTGCAATTGATTTTTCTAAATCGGAATCTTTTATAGAAACATTAAATTGATTACCATTTGGTAATGAAATTTTTGGTTCTGCGTATTTAATTTCTTTTTCAAAATTTGCAATAACAACAAAACTACTAAATAATTTGTTTGCGGGTACGGAAAATACAGTTCCATTAACTTTATTTAATCCAGATAAATCTTTACCTTCATTTTTTATTAAAGATGCGTTACCTTCATATATTCCATTAAATGTAAATCCATCTGGTAAGTTACCTTCTATTTTAAATAGAACAACACCATCTTGTAAAACATTTTTTGGTAAATCTTTTTTAATAAAACTCTTAGTTCCTTCTAAAAATAAGACACCACTATCATGTGTATAATTGTTTAATACTATACTATATGATAAAGATACATTATTACCTAATTCATTTCTAAAATTACTACCAAATGAAATCTCATATTGATTATTGGGATTTGGAAGAGTAATCTCCTGATTTTCTATTCTTTTCTTAGTAGCAGGAGTTTGTGGTATAGGAACATCTGCAACTTTTGGTATATCCAATTGTTGTAATGTTTCCAATGTTTGTGGTACATTTGTTGGATTTCTTTCATTAACAACAACAGAATTACCTGCTGAATCTTTGAATGTCAATGGTTGATAAATTGGTCCTATTGTATCAGACCCCAACATTGTAAGTGGATTTATAGTTCCTATACTTTGAGCAATAGAATCTTGCAATGATTGCTGACCAGCAGGAGAATTTAATTGAGCAAGAGTTTCATCCAAACCTTTAAGAGCATTTAAATCAATTGTTACGTTGTTCAATGCTTCATACAATTCGTATGTCATTCCAAGTTTATCTGCCTCTAATTTTTGCTCGTCTGTTAATGCCATTTAATACTTTTATTATAAATATTCTATTATTATAATTGTCTTGCAGGTACTCTTTGATTTAACCCGGTAGTTGCTAAATCATCTGAATTAAATGAATCATATTGTTTAGTTTCAACAAATTCTCTAACATTAGGTCCTCCTGTATTTGCCGGTTCTACTCGTGTCGATGTGGTTATTTGATTTGAATTAGTTGGAACACTTCCACAGGTACTATGTTTATCAATTTTACCATATCCACCTTCTGCAATACTTACACTATTTTCAATTGCACACACAGTTCTCTGCTCACCAGGTGCAAGAATATAAGAAATAACACCATTTATACCTAATTGACGTAGAATAAATGTTCTATTATCGGACGGGTGGTAATTACTTATTGTATATTCATATGCAATTTCTGTTGGTGTAGATGGTGCAGGTGCAACAGGTGGTGCAGGTGGAGGAGTAGGTTCTGCTGCTCTTTCTGTAATTTCCACTTGCTTTGTAGCTTTAATTGGTGGTAATTCATTTGTACCAGTAACAGTTACATCCACTTTATCTGGCATATAGATATTTCTTTTAATATCGATTTTAGTACCAAATGCATCTAAATTATTTTGTATTTGTTTTCTTAATTCAATTATTGCAAATTCTTTTGGCAATTGTTTAATATCTACTTTTCTTCTTTCTAATGCTTTTGTATTAAATGATATACAGTTATTTAATATACTTCTGATTTCATTCATCAGCATACCAAAATCATACTGACCGCAACTTTCAAATCTTATTTCAGATGGTCTACCAAATGTAGATTGTGTTATATCATAGTATTTATTGTTTACCCAATGTTTTATACTATCTCTAAAGTTTTCAAATATTCTTTTATGAAAAGAATCCAAATCTCTTAATCCAAAATCTTTTCTTAACACACTTCTAAAATCATTTCCAAATCTAGCAACTAATGCATCATCTATTACAGATAATGAACCCGCTTCAAATTTATCTAATGCATCTAAAATATTTCTTTTGTAATATTTAAAATCTTTACTTAAATTATGAATATTTTTAAATTCAGTATTTGTGATTTTATTTATTTTTGTATCTTTTGTTTTTAAAGGTAATATACGAATTTCTTCTCTTGATGGTGATATTTCTTGAACCCAAACTCTGGTTAAATTATTATCAGTTCCTATTTTGTTTCTAACAAAATTTATATTAACTTTAAGAATACCGTTTGAATATCCTAAATCATTTAAAAGTTTTTCAACATTTATAGCAAGTTCTTTTTGACCTCCCGCATTAACTATATCGTACATATAGTTTTTCATATCGTTTGGTTTTATATACGCAACATTATTTCCTGTCTTATTTGGCAATAAAACATTATTAATATCATATATAGAAACTTCCATCACATCATGTTTACAATCACCAAAATCTGCTTCTTCTATTTCAGTTTTGGACACAATAAACAAATCATCCTTTAAAAGAAAATTACCTTTATTTTCTTTTCTAGCATCGATTTCTTCAAAGTTAGTATATTTTGTAATACTCATAAATTATTATGTTTGCTGATTTGCGTAATCTTCTTTATTCTTTTTAGATAATTTGATTCCATAAGTTTTTATCTCACTTTTACCTGCTGCATTAGTTACGGTTATTTTCATAGAACCACCTGTATAATCAGCTGAATCACTTTCTCTTAATCCCCAAAAAGTATTAACCCATCTTGAATCTTGTCCTCTTGCACCTTCTTTATTAATCGTTAAAGTTATATCCTTTGAACCACCAGCTGGAACACTAAATGATGTCTCTGGTATATTAAAAAATTTAACATTTTGTGGATACGCAACTGATATTTCAACTTTAATAGGTTGTTTATCGTTATTAGTAAATTTAATAGTTTCACCATTAATCCACTTACCATTTAATTCAGAACTAATATTCGCTTTAATTGGTGGTTCTGATTTGGCTGATGATGGTTCTAATTTAATTAAAGCAACATCCAATACCATATCTGCACCACTTGCCAATGCCGTTGCTCTTGTTCCTTGTACAATTGCTTGTTGTTGTTGTGATGCACCTAATTGAGCTTGTAAACCTTCAATAATTGAATTTAATGAATCTATTTGTTTAATCAATGCAGTAATCTGTGCAAAGAAACCTTTGTTCTGTGCTTGTAAAGATGCTCTTAAAATAGATTCATCGATTGATTTTTGAACTGCAGTTGATATTTGTAATGCAAATTCTCCAATAGTTTTAGATAAAATAGTTAATTGATTAGATAGAGCATCATTTGTTTGTTCTACTACTAATCTTTTATTTATTTCTATTTCTACTAATGTTTTTAATGTTGCAACTTGTTGTTTTAAATCTTCATTTTCTAATGTTAAATCTGCAACTTTCTTTCTTAAATCTTCATTAGTAGCAACTTCCGCATCATATAACGGTTTTGGAACTAAATTTAAATTTGGTACGGGGATGTTTGGTTTTAATTCTTTAACAACAACATCTACTGCTTTTTGTAATTCCGCATTATCATATTTATCCTTATTTAAAGATTTAAAAATTAAAGAAGATGCCGAATCGTTTTCATCAACTATTGTTACACCATATTCATTTTTAGTAATTGCAGCAGAACCAGATACTTTTAGAATTTGTTCTAACTGTATCTTTTTTTTGTCCTCTAATTTTTCAGAAATTGTTTCTGGTGTAGTCATTATGATACTATTTCAAATATATATTTATCATCTATAATTGTCGATATTCCACTTTCAACTATTTTTAATTTTAATCGATATGTTCTATTAATTGGTAGAGTGGATAAGTCCATTACAAAATAATTAGATGTAGAATCACAACTTACTTTGGTATAATTACCAAATGGGAATATTGTTTCTCCTGTTATATAATCTTCTATTTGATAATAAGTAGAACCAGATGGTAAATATTTTACTTGGTCGTATGAGAATGTTCTATCAAATGTTTTTGATGGATACATATCTCTACCTTTTAATCTAATTTTTACCTTTGTATTGGTAGGATATTTTGTTTTTAAATTATTAACAACAACTTTATATCCTTCTTGTGCCGAACCAGTTACAGGTGTTAAACTACCTGTTAAAAATGAACTATCATCCCAAACTAATTCTAATTTTGGTTCGTAAATTGTATTTGTTTCCTTTGAAAAGAATTTAATAACACCATAATCTAAAGAATCTTCTTCAGCATTTAAATTATGATGGATTATTAATCCATTATTTGGTAAACCACCATTATCTGAACCACTAATCCATAGTTTAACAATATTAGTAACATCTATTCTAACATCATCAGTTTCATAATCAAATGATTGTGATGTAGAACCACTCAAATACCAAGTGCCTCCTTCTGCATTTGCAGAACCAGTAGTTCCTGCTACATAATATGCAGTTCCACCCACTACGTTATCTTGCCAAGTTGTATCACCATCTCTATATTTCCAACTAACACCATCGGATGTCATATTATCAAATTTAGTACCCGTTCCCATTGTCCAACTTTGAGAAATTGCGTTGGCATACAATGTATATTGTAAAGGTATTTCTTCAGATTTAGCTGCTTTTAAATTTAAAAATACAGAATAACTACCAGTACCTATGTTTTCCGCAACGGATTGAGAAATATGAGTTGAATTAAATTTAATTAAAGTTCTAGCAATATCCTTTGTAGAACCATAATATAATTTACCAACTTCTAACAATTCATCCCTACCTGCATTTTGGTCTGGTTGTTGTAAGTATATACTTGCGTCAAATGATGATGTGAAAAATTTATGCATTATATTGCTCTTCCTTTAATATCTTTATTTGGGTACTTAACTTCAAAAACACAAGGGTCTAATGATGGATAAACAATCTTATCTTTAGTTGCTTGTTCTATGTTATATTTGTTTGTAGAATAGTTTCCATCTCCACCACATAAATTATATATTTTAACAGATGGTACACTCATTACTCCCTCTACGTTTGCAAGAATTAATTCTATTTCTGAAAGATTTATTGGTTTGTTAAATGTCCAATTATCTATATTGAAATAATCTTGTAATTCAATTAAACAGTTTGCTATTACTTCATTTTTATTATATTTTGAATAACATACTATTTCAAAATCACAACCAATATTAACAATAAATCCATTAAGTATATTTACAGAATCGGTAATCATTCTATATTCACTTAAATAAGTTTTAAGATTCTGTTTAATTGCAGTATTTAAATTTGTAAGTTTTTTATTATCATCATATCCTAAAACATACATATTAATTGCAAATGGGTTGTTTACTTCCGATATTGCTGAATGTTTTTGTGAAAGATATTTAACCAATTCCTTTTGTATTTCGGATTGTGGTTTATCTTTTAAATTAGATACTATACCAACAAATTCAGTTATGTGTTTTGGATTTGCAAGAATAGATGCAGGTGAATTATTATCAACTTCACCATCAGGACTTACATAAACCTTTGCAACACTACCATATCTTTCCGGCATACTCAATGCTCTTACAACATAATCTTGTCTTGTTACTGCTCTGTTTTGAGAACCAAATGTTGCTAATGCGTTTTGTCTAATTTCTTCAATTGATTCTGCACCTCTACCACCAACTGCAGGTTCTAAATTTTCAACTGCAACAGATGTTTTTATATCATTATAAGCAGTAACTAAATCCGATTGTATAGATAATGGGTCTTCTTCAAATTCTATTAATCTAATTGAATTTAAATCACCTGTGTTTATATTAGCTTCAACCCCACCTCCAATTAAATATTTTACCAAAAGAGTTTTACCCATAGGAGCTACTCCAAATGTATTTGTTTTTAAGAAATTAGATGGGTCAATACCTTGATTTAATCTTTGAACGGAGTTTGCTAATCCCAATCCTATATTTTTAGTATTAGGTAATAATTGGTCATCTGTTTTACCAGTTCCACCACCATTACCAAACTGCAAATCAATTGTATCATCAGTATTAACTTTTACAGAAAATCTACGAGGTACTTTTTGTACTTCTAAAACATAAGGTACTGAACCTGAAAATTCATTTAATTCAGAATTATATGATATGTTTGATTTTTCAACAAAAATACTTTCTTGTGCTAAATACGGAACTTCATACCATATTTCATTAGTATCAGTGTCAGTAACCGATGTTATACCGATTATATTTTTATCCCCTAGTGTTGTTGATGGGTAATCTGTATCATTTGATAAAAATGTAATGGTTGTAGAAACTTCTTTTGCAGATATTGCTTTTACTGTTTTAGAAATTAAATATCTTGTAGGATTCCCATTAGTATCTCTTTCAAATACACTAATAGAATTACTACCTGTTTGAGCGAAATCAACCGCATCGGTTGTTCTAAATATTATACCTGAATTTGTAGAAGATTGGATTTCCATACCTTCTTTTATTTTTAAATAAAATCTACTATCAGGAATACTATTAACACCTACACCAACGGATGGGACTAATTGATAAACTGTAATTGTAGTTACTGCTGGAGTTGTTACTTTTGGTTTATATCCCATAGTTTGTGCCAACGATACAACATTTTTGCGTTCGCTAGCGTGAGATAACATAGATTCTTTTAATTGAACATCTTGATAAAATGATAAAATATCACCAATAGCAGCCGCTTGTTCAACGAACACCATACCAGGTGAAGATTCGTTAAAATCAGAATATGTATTTGGGAAATAAGTTTTTGTATAATCTATAAGGTTTTGCTTTAATTCAGCAAAATCTTTACCAAGATAACTTATCTTTTTATTATCGTTTCCCCAATTTTTATCTATCGGTTTAATTGCCATTATTAGTTATTTACATTTATTTGTACTGAATCACTTAAATTTGGATTCGATGCTAATGAAAACTTAATATCCAAACCTATTGTGTGACTATCTATATCGTTACTATCGTAATCAAAAATTATTTCGTTTATATTCAAATATGGTAACCAGATAGATACGGCATCTATTATTGTATCTTCTATTTTTTTATCAATATCCCCTTCAATAATTGGTTCAAATAACAATTTCCAAATATCACAACCAAATTCAGGATTCATAATCCTTTCTCCCTTATGTGTAAGAATTAAATTTTTTAAATTATCTTTTGCCTGAGTTAAAGTTGTATAATTAACTGGAAATACTCCATTAGAATCGGAATTTCTGTTTATACCGATTCCTAATACTTTATAATCGTTTTCCGTTAAATCTTGTACATTTACTTTACCTAGTTCTAAAGCCATTATTTAAATCTCTTTACTAATTCAGAATAATCTCTTGTTAATGCTTTTATTGTAGCATCTTGTAACCCATCACCCGTTGATTCAAATTGTTGTGGGATATTTTGAGGAACATCGATTTCTCTATAATCCATAGTTTCCCAACCATCTTCATCAATACTCATTTGTGGTTGTATCATATCTAACACACTGCCTCCAGCACCACCTTGTCCACCTTCTGCTCTTTGTGCAGCAGTAAATGGTGTTGTCATATTAAGAATCTCATTTAATGCTGAATTTTTTGTATATTCCTTTTGTGGTTGTTGTACTCTGTGTTGTGGTGCAGATACTCTACTTTGTTGTAAAGCAGCACTTGCCGCAGCAAATGGGTCTGTACTTGCAATTGCCTCCTTTAATGTAGGAGCTTGTGGTTTTTTGTTAGAATTTAATGTAACTGCACCAGATTTAACCAACTTCGTTAGTTCTGAAATAACTTGTTGTCTAACCTGTGTTTTAACTTCATTCTTAACCACTTCTTTAATAAGTGATAATAAAATGTCTGATTTCATAATAAAATGTATTCGTTATGTTAATAAATATAATAAGTTCAAATTTATCCCCCAATTGGTTTTATGATAGTAGGTGCAGGTGGTCTTTGAGCAATTGTTTCGGATAATGTATCACCAACCGCAGTTAATGAATCTTTTAAATTTTGTTTTATTGCAGCAGAATCCAATGCACCACCTTCAACCAACCCACCCGCCATATCTGTTATAGTTCCTGCTATAACATCACTTACCGATACATCTTTTCCCAATATACCCGCTTCTATTCCAGCAGATATTGCCTCTGCTCCAATAACACCCAATGCCTGCTTTGATGTTGCAACTTCAACGGCATTTTTTACACTTTTTTTTAAAGTTTTTACAATTGTTTCCGATAATTTATTTCCTTTTACAACTGATACTGGTTTTACAAAATACCCAACATATGGTAAAATACCAGGAGCAGGGGGTGCTGGTGGTGGGTATTGTGAAAGACAGGTTATTATACCACTAACTGTTAATAAATGCAAAGAAGCACTTGCAACAAAACTTAATAACCAAGGTTGAACACTACCCATTGCAGGTATTTCTATTGGTGTCCAAATTCCAGGAAATATATTTATACCAAATGTAGTTTGTAAATTCTTCACAGTTCCTATACATGGAATGGTTGGTGTATCTGTTAGTGTTGTGAATGCGGGTGTCCAATATGCCAATATAGCAGGTCCAATATCTCTCAATAAACTTCCATTTTTACTTACAGATGTTGCTTTTAATATGTTCATTAAAGTTGCAAACATAAGAGGTCTATTTCCCAATGCAATTGGCATACCACCTATTATAGTTTTACCACCACGGACAACTTTATCATACTCATCTGTTAGCAAATATGCAAACATCATATTATCAAATGAATTTTGAATATAAGCTCCAGTTTCTACGTCTAATCCCTTTTCAATTGTAACATTAGCAGCGGTTTTAGTTAATTTTTTAGTAACCATAACCTGCTCCATATCTAATGACATAGCAAAATAAAAATCAGTCCATGAATCGGTAGTTCCCACTCCAAGAGTTAAATTTTTAGAAAAATTACCTATCTTAGCAGCAATTCCCATTTTATTTACTTAAAAAATTGGTAGAAGATAATAATTTATTTAATTTTGATTTTATAGAAGCAAATTCCGAATTGTTTATAGGACCTGGTGGCATTCCAAAATCAGTAGGACCTGATGGAGTCCAATATGTTTGAT